>ERZ772960.1618-NODE-1618-length-17655-cov-6.336648_pt1 | contig 17655 bp, 17 predicted proteins | sample MGYA00580678_ERZ772960 | MGnify/ENA primary metagenome ERZ772960 (study PRJEB29015, sample SAMEA2737930) | human oral metagenome | biome: human oral; feature: human-associated habitat; material: dental | place: China | collected 2059 ... | reverse complement strand
TCAATTCTTGCGAGTGAATGGAATTTTAAAATTTGCAAGTATAAATTTAGATTTTTGTTTCTCTGTTAAGGGGGAAGAAGCTTGAATTACGGTCTGCTTACAGTTGCGAGCTAGCGAAGCAAAGAAGCTCCCTCTCTCTCCTTAACAATCCCTTGTCTGCTTGCAGTTACGAGACGAAGTCGAAGTAAAGCCCGACGACGTTAGAGGTGCATGCAATAGTGCTTCGCACTGCATGAGCCTTATATGAGAGAATTTATAGCAAATTTTAAAATTTGTGAAAATGCTCTTCTAAATTTTTAAATTTAGTAGCGAAGCGCAACTAAAATTCCCCGCTCATTTTGTCTTTGTAGTTATTTAGGCTATTTTGGCGCTCTTGCAAAAATGAGCCAAGTTTCTTCTTATTTTCTTCAAAGAAAACTGCAAAGTCCTGCTCATTTTGGATCTTCTCCTCGCCAAAGTTATCAAGCATGACGTTTGAGCTGCCAACTATCACTAGATAGCGTCTATTTTCGTAGCTTAGAAGCATTAGCTTGTTTGTGCGATCAAGATATTTTTCATAGATGATATTGACGCCGCTATTTTGGTTTTTAAGCAGCCAGTTCATCGACTTTGTGTCGTTTTGTGGTTGATTTTGCGGCGTTTTAAATCCACTAAAGTCACTACTTTTTGAAGTGATATATCTTTTAAAAACATATAAAAATATAAGAAGCGCGATGAGCACACTTAGGACGATGAAGTATCTCGAATCAATATTCACCATAGGTTCATTTTCTGTCTTTGGCGTGCTAGCAGTTTCTATCTTTGCGCTAGCTTGTGGCATATTTTGCACCTGCGTTTTTGTGTTTTTTAGTGTTACGCGGATGCGAAGTCCGAAGCTATCAGTTGTCTTTGAAGCATTTACGATGATCGCATCGTTTGAGCGTAAATTTAAAACTAAAGAGTTTTGCTTTGGCTCTATCTCAAGCTCTTGGATGATCTTTGAGTTTATGTCCTTGCTCGCGCTTTGATCGTAGCTTAGAGAATTTAGTATCAAAGAGGTCGTATCTTTTTCACGCTTTTGAAAGATGTTGCCCTCATACGGCGCATCAAAGCTAAGCATGATGTCGACCCTGTCGGTGCGCTCATAGATGTTGTATGTTAGCAAGTTTGAGGCAAAGATCTGCGTAGCAAAAAGCACAAAAAATAGTATAAATTTCATAAAAGTTCTTTTTTGAAGTACTGAATAACTGACTTTGAGTCCAAAATTTCATTTATCCTGATGGCTAAATTTTTCTCATAAACCATTACTTCGCCTTTTCCAAAAATTCTATTATTTATATATAGCTCCACGCTCTCGCCAGCTGGTTTTTCGAGGTCTATGACCGAGCCAGCTTCAAATTTCAAAAGCTCATTTATGCTAACTGTGGTAGTTCCTAGCTCAGCTATAAAATCAACGCTTATATCCATAAGCTCATCATAGCTCTTAAAAAGCCCTAGCTGTTCTAGTGTCTCTATCGCACCTTCGTCGTTCATTGTATCTTGTAGCCTATTTGAAATGTTCTATTTTTTATCTTATATATAAATTTCTCTTTTAGCTTTATGCCAAAATTCTCAACCTCGCCCAAAAACTCAGGCGTTCCAAGCTTATAAGCATTTGGCTCTTTTTCATTTAGCAGATTTTTAGCCTTGCCGATGATCTGATTAGCTATCTCTTTACAAAGATCGTCCAGATCGCCACCATCAACATCTTCGTGACCAAAAAAGGCATTCATGAAAATTTTTAAAGTATCTTTTTTAAAAAATAGGTAAAACTGATACTCGCTTTTGCCCTTATAAACTGGTATGCTAGCCCCGTAAAATCCTTTACCAAGGCTCTTGCCAAACTCTAAATCGAGCCCCAAAGTATCCTTGCAAAGATAGCTCGTGGCTTCATCTATAACTTTTCTCATATCTCTTCCTTAAGACTTGAAATGCGCGTTAATTATACTTTGGCTTTACTAAATTAGCTATAAATTTATTAAGCATTTTAAAAGAGTTTATCGACCTCTTTAACTAGCTCTTTTGCGTTAAATTTGGCGCAAAGCTTGACTATTTGCGTGCCTATGATCGCTCCGTCAGCATATTTTTTCACTTCACTAACATCATCTTTATTTTTGATGCCAAAGCCCACAGCCACTGGCAGATCGCTCTTTTTCTTAAGCTCTAGGACTAAATTTTTTATCCTATCTTCATCAGCTCTTTTTGAACCACTAACGCCGATAGCACCTAGTACATAGATAAATCCTGAGCCAAATTTTAATATCTCATCCGCCCTGCCCCCAGACGTGACACTTATAAGTGGCACAAGGCATAAATTTAGCTCCTTACATTTTAGAGCAAACTCCTCACACTCCTCATAAGGCAGATCTGGCACGATAAAGCCGCTCACACCTGCTTCACGTGATCTTTTTAGAAATTTATCAACGCCATAAGCAAAGATGATGTTGTAATAAACTAGAAAAACAAGTGGCTTTGTCACTTTTGCCTTGCAGCCCTCAAGCATATCAAAGACAACGTCGGTATTTACGCCACTTTGAGCTGTCTCAAAGCTAGCTTGCGCGATGAGTTTGCCATCAGCCAGCGGGTCAGAGTACGGGATGCCGATCTCAAGCAGATCAAGAGTGCTCTCATCTAAATTTTCTAAAAATTCCTTAGTTTTTTCTAAACTTGGATATCCAGCCACGATGTAGCCGATGTTTGCCTTTTTGCCGTTAAATGCGCTTCTTACCTTATCCATAAATTTTTCCTTTTTCGTAGCCGATGACTGTGTTTATATCCTTATCGCCCCTGCCTGATATATTTACGACGATGACGCTTTTTTTATCAAGTTTTGGGCAAAGTTTCTCCAGATACGCCACCGCATGCGCGCTCTCGATGGCTGGGATGATGCCCTCCATCTTGCTTAGAAAATACAAGGCATTTATGCACTCATCGTCGGTTACAGCTTCATATCTTACCCTTTTGATGTCGTTTAGGTGGGCGTGCTCTGGACCGATGCCTGGGTAGTCAAGACCCGCTGAGATGCTATGCACTGGCGAGATCATGCCGTACTCATCTTGCAAGACAGTCGTTTTCATGCCGTGGATGATGCCTGTTTTGCCTTTGCTAAGCGTAGCTGCGTGATAAGGGGTATCTATGCCAAGGCCGCCAGCTTCTATACCTACTAAATTTACGCTCTTATCGTCCAAAAATGCACTAAAAATGCCAATAGCATTACTACCGCCGCCAACGCAAGCGATGACGTAATCCGCCTTTTTGCCGTAGTCTGCAAGCTGAGCTTTGGCCTCTGTGCCTATCACGCTTTGAAAGTCACGCACGATCTTTGGGTATGGATGTGGGCCAACGGCTGAGCCAATGACATAAAACGCGCTTTCTATCTCATTTACCCACGCTTGTATGGCCGCCGTGGTCGCCTCTTTTAGCGTTTTTAAGCCATCTTCTACGCTCACCACTTTTGCGCCAAGAAGCTGCATGCGAAAGGCATTTAGCTGCTGTCTAGCCACGTCTGTTGCGCCCATATACACATCACACTCTAAGCCCAAAAGTGCCGCTGCAGTCGCTGTTGCCACGCCGTGCTGGCCAGCTCCAGTCTCAGCTAAAATTTTCTTTTTACCCATTTTTTTAGCAAGTAGCGCTTGAGCTAGGGCGTTATTTATCTTATGCGCGCCCGTGTGGTTTAGATCCTCACGCTTGAGGTAAATTTCATGTCCGTAGTGCTCGCTCAGACGCTTTGCAAAAAAGAGCGGACTAGGCCTGCCAACGTAGTTTTTCAAAAGATCATCAAGCTCGTCTTTAAACTCTTTTGTCTTTGCGATGCTCTCATAAGCATTTTCTAGCTCATCAAGGGCAAACATCACCGTCTCAGGCACGAACTGCCCGCCAAATTTTCCAAAATATGCTTTAGTGTTCATCTTCTACCTCACCTATGATCTTTAAAATTCTCTCTATCTTTTGTGCATCTTTTATGCCGTTTTCGTCCTCGACTTTGGAGTTGATATCGACTAGATATGGCTTAAATTTGAGCGCCTCTTTTATGTTGTGCTCGCCTATGCCCCCAGCCATGCCAAATTTAAACTTAACCTCTTTTAAAATTTCCCACTCAAAGCTGGTGCCATTTCCGCCGGCATTTTCGCCCTTGCAGTCAAAAAGCGCCATGTCAAAATGCTTAAAATCAACCTCTGGCAAGCTATCTTTCACGCTAAAAACCTGCCAAATCTCAAGCCCCATATCTTTTAAATTTGCCTCTAAATTTTCACTCACCACTCCATGCACCTGAGCCACGTCAAGACCAGCAAACTGGCAAATTTCCATTATCTCACAATCACTTTGCTCCACAAAAACACCAACCACTTTTTTGCCCTTACTGTGAGCAAATTTCGCTATCTGCCTAGCTAAATTTAGCTCAACCTTTCTTTTACTTTTGGCAAATATCAGCCCGATAAAATCAACATCCAAAGCACAAACCGCACTTGCCTCATCTAGCGTTTTGATGCCACAAATTTTAACTAGAGATTTCATTTTTGACCTAAAAAATATAATATCGCAAACTTGTTTCAGCGATTTCTTTCATTATTTCAAACATTTCATCTATACTCCATTCATGTTTTCTAAAATACATGCTAACTGGAGAAAATTTATTATGTTCACTATTACCATCTAATTTAAAAATATATGTTTTATTAAGGTAATAAAATTCATTCATAGTGCTTAATTTTGAAAACATATTTTTAGTACTAATATCTTTCTCGTTAAAATCATCACCACTTCCGAAACAAACAAAAGGAGTTATGTCTTCGTGATTCATCATAGCCCTTATGCCAATCAAATTTTTTCCTAAACGTTCTATAGCATTGCCTCTTGCTTGTCTTTTAAGACCTTCTTCCTCTCTCTTATCATTTGTTCCTTGTCGTTTAACCTCAGCTGCCAAAATAAGTTTCTGATAATTGTCATTATCTCGTTTTTTTTAATATTAAAAAACCACCATCTGGCTTAATTGCATTACTTTTCCAAGATGTATCGAATTGCTTTCTAATACCTCCATTTTTTATATTAGCCATCATTTCATCAAGAGATAGTTTTGAACTAAATTCTATATAGAACCCATTGAAATTAGTTATATCGCTAAATCTTTCTTCTATATAGCTAATCGTTTTTTTCATAGACTGGGCTATATTTTTATCATCAAGTTTAGACTTAGTATTTTTTGGTTTGTGCTGATTTTTGTTTTTTCTTAGGTCATTACTACTTGCCATATTAAACCTTTTTTACAATATAAAGATATTCTGTTACATATAAGGAGCGGTTGTTTAAATTTCTACTAGCACGATAGGTTGGATACTTAATTTCGTGTTTTATAACTTTACCTATTTTAGACAAATTTAACAAAAATTCATTTTCACTAATAAATCCTTCCGAATTAAAAGAAATAATCAAATATTTAGATGGAAAGTTTGTTAGTAATGTAAAAAATTCCTCTGCTGCCTTTGATTTTTTATTAAAATTTGAACGATTCCAATCATTTGGTATACCAGATACTTCACTAATAGTTTCAATTTTTGGTGCTTTAAAATTTGCTATTAAATTTAACATAAAATAGTTTGATCCATAAGGATGTTGATTATATGGCGGATCAAAATATGCTATATCTGTTACAGACAGATGACTAGCTAATTTTAAAGCATCTTCCTGATATACCTCAAAATCACTTTTAAATTTTGAAAAAATAGGTTTTTTTAGTGAAATTTCACCTAAAATTCTAGTCAGAGCATTTTCTCCGCTTCCACCAAATTTACCAATTCCATTTTTATCCTTATAAAAGCCTTTAAAAACGCCTCCAGTATTTGAATGAATACTTGCCTCACTAAGAAGTGGTGCTATAAAAAAATGTTGAAATTTTAGGTCTATTTTTTCTATAGATTTACGTAAGCCACCAATTATAAGTGCATTTTTGCGGGTGAAAAAAACTCTTTCTCCTTTACTAATATTCTCATCATTTTTTGGAGCATAAAGCTCACTAATAAAACTTTCGCATGGATTAAAATTAGATAAAATCTTCTTAAAATTTTGATCTATTTGATCCCTAAGCTCATCTGAAAAATTCGATAGATAACATAAATTTATAATACGAGAGTAAGACTCTAGGTCATTTGCAATAACTAAATTTGAATGTGCTTTGGCTGCTCTTGCAACCACGCCTGAACCGCTAAAAACATCCACAAAGCTTATTTTATCCCTTTTGAGTTCGTTTTTTATTTCATAAATGACTTTTAAAATTTCATTTATTATTGAACGTTTGTTCCCAAGATAACTAATCAATTGTTCCTTTAAAAAAGCAGGGTTTTCAGAATTTTTCAAATGACATCCCTTATAAACTCTTCATAAAATTTATACGCCTTACCAGAATTTATAGCCTCTAAAACCATTTTTTTGGCCTCGTCTGGGCTCTTTGCGCCATCAGCTGCGTAGAGGGCAAACATCGCATTAAATACCACGATGTCAAATTTCGCCCCCTGCTCCTCGCCTTTTAGCGTGCGGATCAAGGTTTTGGCGTTTTCTTCAGGTGTGCCACCCTCGATGTCGCTATGAAGCGCTCTTTTAAAGCCAAACTGCTCTGGCGTGATGCTGTATTCAAAAATTTCGCCATTTTTTAGCTCCACAACGCTCGTTTCACTGCAAAGCGTGATCTCGTCTAGTCCATCATCGCCGCGAACGACCAAAGCGTGCTTTCTGCCAAGGATTTTAAGCGTCTGGGTGTAGAGCTTTAGAACAGGCTTATGATAGACGCCAACTAGCTGATTTGTAAGGTTTAAATTTGGATTTAAAAGCGGTCCAAGCACGTTAAATACGGTTCTTATGCCAAGTCTTTGGCGCACTTCTCTCACCTCGCCAACTAGCGGATGGAAAAATGGCGCGTGGAAAAAGGCTAAATTTTTACTAGCTAAATTTTCACGCTGTTTTGCCAGTGATTTTTCACTTTTTACGCCTAAAATTTCAAGCACATCAGAGCTGCCTGACTTGCTTGAAACTGCCTTGTTGCCGTGTTTTGCGACCTTTATGCCAAGGCTTGCAAGGATAAATGCCACAGTAGTTGAGATATTTATCGTCTTAAAGCCATCGCCGCCAGTGCCGCAAAGATCGATCATAGGCGTATCATCGCGGTAAGTTTGCGAGTATTTTAGGATATTTTTTGCAAGCGCAGCGAGGCTTTTTGGATAGAGGCTCTTTTCGCTAATGAGCACTAAAAGGGCTGAAAGCTGGACGATCTCGTACTCTTTGCTGGCTATTATCTCGCAAATTTGCTCAAAGTCGCTATCATCAAGCGGGATGTTTTCTTGAAGCTTGATAAGATATGGCTTAAGTGAGCGAATTTTTGGCTCTTTTACCTCTTCTTTTGCCTTGTAATTTACAAAATTTTCAACGATCTTTTTGCCGTATTGCGTGAAGTAGCTCTCAGGATGAAACTGGATGCCAAAGATCGGCTTATCTTTAACGCTAAGTGCCATAACTACGCCATCATCGCTCACCGCATCAGCGCTTAAGCAAGATGGGAGCTCATCGACATAGAGCGAGTGGTAGCGCATAACCTCAAAGCGCTCAGGCAGCCCTGCAAAGAGTGGCTCTTTGTTTTTCACGTCGATAAATGAGGTCTTACCGTGAAGTGGGTCGTCTAGCCTTTTTATCTTTGCGCCAAAACTAAGCCCTATGGCTTGGTGTCCAAGGCAAATGCCAAGCACCGGCACGCCAAGGTTGGCCTGCAAAATCTCTAAGCAAACTCCGCTATCTTTTGGGTGCTTTGGTCCTGGGCTTAGGATGATCTTACTTGGGTTTAGTTTCTTGATCTCTTCAAGCGTTATCTTGTCGTTTCTAACACATCTAACCTCTTCACTGGTGAGCTCTTTTACGTACTGCTCGACATTAAAGACAAAGCTATCGTAGTTATCTATAAGTAAAATCAATCTCTATCCTTTTAAATTTAGCGGCTGCTGCGCGGACTAAATATTATAAATTTAGGTGAGATTATAACTAAAAGAAATTTTAATTAGGCTTTTGTGCGGCTCTCGTAGGCTTTTAAGAGTGAGAGCATATCGACATTTTCTAAATTTACGCCAGTTGGCACGCCCTGAGCGATCTTGCTAAATGAAATTTCACTCATGCCAAGCTTATCCTCGACGTAAAGCATGAGCGCGTCTGAATTTAGCCCCGGCGTAAAGGCGAAAACGACCTCTTTTGAGCCATTTTGCGTGATAGCACTTCGCAGCCTCTCTATGGCGTCCTCGTCGATCTCGTCAAGCACGAAGTAAAGGCCGTTATAGATGCCATTTTGCTCAAAAACTAAGATATCTTTTGGACTCTCAACTAGCAAGATGACCTCGCTGTCCCTGCTCTCGTCACTGCAAATGTCGCAAATTTCATTTTCACTTAGCCCACCACAACGCTCACAGCGCTTGATAAATCTCACCGCATCTTCGATATTTTGCGCGAGCCTTAGCCCTGCAAAACTATCTTGCATGCAGACAAAGTAGGCAAATCTCGCGGCTGATTTTTTACCGACACCTGGTAGCTTAGCAAATGACTCAGTTAGCTCGTTAAATTTCTCTAAGCCCCTTTTCATGCGCGTTTTGCCTTTGCTCGAAGCAAAATTTTAAAGACGTGATAGCCGTCCTCGTAGTCGTAAGCTAGCTCAAATTTTTGCATCTGGCAAATTTGCTCGATAATGTAAAGTCCAAGCCCCATGCCACTTCCCGCACTCACCTTGTCGCCTCTAACAAAGGCTTGTTTGTAGTAGTCGATAGGGTGATTTAGCTTTTTGCCTAAATTTTTAACCGCTATAAATTCGCTATCACAGATCAAGATGGCTTTCTTATCTTCTGCGTATTTTAGGGCATTGTCTATCAAATTTTTAATCGCCAAACTAAAAAGCTGAAAATCCACTCTTAATATGACGTCGTCCCTGATATCACAGCTCACTCGTTCTTCAAATTTATCAAGCATGAGCATATCTTGCACCTGCTCTAAAATGAGCGAGAAATGGCACTCTTGATAGTTTAGCGCGTAGCTTTTTGAAAGAAGCTGCTCGACCTTGCTAAATTCATTTATAAGCATCTCAAGACGCTCAAAAACGTTTATGAGCCTCATCTTTTGAGTGTCGTTTGCCACCATCTCAGAGACGATCCTGCCCTTTCCAATCGGGGTCTTTAGCTCATGCATGATCGCACGCAAAAATAGCTGCCTTGAGCGGATGAGCTCTCTGATCTTGCAAACGGCGTTGTCAAATTCAACTGCGACTTGCCCTATCTCGTCTTGCTCGTTTTCATTTAGCCTAGCAGTCATCGCCATCTCCATATTTCCGCTGGCAAATTTTCTGATATCTTTGCTAAGTCTTCTAAGCGGCAAAAGGCTTCTAAGCACCGAAACATAAAGCGAGATGAGCAGAGCCGAGATGATCAAAAATGCCACCCAAAGCGGGTCATTTACGTGCCTTGCGTCGTTACTCTCAAGTAGCAGCATGAAAGATGGATTTTTGATGAGCAGATACAAATCGCCTTTGTAATTAACCGACTGCATCATGCCAAGAGGCGTGTGCTTCGTAAAAATAGCGTTTCCGCTTGTAGTAACTGAGGTGGCTAAATTTTTATTGCCGACGTATTCTAGGTTGAAGTTTTTAAAGTAGTGCTCTAAATCTCTTGGAGGATTGCCACGCTCGTAAAGCGCCACAAGATAGTTCATGGCGCTTATTTGCTTATCTTTTAGCTTCTCAAGCGCACTTTCTTGCTGAATGTTTGCAAATGTTACAAAAAGCAAGCACATCAGCGAGAAAGCGATGGCAAAGATGATAGTTATCTTGGTGGTTATGGAGTATTTCATCCGATAAGCTTATATCCTATGCCTCTAACTGAAAAAATATGTTTTGGTGCTTTTGAGCTGTCGCCTATCTTTGTTCTAAGGCGTCCGATGATGACATCTAGGCTCTTTGAGTCCTTATCTTTTAGGCTCTTGCAGTTATAAACTAGCTGCTCGCGAGAAACTGAAAAGCTGTGCTGTTTGATGAGATAGGTTAAAATTTCATACTCAGCTGGTGTTAGAGCAAGAGCTTCATTATTAAAGTAAATTTCATGGCGCTTGTCGTCTATCCTAAATGCGCTATCAACGACCTCTTCTTGAACTTCATTTGTCTTTTTATATCTTCTAATAAGACTTGTGATACGAGCATACATCTCTTTTGGATCGTATGGTTTTGGCAAATAATCATCCGCTCCAAGCTGAAGTCCAACGACCTTGTCGCTGATATCACTGCGAGCTGAGCTTATGATGATAGGGATGTCGTATTTTTGGCGAATTTCTTTACAAACTTCAAGACCATCAATGCCAGGTAAAGTAAGGTCAAGTATGAGCAGGTCGTAGTTTTTTATCCCTGCGCTTAGCCCTAGATATGGGTCTTCAAAGTTAGTCACTTTTATATTAAAACTATCAAGATATTCAGATAAAATTTGTGCAAATTCTGGATCGTCTTCTATCATTAAAACGTTAATCATAAATCATCCTTTTCATTGAAAAATAGTAGAGATTATACGGCAAAAATGTAAATTTTTTTTTAAATTTAAACTTTTTTGGATAAAATCTCACATTTAAAATAAGCTTAATAAACAAGGAAAAATGTGGAGTTTGATTATTACGAGATCCTTGAAATTTCAAGAAATGCAAGTGGCGACGAGATAAAAAAAGCCTTTAGAAAGCTCGCTTTAAAATACCATCCAGACAGAAACGCTGGCGACAAAGAGGCTGAGCAGAAATTTAAACAGATAAACGAAGCATATCAGGTCTTAAGCGATGAGCAAAAGCGCTCAATATATGACAGATACGGCAAAGAAGGACTTGAGGGTAGATTTGGCAGTGGCGGTGGCTTTAGCGCTGATTTTGACCTTTCAGACATTTTTGACTCGTTTTTTGGAGGCGGTTTTGGCGGTGGCTCTAGACAGAGAAAAAGACGAAGCGAAAAATACTCAGCCGACCTTGAAATTCCTATAAATTTAGAGTTTAACGAAGCTGTTTTTGGCTGCGAAAAAGAGATCAAATTTGATCAAAAAGTGCCTTGCCCAACATGCAACGCAACAGGCAGTAAAGATGGCAAAAACAAAACTTGCCAGCACTGCGGCGGAAGCGGCAGGATCACACGTGGAAATGGCTTTATGAATATCGTTCAAGAGTGCCCATACTGCCACGGATCTGGCGAAGTGATAAGCGAGCCATGTCCTGACTGCAACGCAAAAGCCTATAAAGTCCAGCAACAAAGCGTCAAAATCACGATCCCAGAGGGCGTTGATAGTGGCATGAGGATGAGGGTCGCTAGCAAAGGCAACATCGGTGCAAACGGCGTTCAAGGCGATCTTTACGTGAGCATAAACGTAAAAGAGGACAAGCACTTCATCCGCCACAACGACGATGTTTATATAGAAATTCCAGTCTTTTTCACCCAAGCCGTTCTTGGCGAGAGTATAAAAATCCCAACACTTCGCGGTGAAGCCGAGCTAAAACTACCAGTTGGCGCGAAAGATAAACAGCAATTTATCTTTGAAAATGAGGGCATCAAGGGTGTAAATTCACGCAAAAAAGGCAGACTTGTAGCTCAAATTTCTATCCAAACACCTGATAAACTAAGTGACGAGCAAAAAGAGCTTTTAAACAAGCTTCAAGCTAGCTTTGGCATAGTTTCAGGCAAGTCAAGCACCGATGAGAGCGTCTTTGATAAGATAAAAAGCTGGTTTAAAGGCGACGAGCCAAAAGGCAAAAAGAAAAAATAAATTTATATTTGTGACGTTAAATTTGGCGTCACAAAATCTTTAAAATAAATTTTATATCCTAATTTTACAAGTAAATTTCACACAAATTTTAAAATTTTATATGTGAGTAATTTTAGTAGTCAATTCTTAGGGGTGAGTGGAATTTTAAAATTTGCAAAATAATAATTTTCTATTTTTAACAATACAGATCTTAAATTTAAAAACTCTTTTATTCAAAAGGGAGACAAGGGGACTTGAATTTTGCTTCGCAGGCTCGCAACTGCAGGGCAGTCACGAAGTCCGTCCCCTTATCCCCCTTTTAAATCCCCCAAACCCCTCGCACGTTCAAAGGGCGTGCAATGGTGCTTTCGCACTGCATACAGTTAGCAACTCTAGTGAATTTTTAAATTTACCTTGAGATATAAATTTGCTCTTCACTCAGTAAAAATTTTCACTTTGTTAAACATTTGATGCATTTTATACGCGTCAAAGGGCATATATTCGGCGATGCTAAAACCAACCACGTCAGCTTTTTGTGAGATGAGAGATAAAATTTCACTTAGCTGATCAAATTTCATCTTTCCGCCTCCAGAGCCGTCCCCGCCAGCATCTGGGTCTGCAAAATATGTCGAGTGAAAAAACTTTTCATCGAGCACATCTATATCAAAATGAACGAGAATTTGATCAAATTTAGCTATGAAATTTTCTATTTTTTCGTTTGAGATAAATTTATCACTTTGCACCTCATAATCCACGCCCACCTCGTCTAAAAAGGCTTTTTGGCAGTCATGTAGCCCCTGCAGTCCTACGTAAAGCACCTCATCTGCTCTAAATTTCTTATTTTTCACAATAGACAAAAGCTCAGCGTCACCATTTCCCAAAAGCGCTCCAAACACCATGGCATGGGTCATAGGATAGCCATCTTTTGACATTGAGACATCTGGATGTGCGTCTATCCAAATGACACCTGCATTTTCATACCCGCCTTTTAGATAGTCAAATGGGGCAAGTGAAACAAAACATATGCCGCCGATCGTTAGATCTTATCGGGATTTTCTTGGCAGATCTTGTCGGTGGCATCTTTTACGCCAGCTATAACATCGGCTCTAGCATAAATTCCGTCCACGACCTCTTTTTCTTTGCCATCAGGCGGAGCTATATCTACCTTTATCAAGGGTTGATTTGCATTTTGTGGCAAGATATGCTGAAGCAAATTTGCGCCGAAGTGATAGATCGGCAGACCGCCACTTAGGTAGTCTGGGTAGAGTAGCCTTATGATTTTCATAAATTTACTCCGATCTACTTTTGCTCGCCGTTTTTCGCAAGGTCTAAGTAATAATCAAGCTGATCGCGTCTGATGATACGTATGAGGTTTGTGCTGCCCTCTACACCTGTTGGGTGGCCAGCTGTGACGAGATAGGTCTTGTCATGCTCGACATATCCAGCATCATAAGCCTTTTTGATGACATTTGCAAGTAGGACATTTAGCTTTGTCTTTTCAAGCACAAGCGCTGGCGTCACGCCCCAAGCAAGAGTCAGCATGTGAGCTGTCTGCTCGTCGTGAGCGATAGCGATGATATCGATATTTGTGCGGTTTCTAGCTAGCTTTATGGCTGATTTGCCAGAGCCTGTGATAGAGAGTATTGCATTTGCTTTAATGCGAACAGCTAGCGAAGCTGCGCTATTTGCGACCATGTCTGTCTCGTCAAAAAAGTCAAATTCGTCAAATTTATTGTATGGATAGATGCTTTGCGTCTGGATGATCGTCTGGCTCATCGCCTCTACGACTGCGACTGGGTTTTTGCCGATCGCGCTCTCCTCGCTTAGCATAACCGCATCAGTGCCGTCTAGCACGGCGTTTGCCACGTCGCTGATCTCCGCTCTTGTGGCAGTTTCATGCTCAGCCATGCTTAGCATCATCTGAGTCGCTGTTATGACTGGCTTGCTGGCTGCATTTGCCTTTTTGATGATGAGCTTTTGTATCGTTGGCACCCTGTAAAATGGCACTTCTATGCCAAGATCGCCACGAGCTACCATGATACCATCACTCTTTGCGATGATGTCGTCTATGTTTTCGACCGCGTCAAATTTCTCGATCTTAGATAAGATAGCCGCTTTGGAGCCAAATTCTTTTAAGATATTTCTTGCTTTTATCACGTCATTTGCGTCTTGCACGAAGCTAATGGCAACGAAATTTACGCCCTGCTTTGCGCCAAATTCCATATCTTCTTTATCTTTTGGCGTGATGATCTCGATACCAAGGGTGGTATTTGGGAAATTTACCCCTTTGTTTGAGTTTAAAATCCCGTCATTTTCGATGATGGTTTTTACCACATCTTTGCCCTCGCCTGTAACTCTTGCTCTGATCGAGCCATCGTAGAGATAGACGTACTCGCCAGCCTTTAGCATAGGTAAAATTTGAGGCTGATTTAGGCTCACTCTATAAACGCCCTTTTCGATCTTTTCGCCCACGATATCCTCTGCGTAGATGCTAAGCTCGTCGCCAGCTTGCAAGTAAAATGGCTCGCTAAGCTTGCCAACTCTGATCTTTGGACCGCAGATATCTTGCAAGATGCCTATACGTTTGTTTAGTCTTTTTTCGATGTTTCTTATCTTGTCGATGTTTGATTTGTGGTATTCGTGTGTTCCGTGGCTAAAATTTAAACGAAAAACATTAACACCTGCTTTAACCATCGCCTCCATAGTCTCTTCGTTGTCACTTGCTGGCCCTAAAGTCGCTACAATTTTCGTCTTTTTTATCATTTTTATGCCCTGTAATTTGATTTTTGCGATTATAACACAATTTAATAATGTAAATTTTTTGTATAATATGCAAAATTTTTAAAGGAGAGAGTATGAATAAATTTTTATTAGCATCTCTTGGCCTAGCAGCTCTTGCTTGCGCTGCCATGGGAGATGACAAAGTCTATAAGCTCAAGCTTGCAAGCTCATGGGAGAGCACTATGCCAGTGCTTGGTGACGTGCCAAAAGAGCTAAAAGATAAGGTCGAAAAGATGAGTAACGGCCGCATCGAGATCAGGATCGACTACCCGTCAAAGCACAAGTCACCTTTTGCGATGCTTGACTTTGCAAAGAGCGGTCAGTACGACATCGGCTACACAGCTAGCTACTACTACAAGGGCAAAGACCCTAAGACAATGTTCTTTACAGCAACACCATTTATGATGAATACCGACGAGCAAACAGCTTGGTATGAATTTGGCGGCGGCAAAGAGCTAGAGGCGAAAGTTTTTGACCCATATAACATCAAAATTTTTAGAGCTGGCAACACTGGCATGCAAATGGGCGGCTGGTTTAAAAAAGAGATCAAGTCAGTTGATGATATCAAAGGCTTAAAGATCAGAATTCCAGGCTTTGGCGGTGAAATTTACGCTAAACTTGGCGCAAATATCAACACTATCCCAACTGGCGAGCTTTACATGGCACTTGAGATGGGTACGATCGACTCAGTCGAGTGGGTCAGCCCAGCTTACGATATGGCGCTTGGCTTCCACAAAGTGGCAAAATACTACTACACAGGCTGGCAAGAGCCAAACGGCGAAACTCAGTTTTTCTTCAACAAAAATGCGTATGAAAAACTTCCAGATGATCTAAAGGCTATCTTTGAAGCGGCTGCTGCTGAAGTGGCAAGAGATGTAAATACTAAGGTATTTTACGCAAACGTAGAGTACTGGGACAAGATGAAGGCTGAGTATCCAGACATCCAAGTAAAATCTTTCCCACCAGAGGTCATAGCAGCTCTTAAAAAGGCTACAAACGAGCTACTAGATGAAGAGAGCGCAAAAGATCCACTATTTAAAGAGATCGTCGAGTCTCAAAGAGCTTTCCTCAAAAAAGCAAGAGAGTGGACTAAAATTTCTGACTACGCTTACATCAAAACAAACGAAGAGAAATAACCACAGCAGGGAGCTCTCCCTGCTTTTTACTCTAAATTTTAATTTTACCCTTAGCAAGGCATCTTTAAAACTTCTACCACTTCACCTTTTGCGATAAATTCTGTCTCTTTAGGGATGATAAGCAGTGCAGCTTCATTTGTTAGGTTATTTACGATCGCTGAACTACCAAGCTTTTTGCCATTTAAATTTACAAAGATCTTGCCATCTCTGTTTTCTAAATTTACCGCTGTAAATTCCAAAAATGGCGAGCGTTTTTTGTAGTCTTCGTCCATTATCGCCGTGATCTTTGGCTCTTCTTGGCTAAACCAAGTATTTATAAGCACTCTTACATAAAGCACGCACATAACCATCGCCGAATACGGAAATCCAGGCAGCGCAAAGATATATTTATCGCCTGATTTTGCCACTCTGATGTGGCGGCCTGGTTTTATCGCAGCGCCTTCGATGATGAGGCTAAAGTTTTCATTTAAAGCGCCCTTTACAAAGTCATAGTCTCCCATACTGATGCCACCAGTCGTCACCAAGATATCGGCTGATTTTAGTGCATTTATGATCGCTTTTTCGACAAGCTCGGCCTTATCTCTTACGATCTCACAAAGGATCGGCTCCGCGCCCATTTTGCATATCTGCATAGCGATACCTACGTGATTTGAGCTGTGAATTTGCGCTGGACTATCAAGAGGCTCGCCAAGGTCTTTTATCTCGCTACCAGTTGCTAGTATCGCCACCCTTGGACGGATGAAGACACTTACGTGAAAGACGCCAAGCTCGGCAAGAAGCGCGATCTCAGCGTAAGTTAGACGTGTGCCTTTTTTTATTAAAATTTCGCCTTTTTTGTAGCTCTCACCTACTTCACGCACGGCAAAGCCCTTTGGCACGCTCTTTTTGATGATTATTTTTGAGCCGCTAACCTCGACATTTTCAACCGGCACAAGAGTGTCGGTGCCTTCGCTCATTAGCGAGCCAGTGAAGGTTTTGACGCATTTGCTGCCCTCCACATGTAGCCCTTTGTCACTACCTGCTGGCAGATCGGTGATGAGCTCAAGCTCGTTTAGGCCATCTTTAAAGGCAAAAGCGTAGCCATCCATCGCCGAAACTGGCTTTGCTGGGTAGTTTTCAGCAGCTTTCACATCGTAGGCGATATTTCTATCAAGCGCATCTGTGATGGCTACTTTTTCGACCTTCTCCCACGCACTTATCGTATCTTTTAGAATTTTCAGGCTATCTGCATAGCTCATAAAATCTTTCATCATTTGTCCTTTTTATGAAATTTTTGCATATTTTAGCCACTTCTGTTTTACAAAAAATTAATCTTTGTTTTATTTAATGATTATTAAAATGTCGTTTAAGAAACCAGTCTGGTTTTACCCTTACACAGGAATTTACATGAACAAAACACTACTTTACATCATCGCAGGTGCGAGCCTTGGCATACTTGGCCCAGTGCTCGTTCATTTTGGCAACCCAGCAAATATGGGCGTTTGCGCGGCTTGCTTTTTACGAGATAGCATGGGTGCGCTTGGCTTTCACCAGGCCAAAGTCGTGCAGTATCTAAGGCCTGAAATTTTAGGGCTTATCATCGGAGGCTTTCTAGCCAGCATGCTTTGGAGTAGAAATTTCACTCCAGTATCTGGTAGCGCGGCATTTTCTAGGTTTTTCTTAGGCGTGTTTGCGATGATAGGCTGCCTCATATTTTTAGGCTGCCCTTGGAGGGCGTTTTTGCGTCTTGGAGGCGGAGATATGACCGCTATAGCTGGCGTTGTTGGCTTGTTTGCTGGCGTCTTTGTGGGACGAGCTTTTAAGAAAAATGGCTACATTTTACCTGAAAATGAAACCACTGCAAAAGCTATCGGGTTTTTGCCACTGATCATCGCTATTTTACTCTTGATAGCACTTATCTTTGGTCTAAAACTTGGCGAAAATGGCGCATTATTTAGCTCAGA
>ERZ772960.1617-NODE-1617-length-17660-cov-4.033513_pt1 | contig 17660 bp, 16 predicted proteins | sample MGYA00580678_ERZ772960 | MGnify/ENA primary metagenome ERZ772960 (study PRJEB29015, sample SAMEA2737930) | human oral metagenome | biome: human oral; feature: human-associated habitat; material: dental | place: China | collected 2059 ... | reverse complement strand
ATTAATGATAGAGCCGAAAGTTCAGCTTACATAATCAAATAAAGGTCTCATAGAACTTGTTTCCGTATGGATTCATTATTTAGTACCGCAAAAGGTAAAAAGGATTTGAGTATGGCTCAGAAAATCTATGTAGGGAATTTAAACTACGCAACCACGGAAGAGGGTTTGTCAAACTTGTTTGGAACTTATGGCGAAGTCGTCTCGGCAGCTGTAATAAAAGACAAGTTCACCAATCGTTCAAAGGGTTTTGGATTTGTTGAAATGGCCGATGAAAGCGCCGCACAAAATGCTATCGCAGAATTAAACGAGAAGGAATTCGAAGGACGCCGTCTCCGCGTTAATGTTGCTCAGGAGAAACCCCGCCGCACCTATCCCTAATCGATTTATACAAAGAATAGAGAAGGGGATGCCGAAAAAGTCACCAACTTTTGAGACATCCCCATACTGCAACAAACATCTCCGATGCATCAACTGTAATACAATCCCATCGCTGACATATAATAAAAGGCCTCTTAGTTTTTAGTCTCTAAATAATGTCCCTATATTTGACAGAGAGGATGTTTTGTCCTACACTCAACATAGGGTCGAGATAAGAACAATGACGGAACTGTGGATTTGCCGGCATAACGGATTATCCTCTGAGCAGAAGCGCACACAGGCAAAAGAATTGCTGAAAACCGTGCTCGCCGAACGGATTCCGCAATGTTCTCCTGAACAACTCCTGTTTGAATATGGAAAGTATGGAAAACCCTATCTAAAAAATAAGGCGCTGCAATTCAATTTATCGTATACGCATGGTGCGTATGTCATTGCTTTATCCGATAGTGAAATCGGGGCAGATATCGAACGGCTGCGGGCTGCTAAACCTCATGTTGCAAGCCGCTGTTTCACCGATTCCGAAAAGCGCTATCTTTACCAAGATATGAAGCAGTGCGATCGGCGGTTTTACGAATTATGGACACAAAAAGAAGCATATCTAAAATATACGGGGCAAGGTTTTTATTGCTCCCCGCAGAGCGTCGATGTTTTATCCCTGCCTATACGGGACTGTCTTTATACATTGACGGATGACGATATGATAATTTCGTTGTGCGGCCGGGATGTACATCCTGTTTCAATTTATAAAGTTTCTTTAAACTGATAAGGCCGCTAAAGTCCGATAGAATTTTGAGAAGATACCCAAATTATACGGGGCGGCGGAAGTGAAGAAACTCTGCAGCATATTTTTGCGGATTACACAGATGTCCGCATCCGTTTGCCAGATGGAAAATATCCGTTGAATTGAGCACTGCTGCGTCAAGGTTATGTTCTACGGAGATAACCGTTAATCCCTGCTCGGTGTTCAGCTTTTTAATAAAGGTATAAATTTCCTGTTGGCTTTGTATATCAATCCCTGTTGACGGTTCATCAAGGATGAGCAAATCAGGATCCCCGATAAGCGCACGGGCAATATACATTTTTTGCAGCTGCCCGCCCGACAGCGTTCCCACTAAAGCATATTTATAGTCGAGTAGCCTGACATCCGACAGATAACGGTCGATAACACCTTTGTCGTGCTGTTTACGCAATATCCGATACGAGTTTAAAGCTTCGTATACGGTAATCGGAAAGCCCGTTATTGCGGCTTTCTTTTGCGGTACATAGCCGATACTCGTTGCTCCGCACCGGATATTTCCCGTATCGGGAGTTAACAGTCCGAGTATCAGCTTTATCAGCGTACTTTTGCCCGTACCGTTTTCACCGACAATCGAAATATATGCCCCTTTTTGAATAGTCAGACAGAGATTTTCAAATAATGCTTTCTTACCGGCGCCGTATTTAAACGACAAATCTTGGATACAAACCATCCCGCACGATTCGTCATGTTCATGGGGTTTGTGTACGGAAAGCGGTTGATGAATAATAGATTGCTGTTCGCTCATAGAGATACAGAATTACTCCGGTTCATGGAATTTTGCATTAAGCTGTCCGCATAGTTCGCGAAGCTGTGCCTCATTTTCGATATTATGCTGCTTGAGCAAAACCGGAGGAATTTGATAGTAGCTGATATTTCCATCAAAGAACTGCAGCATAAATTCGGCAAAACTGACGGTGGAAATTAGGTTATAATATTTTTTAGGGGCAGATTCCGGTTCATATTGATATTTTATCGTATTAACAATAGCTGCAGGTAAATGCCATTTTTCGGCAACCGCAACGCCGATTGCTTGGTGTTCCATCCCCGACATCACACTTTTAATTACCTGCTCCGGAATATTTTTTTCGGCTTGCAAGTCTTTGATTTTCGCCAGCACTTCAGGATAAATCGCACTGAATACGATTTTACCTAAATCGTGCAAGAGGGCGCAAACATATATTTCTTCAAGAAGGTCGTTCTTTCCTTGCGTTTTAGCAAGATTGTACGCAAAAAAAGCACACCGATACGTATGATTCCAAAGTTTTCTTTGTTCGTCACTCGTTACTTTTAAAACTTGCAGCGTTCCGATGGAATATAACAGATGCTGGATTCCCCGCAGACCCGCCATTTTAACCGCCTCGGTAATACTCATACATTCTTTGGAAAGTCCGAATGCAACCGAGTTGACGAGTTTTAACAAATCGGTCGTTAACGCAATGTCATCACTGATAAGCGAAGCAATCGTTCCCATAGTTGCGTTCGGATCATTGATAAGATGCTGTACTTGCATGATTTTTTCGGGGAACTGGGGAATGTCGTCAATATAATCGACTATTGTCTTTGTCAATTCCACCAGATGCCTATTTGCTTCAAAATCGAGCGGGATGGTAATCCGGTTAATTGTTAGGTCTTTTTCGGTAATCAGTTCAAAAGCATCCTCGTGCAACCCGATTTTTTTAAGCATAAGGAGCATGATAATTAAACCGAGCCCGGCTCCTTCCGTATCATCGATTGCCTGCATAAAGGCCTGATCTACATTTTCATAGTCCCGTGCAACAACCATACGGTCAAAGATACGTTTAAATTCCGTTGCAACCATCTGAACATTATTGCGTACTTCAAAAATAATATGCCCCTGTTTTACCTGCATAATGACTTTAATGTAAAGACCTTCTTTTTTTTGCTGCTGCAGATAGTAATCGATATTACCGAGGCTTTCTTGCTTAAAATTGAGCATTCCCTCGTCGTAGGCCTTTTGATCATAAATATCGTAGCCTTTCTCTTTAAAATAGACCCGCTTGGTATTCGCCTTTTTCGCGTTTGTAGTCAGCTCATTGAGGCAATAGACAATATAGTCTTGAATTCCATCTTGATGAACCACTCCGAGGAAAACTTTGGCGACATCGACAATATAGGTTTCAGTTTCCTTAGGAAGCGTATAGGTGTTAATTGAGATGGGGATATTCATCTGAACAGCTTGTTTGATTTTGTTCTTATCTACCGGTATAGTTGTAACATTGTCCATATCTTCAGTATAAGAGAAAGTGATAATTTTCGCAATGCTTCGCATATTGATATTCGATACTATTTCGAGTAAAATCACACGAAATACGTATCAGTTATAAATTGATACTATATTTCCCCATATTAAAGAGGCCTAATGATTCACACAATTTTAGAGAAGAAGCAATTCTCAAAAGATGTCTTTTACTTACGCGTCGCTGCGCCGGAAATTGCCCGCCAAAGAAAGGCGGGGCAGTTTGTTATTATCCAGCTTGATATCGACTACGGAGAGCGTATCCCACTTACCATCGCAGATGCCGATCCAACCGAAGGCTGGATAGCCCTTGTTGTTCAGGCAGTCGGCGCAACCACGATTAAACTCTGCCAAAAGGAAGTCGGCGATTCGGTTGCCGCAATACTCGGCCCGCTCGGCAATCCCACGCATATTGCCAAAGTCGGCAAGGTTGTCTGCGTCGGCGGCGGTATCGGCACGGCGCCTTTACATCCGATTGCGCAGGCATATAAGCGTGCGGGCAATGAGGTTGTCATTATCATCGGCGGACGCACAAAAGAGCTCGTTATCTTTGAAGAAGAAATGCGCAAGATAGCGGATGAGCTCATTATCGTAACCGATGACGGAAGCTACGGCCGGAAAGCGCTCGTTACCGAACCGTTAAAGGAAATTTGCGAAAGCTCCGCGCCGCCTCAAGAGGTTATTGCAATCGGCCCGCCGATTATGATGAAGTTCTGCGCAGCGACAACCCGCCCCTTCGGTATCCATACGGTTGTTTCGTTAAACACCATTATGATCGACGGTACCGGAATGTGCGGCGGCTGCCGTGTTACCGTTGACGGAAAAACCAAGTTTGTCTGCGTGGACGGCCCCGAATTTGACGGACATAAAGTCGATTTTGACAATATGATGATGCGGATGAAGGCGTTCAAGGAACGGGAAGATCACGACCGTCACGTATGCAGAATCGGACTGTCTAACGGCAGCAACTAACCTGAATAGAGGAATGCCGGCATTTCTCCGGATGTGCCGTGCAGAGGAGTATGGAATGGAAACTGAAAAGACAACTACGGAACACCACTATGTCCCCCGCGAAAAACTCGCAGAACAGGCGAAAGCATATTGGGATGAATTAAAAGATAAAGAATTAAAAATGAAGGATCGCGCAGCTATCCCGATACAGGAAATGCCGGTGCTTGAACCGCATGCCCGCGCCCGCCTTATGGATGAGGTGGCGACCGGCTATACCGAAGAACAGGCGCGGATCGAGGCGGAACGCTGCTTAAACTGCAAGAACCGCCCCTGCGTACAAGGATGCCCTGTCGGTATACCCATCCCGGAATTTATCAGCTGCATCCAGAAGGGAGATTTTAAGGCCTCCGTCGACACTATTAAGACAACCAACTTACTCCCCGCTATCTGCGGCCGCGTATGTCCGCAGGAAAAGCAGTGCCAGCTGGTATGCACGGTGGGCAAGATGCACAAGTCGGTAGATAAAGCGGTCGCAATCGGCAGATTGGAACGTTTTGTTGCGGATTGGGAGCGGGAAAACAATAAAACGACGATACCGCCGGTTGCTCCCGACACCGGAAAGAAGGTTGCGATTATCGGATCGGGACCTGCAGGTCTTGCCGCCGCCGCCGATATCCGCCGCGCCGGTCATGCGGTAACCGTATTCGAAGCCTTCCATAAAACGGGCGGCGTTATGGTATACGGCATCCCCGAATTCCGCCTTCCGAAAGACATTGTCGCAAAGGAAGTGGAAAACCTCAAGAAGATGGGAGTCAAGTTTGAGACCAACTTTTTAGTCGGAAGGACGGAGACGCTGGAACAGTTGCTCAATGATGACGGCTTCGACGCCGCCTTTATCGGTACCGGCGCAGGCTTACCCAAGTTTATGAACATCGAAGGGGAAAACCTGATCGGCGTGTTCAGCGCAAACGAATACTTAACCCGCGCCAATCTGATGAAGGCGTATCAGGAAAATAAGGCGGATACTCCGCTGTACCCCGCAAAGGTTGTCGCAGTTATCGGCGGCGGAAATGTCGCGATGGATGCCGCCCGTATGGGATACCGGCTCGGCGCGGACAAGGTGTATTGTATTTACCGCCGTACCCGTGCGGAAATGCCCGCCCGCGCGGAAGAAATCGCACATGCGGAAGAAGAAGGTGTCGAGTTCTGCTTTCTGCAAAACCCGACGCGGTTTATCGGCGACAAAGACGGTAAGGTATGCGCGGTCGAAGTGCTGAACTACGAGTTGGGTGAGCCGGACGCTTCCGGACGCCGCAGCCCCGTCGCCATTCCGGGTACGGAGCATCAAATTCCGGTCGACACGGTCATCGTTGCGCTCGGCAACAGTTCCAACCCGCTGATGGCAAAGACGACGGAAGGCTTGCAGGTAACCAAGAACGGTAATATCATTGTCGATGAAAACCAGAAAACAAGCCTCCCGAAAGTATGGTCGGGCGGCGACATCGTACTCGGTGCCGCAACCGTCATCCTCGCTATGGGCGAGGGGCGCAAGGCAGCGGCGAGTATTAACGAATATTTAGCAAAATAAAAAATAAAGCATCTCTAAGAATCGGCAAGCCGTTTTTAGAGATGCCCTTCTTCCGTACAAAGTTTCATAAGCTTTTTACAAAAGCCGTTGATACGTCCGGCTCGTCCCTGTTGATAAAAATATCTTGCATAAAGCACCGATAAACAATATCATTACTCTTATGAAAGTTTTTTAGGAGTAATGTATGGCACACAAAGTTCGGATTTCCGATTTAGTATTACGGGATGCGCATCAGTCTTTACATGCGACGCGCATGACAACCGCCGATATGCTGCCTATTTGCAGCAAACTGGACAGTGTCGGGTATTGGAGCCTCGAAGCATGGGGTGGTGCAACCTTTGATGCATGTATCCGCTTTTTAAATGAAGATCCGTGGGAGCGGCTGCGTTCCTTGCATAAAGCCTTGCCGAATACTCCCATTATGATGCTGCTGCGCGGTCAGAATTTGCTAGGTTACCGGCACTATGCCGATGACGTAGTCGATGCATTCGTAAAAGCCGCTGCCGATAACGGAGTCGGCGTATTCCGTATCTTTGATGCACTCAACGATCCTCGCAACCTGAAACGTGCAGCTGATGCCGCAAAAAAAACCGGCAAGCACGTCCAAATGGCAATCTCTTTTGCAACAACTCCGTATCACACTATAGATAAATATGCGGAATTGGCCAAAACCTATACGGAATTCGGCGCCGATTCCATTTGTATTAAAGATATGGCCGGACTGTTGAAACCTTTTGATGCGTTCGATTTAGTAACGGCTATCAAGAAAAAGACAAGTATTCCTATCAATATCCATACCCATGCCACGACAGGCCTCTCGGTCGCGACACTGCTTAAAGCTGCGGAAGCGGGCGCGGATATTTTGGATACCGCTATTTCATCGATGTCGATGGGAACCTCTCATAGTCCGACTGAAACAATGGTAGAAATTTTCCGCGGTACCGAAATGGATACCGGTTTGGATATTAACCTGCTCCTTGAAATTGCCGCTTATTTCCGAGAAGTGCGCAAGCATTACGCTCAGTTTGAATCGAGCTTCCTCGGTGCGGACACCCGTATCCTCGTATCGCAGGTGCCGGGAGGTATGCTTTCCAACCTTGAAAATCAGCTGCGCGACCTTAAAGCTTCCGATAAAATGGATGCGGTCTTAAAAGAAATTCCGATTGTACAAAAAGACTGCGGCTATATTCCGCTTGTTACTCCGACCAGCCAGATTGTCGGTACGCAGTCTGTATTCAATGTGCTGTTCGGCCGCTATAAAAAACTGACAGCTGAAACACGCGATCTTTTAACCGGTAAATACGGAAAAACACCCGCCCCCTGCAATCCTGAGCTTGTTAAGGCCGCCCTTGCAGAAGCGAAGATGGACGCACCTATTACCGTGCGCCCCGCAGATCTTATTCCCAATGAGCTGGATAAGATAAAGGCCGAAGCAAAGGAAAACGGTGCGGGCAATTCCATCGAAGACGTATTAACCTATGCAATGTTCCCCAAAGTTGCGCCTAAATTCTTTAAAGAGCGCTCTAAAGGGCCGGTTGTGTTTACCGCACCGTCCGCCGAGAAAAAGCCGGCAAGCGGTGCAAGCAGCGGCGTCTACACGGTAACGGTAAACGGCACCGATTATGCGGTTTCTTCATCCAACGGAACATTCACGGTAAACGGTACGACATACTCAGTCAGCGTAAAAGAAAATGCCGGTTCCGCATCTGCTCAAAAAGCGCCGGCTGCTGCGCCGGTATCAGCTAAACCGGTAACGGCTTCATCCGCTGCGGCGGCTCCGGCACAAGCTGCATCGGCCTCAAAACCGGCGGCACAGCAGTCCGCTGCACCGGCGCAAACAGGCACGGGCGGCGAAAAACTCCCCGCTCCTGTTGCCGGCACGCTCCTGCGGTACAGCGTTGCGGAAGGCGCACGGGTGAGCGAAGGGCAAACCGTCATTATACTTGAATCGATGAAGATGGAATTGGAAATCAATACGCCTAAGGCGGGCGTTATTCACTTTCTGGCAGCAGTCGGTGCGCAGGTTGCGGAAGGCGACACGCTTGCGGAAATACGCTAACAGTCTAGTTATAGATGCGCTTCCGGTAACGCTTTTTTTATGTTAGCAACAAAAAAAATGGGCTGCAGTTGTTTTACCGCTGCAGCTTTTTTCTTTTTTATTATCCCCAATTTATTTGCGCAAGGTTCTGCTTTATCTACGCAACCTACATCCGCGCAATCTACGCAAACCGCTTCCTCATCAGCGCAAACCGGAAGCATTGCCGTACCGGCGGCATCTCAAGCTACGGCGCCCGCATCTCAAAATGAGGAAGCCCTCCGAGCCGTTGTTTCCCGGCTTTCTCTTGAAGAAAAAGCGGCGCAGGTGTTGATGGTTAATATCGCCGGCAGCAAAACGGCAGATGTAAACAGCATCGCATCGTTTAAGGGAACCGTACCGGGGGCAATCCTCTTATTCGGATATAATATTGCGGATACGCCGCAAGCAGTCGCAGATTTTTTAGAATCGGCTGTGCATGGCTTTCAGGATACGGCGCACCGTTCCGGCCATACTTTTATCCCGCCGCTTTTTGCACTTGATAACGAAGGCGGTACCGTATACCGCACCCGCCGCATTACCGTACCGGTACCCGCTGCGGAGGAAATCGGCACGCGTTTTTCCGCCGAAGAAGCGGAAGAACTTTACCGTCTGCTGGGGCAGCAGATGCGGGAACTTGGACTCCGCCTAAATCTTGCACCGGTGGCGGAGGCCGGAACGGAAGAAACTGCGGCGGCACTTGGTACACGGACATTCAGCTCGGAGCCTGAACAAGCAGGGCAATACGCTGCGGCGGCAGTGCGCGGAATGCAAAAAGCGGGCATCTTTGCGGCGGTTAAGCACTTTCCCGGCAACGGCGCTGCAGATTTACACAAAGGTACTGCGGAATTAACCGTCGACTATGATACCTTCCTTAACCGCTATTGCGCGGCATTCCGGCCTTCAATTACGGACGGTGCGGCGGCCATACTGATTTCTCATATTACGGTACCGGTAATCGAAGCGGCGCCGTTTTGTTTTTCCGCAAAAGGGATTGCGCTACTCCGCAACAAATTGGGATTTTCCGGTCTTATCATCACCGACGATATTGCAATGCAGGCGTTACGGCAAAACGGAGCCGCTCCCGAAGAAAACGCCGTGCGGGCACTCGCTGCCGGCTGCGATATGGTTATGTGCTCGCTGTCTAAGACCTATCCGCTTATCGAAGCGCTTGCGGAGAAAGCGGCGGCCGATACCGATTTTGCGGCAAGGCTTGATGAGGCGGTACTGAGGGTTTTAACCGCCAAGCAGCAAGCGGGACTTATTGATACGCAAAAAACTATCGGCACAGACGGATTTTTTATACCTCATACGCCGGACTGGGAAAAGTTCCGGCAGGCAAAAGAAAGCGCCGCCGTATATCAACATAAAACACCCTAAAAACTTATTTTATCCGATACGGGGAATATCCCGGATTGGCTTTTGAAGCGCTGTTTTCATATTTTGTATCCAAATGCGGAATATACACGATGATATCGCTGTCTTTTCGTTTATTCTGTTCAATAATCCAATCATATAAAAGAATCTTCCCATTTGCTTGCATAATACCGACAGGATCGAATTCGTAAAATTTTCTATTTGGAAAATTTCTTTTTACATAAGGATGATTTTCAAGTGAAACCCAATCTTGAGGAATACTGTGCCCTAAAATTTTATCAAACCGAGTCGGAAGTGCATAGTAAAAGATAAGTCCGGTATACATATCCAAGGCAAATAGATATACATCAAGAGAGGGGAGAACCGTTTTACCGGTAAAGCGGTAAAAACAAAACCTTTTAAGAAAATCCGTAGTATCTTTATCTTGCATATAATATGTAGAATCAAGCGGGTGCAAGTTTTTGTATCGATAATAATGCACTTGCTTTATCATATTAAATTGATAGGGAGAGACGATTTCATTCTCTCCGCCGGAGACCCAGCAATTATCGCCTTTTAATTGCCATTCTCCTTTTTCAAACCAATATGAGGGTGTATTGGTAGGACCAACATACATTTTTAAAATCAGCCGATCGTATTCTTGTTCCGAAAAAGGAGAAGTCTGCGGGACATCGGTAAAAAGTGCTGTTTTCCGTTGATTTTCCGTTTCATCTATTGAGTTCATGGAAGGCTGTGATTCTGCACTATGGAGGGAGGCAAGGTTTCCTGCAATATAGACGGATAAAATAATGGGGTATAATAAACCTTTGCTATAAATCATACGGTATGTTTCTCTTATTTTCGTATCGTGTCAAGCTATTTTTAAATTATATTTTTTTTAATAGATTTGACGAAAACATAAAAATTTTTTATATTAAAAAAACTAGGAGTAAATCCTATATTATTAAAAATGAGGATGCAAAAAAGTAACCGACTTTTGAGACATCTTCAAGGAGGAACTATGACAGTTACTGTCGATGAAAAAGCAAGGGCTTTTCTTGCAAAGCACAACGAAAGCAGTGTGTATACCTATTTGGGCGGATGCCGTACGTGAGGAGGCGTAGTACCTCAACCGGCCGTGTTTGCCGGTTCGCCCGATTCAGTTGATAATTACGACTCCTTTAACGCCGACGGCATTACAGTCTATGTACGCAAAGGAACGCAGACCGAAAACGGTACGCTTACTATTACGGTAGTAAAAATGCTGTGGATGGACTCTTTAGCAGTGGAAGGGATGGCCTATTAAAGGAAGCGTGTAGGAATTATCGTAATACGATAGAGACGCCATACACTCCGCTTATGGGCGGCATAAGCATGGCAACATCAGTACCGTAGAAAGCCGGTACTGATGTTGCCGAACACTCCGTATCGATTTTAAGGTCTCTTTACAAACCTTTTTTTACCGGAGTTCCACATCCGTTGCTTTGCCGTTCCTTTCGGCAAAGTTTTCACCATTCGCGTTCGGTTCCTTAAATACTTTAAAGCGCACCGTCATACCCTCCGTAATCTTTTTACGGCGGGACGATTTTGTGAGATTCGTAAGACCAAAGTAGAAATCGCCGTGATCATCCGTTTCGATAATTCCCCAATTTCCCTTAAAGCGTTTAATACGACCCGTTAACGTGCCGCTATTTTGACGCTCCAATGCCTTAATCCAATGATTGGGAGGAACCAGTTTATCCGTTGTCATTTCATATTGATCGGGAAAGGCTTCAAGAATTTCACGCAAAGTATTGTGATTATATGACCGGGGATCGAACTCAGGCATACTCCGTCTGATGGATTTTCCTAAATCGGAGAGGCTGACCCAGCCGTCTTCCGTCATTCTGGAATTCTTATAGGCATGGCTTAGCAGTTTTTCCAGAGAATCAAACGGGGAATCTTGACTTTCTTCTTCCGTGGTCGTGGTACTGTCAAGGTTTTCCAGATACTTAAATTCATTGCACGCATTTACCCAAAGAGCCTTAGCAGTTTGCTTGCCGATACCGAGTACGTAAAGCCCGTATTCCCGTAATTTAAGCGCGAGGCTATAGTAATCGGAATCCGTAGAAACAATGCAAACGGCGTTAATACTTTTGTTGGTATTTGCCAATTCGATGGCATCCATGATAATGGTATTATCGGTCGCATTCGGACCGTTACGGAATTGCTGCACCGGGCGGATGGGAATTTTTTCCAGCCAGTTTTTCCATCCGTTCATATTCGGCGTTGTCCAGTCGCCGTATAAGCGCTTTATCAGTAATTCACCTTCCTTAGAAACTTCGGTGATAATAGCTTCCAAAAAACTCGGCGGGATATTGTCGCCGTCGATCAGCAATACATATTTTCTATCCATGGGGACTATTGTATCCTTATTTGTATCTTTTGCAAGCATTCAAAAAAACAGTGCCGCAAAAGATGGGTATGAAAAAAAACGGGCATCCATACGGTGTATGAATGCCCGGCCTATCCGGTATATTAAGTTTACTATCGTTTAATGCAGGATAATTCTTAATATAAAGATGACAAACAATACCCATGTAACAATCGGGATTTGCTTGAATTTGCCGGTGATCGCCTTCAAAATAACATACGAAAGGATACCGTATACGATACCTTCAGCAATACTGTAAGCAAACGGCATCATAACGATGGTTAAGAACGCAGGAATACCTTCCGTAGGATCTTGGAAATTAATTTCCGCTGTTGCGCTTAACATCAGGAATCCGACGATAATAAGTGCCGGGGCTGTTGCGGCCGACGGGATAAGCAAGAAAATCGGCGAGAAAATCAAAGCGATTAAGAAGAATATACCGGTTGTAAAAGCGGTTAAACCGGTTCTTCCGCCGGCTGCTACACCGGAAGTGCTTTCGACAAAGCTGGTAACGGTAGAAGTACCCATCATAGCTCCGAAAACCGTTCCGATAGCATCGGAGAGCAGCGCTTGCTTTACGCGCGGAATATTGCCGTCTTTGTCGATAAGACCTGCACGGTTAGTAACACCGACTAAGGTACCGACCGTATCAAAAATATCAACAAAAAGGAATGAAAAGAATACCGTAAAGAACTGGAAGCTAAAGATATTGCTGAAATCGAAATTCCAGAATACCGGAGCTGCAGGTGCACTTACGATCGACCAATTTTCCCAGCCGCCTACCGGCGCTGTAACGCCCATTGGAATACCGATTACCGTGGTAATCAAAATTCCAAGAAGAATTGAACCGGGAACACGCATGACATACAGAATTGCGGTAATAACCAAGCCGATAAGTCCCAAAAGGGCAGGACCTGAAGTAACATTGCCGAGACCGACTAATGTCGCAGGGTTATCAACGATAATTTCCGCATTTTTCATACCGATTAAGGTGATGAAAAGACCGATACCTGCTGCAACGGCTTTTTTCAGGTTAATCGGAATTGATTCTACGATCGCTTCGCGTACATTGAAAAAAGACAGAAGGATGAACAGCAAACCTTCAAGGAATACTGCCGTCAATGCCGTAGCGGGCGAATACTTCATTCCGATAACAACGGTATACGTGAAAAAAGCATTCAAGCCCATACCGGGAGCCAGAGCAACGGGAAGATTGGCAAGAACAGCCATCATCAATGTTGCAACTGCTGCAGATAATGCGGTTGCCGTAAATACACTACCGGGATTTAATCCGGCATCACTTAAAATAAGCGGGTTAACGGCAAGGATATACGCCATTGCAAGGAATGTCGTCAGTCCTGCAATGATTTCGGTACGCACATTCGTTTTGTGCGCTTGAAGCTGAAAGAGTTTTTCCATAAAGTAGCCTCCTTTTAGAATAAATGAGTACCAATCAGCGATTACTTTTAGTGTAACACGGAATAATTGTTTCCGCAAGAAAAATTTTTTTTCTCCTTACTTTTTTTTAGGTTATATCGTTTTCTTTGAGAAGAAGCCCAACCGCATCGAACGCTTACAAGGAAAAACACACTACCGATTTATTCCCCACCGCCCGTGGTGATTCTCAACGAAGGAGATACCCGCATATTTTCAAAAGACATATATTTGACAGAGAAGCGGATTTCAAACTATACTGGCACGTATGACAATAGCCGGACGTAATAGAATTTTAATTTTCGCTATTTGTATGGCTGCGCTCATAGCAATCGGCAGTGTAAGCTGCTGTATCGCTATCGTTACGCATAACTTGCTTGCCGAGCTTCCGGCAGCGCCGGAAAGTTCTTTTGGGTTATTAAGGCTGCCGATTTTTGCCTATAATAACTATGCAGTTATGGTCGGCGTTGCCTCGTTCCCAGTGATAGCATTGGCCTTACTGATATGCGTCTTTTTTCTCTTTGAAAAAACTCATGCACTTGAAATCTCGTTTTTCAGCCTGTTTGTTTTTTCACTTTCCGTCGAGGCGCTGCAGCTCCTTTTTCCGCTGCAAATCCGTTATCCGTTACTGGCCATATTTACAGCCTCTATTGCACGGATTATTTTCTTTTTTCGTTTTGGCGCCTGCTTAGCGCTTTTAACTTCCAGCCTCTTTGCCCATAAGACTTTTACGAGGGAAACGGGTTCCATTATTTTCTTGCTGAGTTTTATCGCTTTTGCACTATCCCATATCATCCCTATCGATACCGTCCATATAGTGTCGTTTTTTTCATTTTCCCGCTCTTATCGTTATCTTCTGTATTCATTCAGCGGGATTGTCTGCGTATTAGCCGTACTATCTTTTTTGCTGGTGGGTATTTATCGCAGTATTATCGAATATCGGAAAGCTGCGTTCCGGCTGCTGGCAATGTTAATCGCGTATACCGCAGTGTTATACGCCGGTTCGTGGTTTTTTACCGCAGTTGGTATTGCAGTGCTCTTGGCAGGAGGATTCTTTTTTCTCAAGGCAATTCATCAATTTTATCTATGGCAATAGCGGGCGAGGCTTCGCAAAAATTAGGCATGGAGAAATAAGGCAATATAGCCGATGATTATCGGTATTAAAAGATTATCGTAATCTTTAAGCGGAAGCATTTCGATACCGGCGCCCGCGATACCGAGCAACAGGCTTTTCCAAAAACTCCCGCTGACGGCAAGGGACGAAAGAAACACAGCTGCAAAGCAGGTTAAACTTCCTGCAACCGTTTTGTCCTTAAAAAATGCTAAGCGGATTTTGCCGAACCGCTTCCCAACAAGACTTGCAAGACCGTCCCCAAATGCAAGCGCAAAGATAGCGATTTTTGCCGTATGTATCGGGAAAAGGAGCAATGCTGCAAGAACCCCTCCGGCAAGTGTCAGCGGGCCTAAAACGAATCGCCCCTTATCGCGTGCACGGGAGGCATAACGGGTAATATTCGAGATGATGTAAAGTCCATGTCCGTGCATACGGAGAAATTCCGAAACGCAGTAGAGTATACTAATACCAACAATACCGGCAATAGTAAGCGTATACCAGCGCTCCGCAAAAACAACCGTTAAAGCCGATGATAAGTGGATAGTCTTTCTAAAAACTTCCACCAACAGTTCCTCTACAGAGGCTGTCTGAGAAAAAGTACGGTAGCGGAAGCGTTCAAACCATTTCATATAAGACCGGTAAATACTCAAGTCCTAAAACAACAAGAGCCCTGCAATTCTAAAATACACGATAAGACTGACCGCATCCACAATCGTAGTGATGAGCGGGCCTGCCATAATTGCGGGATCCATGTGGAGTTTTTTTGCAAGAATAGGTAATAGGCCGCCGGTAAGTTTTGCAATCGTAACGGTTACGATAAGAGTTAACCCGACGCTTGCGGAAATGAGGAGCGGTTTTCTATCTAAGAAATACGATTTTACAAAAATAGTTAGTCCAAGCAGGGAGCCTACCATGATTGCAATGCGTAATTCTTTCCATAATACTTTTGCCCAATCGCGCAACTGGATTTCGCCGGTTGCAAGTCCGCGGATAACCAATGTCGATGATTGACTTCCCGAATTTCCGCCGGTATCCATCAGCATAGGAATAAAAGAAGTAAGAATGGTTAAACGCGCCAATAATTCGGTATAATGTTCGATAATCCTACCGGTAAAAGTTTCCGAAACCATCAGGAGCATCAGCCATCCGATACGGTGCTTGGCAAGCGTAAATACACCGGTGTTCAAGTAAGCGTCCTCTGACGGCTGCATAGCGGCCATGATCTGGAAGTCTTCGGTAGCCTCCTGCTCCATAACGTCCATCACGTCGTCAACGGTGATAATACCGATCAGCCGTTTTTCGGCATCGACAACGGGTAGGGCAAGGAACGCATACTTTTTAAAAACTGCGACGACGCTCTCCTGATCGTCATGCGTATTCACATAGATACACTCGCTTTCAAAAATATTTTCGATAAGCTCCTGTTCGGGCGCCAATACAAGCTCTTTTAATGACACGATACCTTCAAGTACCCTATTGGCATCGGTAACATAGCAGGTATAAATCGTTTCTTTTTTGAGTCCCGTCTCTCTGATATAGTCCAGCGCCTGTTTCACCGTCATATTTTTTTTAAGGCTGACGTATTCAATTGTCATCAGGCTGCCAGCAGAGTCGGGCGGGTATTTAAGGAATTGATTAATAAGCTTGCGTTCCTCCTCTCCGGAGTTCGCTAAAATTTTCCGTACGGCATTGGCGGGCATCTCTTCCACAAGGTCGACGATATCGTCAAAAGCAAGCTCATCTAAAATAGGGCCGAGTTCCTTATCCGTAATCGATGAAATAAACGCGCTTTGCTGTTCGCTCGAAAGAAGGGCAAATACTTCTGCCGCAAGATCTTTGGGAAGCATTCTAAAAAGAATCACTGCATTTGCCGCATTTTCTTTGTCTAATATCTCAGCCACATCGACCGCATTCATCTCGGCGAGTTCCGCAATTAAGGCTGTATAGTGCTTATTGTCGAGCAGTTCTTGAATCCGCTCCATTTCCTGCGTTTTATCTTCCATAATTAACCGGTAGTATACTTAAAACGGATATTTTTTTCTATAGTCTTATTTATTGATATCGATAAACGGTGCGCACAGCCATGTCAGTTCGTGCTTGTTTGCAGTAAGATGGACGATTTTTGAATGAGGAAACTGCGCAAATCGCCGTATCGTATCAAAATCGGGAGCGCCCTGCATTTTAATGGTGCAGACGAATTTTGAACAAAGACCGCTCGCCCACCACCGTTCAACCCATTCAAGTAAGCGCGGCGGATAGCAGATCACATCGGAAAATACCCAATCCTGCGTGCCGAGGCTTTCCGGGTTTAACGTAAACGCATCATGCTGCATAAACGTAATCCGCGGTTCCCGCATCAAAAAATCCGCCAGCGGGCTCCGGTCTATAGCGGTTATTTCCGCCCCCAGATTGTTCAGCACCCATGTCCAGCCGCCGGGACAAGCCCCCGCATCAACGCAACGCGCCCCCGCCTGCGGTAATGCCCAATCCGCCGGTACCGATGGCGTAGACAGTAGGTGCGCTTCAGCGACGCGTGTTTTCGCAGGCTGGAAAGAGATTTCAGCAGCACGCCGATAGTAAAAATCCAACAGCGTTAAGGCTTCCCATAATTTAAGATAGGCTCGGCTCGGCGGATTTTGATGATCTTCGGCAAAGCGGATAACCCCGAGCGGAAACGGCGACGATGTTTTTGCGGAAGCAATCAGCGTATGTTCATCCAACAGCGACCACACCCCCATGCCGGCAAGCGGCACCGTATAGGGGTACTGTTTTTCTTTTTTACTGATGTACGGAAGTTTTTCCCCGATAAGTTCCGCCCGTCTAAAGCAGTTGAGCGGATAGTGCGCCCAATTCCGCTGAATAGCCCGCAACAATTCCGCCGTTTCTCCGATACTGCGGAAACGCATCACAAACGGTTCTTCCCAGCACAGCTGCTTCCAAAATACTTCCCGCTCTATCTCTTCACAATACACAAGCCTGCTCACCGGAGCGGCCGTATCGTTTAATCCGGAATCGGCAGAGCCGTTAGAAAGAAAGTGCCGGGTATGCCCAGCCGCACCGCCCGCCTGCAAAGCCAACTCTTCATCCAAATGCCGCTCAAAACCTTTTACCGGTATCCATGCCTTACCGGTCAGCTTACAAACGGCACCATATACCTCTGCAGCAGCAATTTTACATAAATCAATCATTATAACAGTCTTTTCTTTCGTATCGACAAAAACAATAGGGCATAAAAAAACGCTCGGCAAAGCGAGCTTTTTTTTCAGCCACACAGATAGCGTGGCTGAAAAACACTG
>ERZ772960.1615-NODE-1615-length-17664-cov-10.132659_pt1 | contig 17664 bp, 19 predicted proteins | sample MGYA00580678_ERZ772960 | MGnify/ENA primary metagenome ERZ772960 (study PRJEB29015, sample SAMEA2737930) | human oral metagenome | biome: human oral; feature: human-associated habitat; material: dental | place: China | collected 2059 ... | reverse complement strand
AGATGTGGGACTATGAGACGAACCAGCCGTTCACGAAGCACACGACGAATCCCGTACCGTTCATTGTGGTCTCTGACCGCGTGAAGGAAGTGCATACGGGTGCACTCTGCGACATCGCACCGACACTTCTGACGCTCGCAGGCATCCCGATCCCGAAGGAGATGACGGGCAAACCGCTCATTACGCTTGCGTAAAAATCTTTGAACCTATCCAAAAGGGCAGATGCCGTTGCGCGTCTGCCTTTTTCATTTCCATTTGAAAGAGGGCGGGCGGAATGGTATACTGAGCATAATGATATGAAATGATCGGAGGTTTCTATGCTGCGATTCTTGGTGCTGCTGCGTGCATTGCGGCGCGATATTGCCGTCCTGCTCTTTGCGATGGTGCGGCGCGATACGCCGCGTGCGGTGAAGTTTCTCTTCCCGCTTGCACTGCTCTACCTCGTCAGTCCCATTGACATCATTCCCGATACGATTCCGCTGCTCGGTGCGGTGGATGATATGGTGATCCTGCCGGCGGCGACGGAGCTGCTCGTGCGTATGCTGCCCCCCGACGCGCGTGCGGAGGGCGAGCGGCGCGTGGCGCGCTACGGGACGCTCATACTCGTTGTGGCATCCATTGTCGTGATTCTCTGGTTTGTCCTCCTCATCTGGGCGCTCTCGAAGGTGTTTGCATGAGGCTCTACATCGCGGAGAAGCCGAGCGTCGGGCGTGCACTTGCCGCGTGTTTGCCGCAGCCGCATCGCAAGGGGCAGGGATGGATCGAGACGGGCGGCGGCGTGGTGACGTGGCTCTTCGGTCATGTCCTCAGGCAGGCGGAGCCGGAGGAGTACGATCCGAGACTCAAGCGCTGGCGCGCGGAGGATCTGCCGATCCTGCCCACCGAGTGGCGGCTCGTTGTCAATGAGAGCGCGGCACAGCAGTTTGCTGTTGTAAAGGGGCTGATTGAGCGTGCCGATGAGATTGTGCACGGCGGCGACCCCGACCGCGAGGGGCAGCTGCTCGTGGACGAGGTACTGGACTATCTCGGCAACGAAAAGCCCGTGCGGCGCATCCTCATCAACGCGCTCGATGACAAGAGCATCCACGATGCGCTCGGCGACCTGCGCGATAATGCCGATTTCCTTCCGCTGAAACGCTCGGCACTGGCACGTGCGCGTGCGGACTGGCTCATCGGGATGAATCTCTCGCGTGCCTATACGCTTGCGGCGCGGCGTGCGGGGCATGACCGGCTCGTGCTGCCCATCGGGCGGGTCAAGACGCCGACGCTCGCGCTCGTTGTGCGGCGTGAGCGCGAAATCGAGAACTTTAAGCCTGCGACCTACTATCTGCTCGACGCCATATTTCGCCATGAGAAGACGGGCGAATCGTTTCGCGTGCGGTGGAAGCCGTCGGAGGAGCGCACACCGCTCGATCCCGAGGGGCGGCTTGTGGATGAGAATGCCGCACGCGCTGCGTTGGAGGCGTTTGGCAGCGAGCCGCAGGATGCAAAGGTGACGCGCTACGAGCGCAAGAAGAAGGAGGAGCCGCCGCCGCTCCCATTCTCCCTCTCGGCGCTGCAGGTGCTTGCGGGCAAGCGGTACGGCTACGAGCCGCAGCAGGTGCTCGACACGGCGCAGAAGCTGTACGAGGAGAAGCTGACGAGCTATCCGCGCTCGGATGCGGAGTATCTGCCCGTGAATCAGCACAAGGACGCGCCGAAGATCCTCTCCAATCTCGCGGCGCTCGCGGACACACCGCTCGGTGCATGGGCGCGGGCGGCGGATGCAAAGCAGAAGTCGCGCGCGTGGAACGATGAGAAGATCTCGGCGCATCATGCGATCATCCCGACGACCGTGCCCGTAAACCTCACACGGCTGAGCGCGGTGGAGCGGAACATCTACGAGCTGATTGCGCGCGCCTACATCGCGCAGTTTCATCCGAACTATGTCTACGATCAGACGAAGGTCGAGGTCACCTACCACGGCGAGATGTTCGCTGCGAGCGGGCGTACAGAGCGCGCAGCGGGCTGGCGCGCGATGTACCGCGCGGCGAAAAATGAGGAGGATGCGGAGAAGGAGGACGAGGAGAGCGCCGTTCTGCCGCCGATGAAAAAGGGTGACGCGGCGGACTATGTGTCCGCGGAGCTCGGCACGCGCCAGACGAAGCCGCCCACGCGCTTTACGCCCGCAACGCTCCTGCAGGGCATGAAGGAGATTCACAAGTATGTGAAGGACGAGGCGGCGAAGAAGATGCTGCGCGATGTCTCGGGCATCGGTACGGAGGCGACACGTGCGAGCATCATCGAGGATCTGATTCGGCGGAAGTTCCTCCATGCGGCGGGCAAGAAAAAGGTGCTGACGCCGACGGAGGCGGCGTATCTCCTCATCGACGCGCTGCCCGATACGATGACCTATCCCGACGCAACGGCGGTCTGGGAGGATCGTCTGCACTCAATGGCACAGGGCGAGGGCACGCCCGAGGAGTTCCTTGCGGGACAGGCGGCGTTTGCGCGCGAGCTGTGCCATGCGGCTCTATCGGCGAAGATTGCAGGCGGCGGGGGCATTCCCTGTCCTGCGTGCGGGCGCGGCGTCATGCAGAAGCGCAAGGGCAGGCACGGCGATTTCTGGGGCTGCTCCGCGTTCCCGCAGTGCCGCATGACGGCGAATGATGTCGGCGGCAAGCCGGACTTTGCAGGGCGGCGCATTCCGCGTGCATCGGGTACGGCGAATGCGGGGGATGTTGCCGTCACTGCATCATCGGCGCGGCGCAGTTATACACCGACGGCGGACGAACAGGCGGAGATGGATGCAATCTTTTTTGGAGAATAACATGACAACATTTACAGCGCTCGGTGTGCCCGAGCATCTCATCGCCGCTCTCGCGCAGCGCGGCATCACAGCGCCGACGGAGATCCAGGCGGCATTCATCCCTGCTGCATGCGCGGGGGAGAACCTCATCGGCGCGGCGCCGACGGGCACGGGCAAGACGCTCGCCTACCTCCTGCCGCTCCTCACGCGCATCGACCCCGCCGCGCGCACGGCACAGGCGCTCATCCTCGCGCCGACACACGAGCTTGCCATGCAGATTGCGGCCGTTGCGCGCGAACTTGTACAGGCGGCGGGACTCGCCATCGGCGTACAGGCACTCATCGGCGGCGCGAATATCAAGCGCCAGATCGAAGCGCTCAAGAAGAAGCCCGCTGTCATCGTCGGTTCTGCACCGCGCATTGCGGAGATTCACCGCCTCGGCAAACTGAAACTCGCAGGCGTGAAAATTCTCGTTTTGGACGAATTCGACCGTCTGCTTGGCAAGCAGCATCTGGATGAGGTGCGCACCGTGATACGCCTCCTGCCGCCCGAGCGTCAGGCGCTCCTCCTCTCGGCGACAGCGGGGACGGCTGCGGTGCGCATGGCGGAGAGCCTCTTTGCGCCGCGTCTCATCCGCGCGGAGGAGACGAAGGCAGTCTATCAAAACTACTATCATATTGTATCGTTTCGTGATAAAATAAAGGCAGTACAGAAGCTGACGCGCCGTCTGCCGATTCGTCGGGGACTCGTCTTCGTCGGGCGCAGCTTCGACGCGGCACACGCGCTCGAAAAGCTGCGCTTTGAGGGAATCAAAGCCGTTGCCCTGCTCGGACAGGAGCGGCGCGATCATAGGCGCGCGGCACTGGACGCCATCCGCGCGGGGCGTGCCGAGCTGCTCATCTCCACCGATCTTGCCGCGCGCGGGCTCGACATCGAGGACGTGGACTATGTGATCCATCTCGATCTGCCCGAGGACGTGCGCACCTACCGCCACCGCGCGGGGCGCACGGCGCGTGCGGGCAAGGAGGGTGCGGTCATCTCGCTCGTGGATGAGAGGGAGATGGACAAGCTGAAGGCGCTCGCTGCACGCATGGAGATTGAGCTCTCGCGTCTGCCGCGTGCGTAAACGCACGGCATTTTCATCCGCTTCCAAAGGGGGATCTCATTCGTGGACATCGTGCCCACACTATTGGATATACTGCTTGTAGCCTTTCTGATCTTCATGAACGGCTTCTTCGTCGCGGCGGAGTTCTGCTGCGTGAAGATCCGCACATCACGCCTTGAGACCCTCATCGCAGAGGGCAGCAGCCGCGCCGGATATGCCAAGCAGCTTACGGAGCATCTGGACTACTCGCTCTCGGTGACACAGTTCGGCATCACACTCGCCTCGCTCGGCCTCGGCTGGGTGGGCGAACCCGCGATTGCGACCCTCATCCTGCCCGTGACGCAGCTGCTCGGACTGCCCGATGAATTCGGGCACACGATTGCGCTTGCGATTGCGTTTACCATCATCACCTCGATGCACATTGTACTCGGCGAGCTCACGCCGAAGTCGATGGCGATTGCAAACGTCGAGGACATCATGCTTGCGATCGCGTTCCCCATGGTTCTCTTTGGTCGCGTCATGCGTCCCTTTGTCTGGATTCTGAACACGGTCGCAAATGGAATCAGCCGCCGTTTTGGCTACGACGTAAAGGGGGAGAACGAGGACGCGCACACGGAGGAGGAGATCCGCCTCCTGATGAAGGAGAGCTATCGGCAGGGGCTGATCAACAGCACGGAGGCAGACTTTGTCGACAATGTCTTCTCGTTCACCGAGCTGAACGCGCGCGAGATCATGATACCGCGCACGGATATGATCTGCCTCTACCTCGACGACACGTCCGCCGAGCGCATCAAGACAATCCTCGAGGAGCAGCAGACACGCTATCCCGTCTGCTACGAGGACAAGGATCACATCATCGGCTTTATCCATGTCAAGGATCTCCTGCCGCCGCTCATTCGCGGGGAGCGGCTGAATCTGCGCCGCTACATCCGTAAGGCACTCATCGTGCCCGAGAGCATGGACGGCAGCGTGCTCCTGCGCACGATGCAGGAGCAGGGGTCACAGCTTGCCATCGTGGTCGATGAGTACGGCGGCACGGCGGGCATGGTGACGGTCGAGGACATCGTCGAGCAGATTGTCGGTGACATCCGTGACGAGTTCGACGAGGAACGCGAGAGCCTCGAGTGGCGCGCGGGCGATGTGTGCTCGGTCGACGCGAGACTGCTGCTCGAGGAGGTTGCTGATCTCCTCGGCGTGCGCATCGAGGATGAGGACGTCGACAGCATCGGCGGCTGGCTCTATGACCAGCTGGGCGAGGCTCCGCGCGTCGGGCAGATGGCGGCGCACGCGGGCACACTGCTCTACGTCGAGGAGGTGGACGGCGTGCGCATCACGCGCGTGCTTGTTCATCTGCTGCACAGTGTATTGGAGGCGCAGGGGGAGACCGCGTCGCATGAGGAGGAGTAAATATGACATTCGATCCCATGCTTTACGATGAAATCATTGCCGCATTTACCGTGGATGCGGAGCATCTGCATGAGGTGGCGGCGAACTTCCGCCAGGATATGCGCCTCGGTCTTGCGGGAAGCCCCGACTCCTCCCTGCGCATGCTGCCGTCCTACCTCGGGCTGCCGACGGGCGCGGAGCGCGGGGACTATCTCGCGCTCGATTTCGGCGGGACGAATGTGCGCGTCCTGCTCTATCGTCTCGAGGGCAACGGGAAATACGAGATACTCTCCCACGTTGCAAAGCCGCTCAAGGCCGATGGCGTCTATGACTTCATCAGCGCGGAGGCGACGGGGGAGGAGATGTTTGACTTCATTGCGGCGCTTGTCGACGAGGCGGTCGCCGGCGACCACGAGACACCGTACCTCCTCGGGCACACCTTCTCCTTTCCATCCACGCAGACGAATATCAACGACGCGCGGCTCATCATCTGGACAAAGGAGTTCGCGGCGCGCGGTGTCGAGGGCGAGGTCGTCAACGATCTCCTGCGGGCGGCACTCGTACGGCAGGGGCTCTCGAACGTTACGCCGAACTCCGTCATCAACGACACGGTCGCCGTCCTCCTCGCGGCTGCCTACATCAATGGAGACACGAATATCGGTGCGATCTACGCGACGGGGCACAATACCTGCTACCTCGAGCCGTACACGGGCAAGGCAGAGCCGCCGATGATCCTCAACATGGAGTCGGGCGGCTTCTCCAAACTCGTTCCGAATCGCTTTGATGTGGCACTCGATGCGGCGTCCGAGAAAAAGGGGGAGCAGCGCCTCGAAAAGATGGTTTCGGGGCGTTACATGGGCGAGCTCTTCGCGATGGCACTCGCCGAACTCCTTGGTAAAAAGGGGCGTGCGTACGGCTTTACGAGCGTCGATCTCAGCCGCATGCTCGAGGATGTGAGCGAGGACGCGACATCGGCGGCGACCATTGTCGAGGCGCTGACGGGGCAGCGGCTCACGGCGGAGGAGGCCGTGCGCGTGCGCGGCCTTGCGCGCGCCGTTGTCGTGCGCTCTGTGCGGCTCATCGCGGCGACGTTTGTCGGGACGCTCTGGCAGGTGACGGGTGCAGGGGAGATGCGCGCCCAGCACATCGCTGTCGACGGCTCGGTCTATGAGAAGATGCCGCTCGTGCGGGAAACGATGGAGAGTGCGTTCGCCGAACTTCTCGGGGAGGATGCGGGCAAGGTTGACACCATGCTCGCGTGCGGCGGCTCGGGGCTCGGGGCGGCACTTGCGGCGGCGATGGCGGAGCGCGGGTGAAAACTGCTTGCCTCTGCGGCGTTTTCTGTGCTATGATAGACGAATGTAATTCATATTGGAGAAGGAAGGGGCTTTTTCTTGCTCACGCTTTTAATGGTACTTGATGCAATCGTTGCAATCATCCTCATCGCGTCCGTGCTCGGGCAGGAGGCAAAGTCCGCCGGCATGGGCGGCCTCGACGGCGGCGGCGACACGGTCTTCTCGGGCAAGGCGCGCGGAATGGACGCGCTGCTCGCGCGCGTGACCGTCGTGTTCGCGATTCTGTTTGGCGTGATTACGATCGTGATTGCGCGGATGTCGAGCTGATCGAGCTAAAAAGGGAATGTCCCTGCTGCCGCTGCTGCGGTGCAGGGATTTTTTCAGATGATGTCGGAACAGGAGGAATCGTCATGCACCTACCGGGCGCGGAGCCGTTTTTTCTGCCGGGCGGGCGGCATGGCGTGCTCCTCATTCACGGATTCACCGGATTGCCGGCGGAGCTGCGCCTGATGGGGGCGTATCTGAACGAGCGCGGCTTCACCGTGCTTGCGATACGGCTTGCCGGGCACGGGACGACGGTCGAAGATCTGAGCCGCATGGAGCACGAGGACTGGATGGACTCCGTGCGCGACGGCTATGCCATCCTCAGCGGCGCGTGTGATCGAGTCTCCGCCATTGGGCACTCGATGGGCGCGATCTTTGCCCTGCTGCTTTCGATTGAGTCGGAGCTTACTCATGTCGTCAGCCTTGGCGCACCGATCATGATTGCACCCGAGCAGGGACTCGAGCATTTGCCGACGCGTGAGGCGTGCATCGACCGCTATGTGCCGAAGGCACGCAGGAAGCTCAGGGACGTGCCGCAGGGGGCAAACAATACGTATCGGCGCATGCCTCTCGTCTCCATTCACGAGCTCTTGGATGTTGTCGCGATCCTCTGCGCGCAGATCGGAAGAGTGACGGCACCGCTCCTCATTGTGCACGGGGAGCGGGATCATACGGCAGATCCGAAGAGCGCGGACTACCTCTATGAGAACGTGGGGAGTCCTCGGTGCGAGAAATTCATCCTGCCCGATGCGGGACATCTGCTGCCGCTCGATATCGGGGTCAGGGAGCGCGTCTTTGCGCGCACGGCGGCATTTCTCTCGGAGAACGCGCAGGAACAGGATTTGTAGGAACGGAATAGGAACGGGAAAAAGAGGAAATTATGGAACAGGAACAATTAGATACGCTCAAGGAACATGTGCACGCCTTTATGCGGGAGGACGCCTATCGCCCGCTGCCTGAAGCGGAGGTGCGCACGGGACTTGGGCTGTCCAATGAGGAGGAGCCGCTGCTTTCGCCTGCGCTCGCGGCGCTCGAGGCGGAGGGGGCGATCATCCGCAACCGCAGCGGACTCTACGGACTGCCGAGCCGCATGAATCTCGTCGTCGGGCGGCTCTCCATGTCGCCGAAGGGATTCGGCTTCATCATCCCCGACGTGCGAGAGGCGGAGGACGAGTCGGATGTCTTTGTGCCGGGGAGTGCACTCGCAAGCGCTATGCACGGTGATCGTGTTGTGGCGCGTGTGACACCCTCCGAGATTGCGGGGCGTGCGCGTGAGGGCGAGATCATCCGCATCCTTGACCGTGCGAATACGCACATCGTCGGCACGTTCGAGCGCAGCAAGGCGTTCGGCTTCGTGACGCCCGACAGCGCGAAGATCGGGCGCGACATCTTTATTTTGAAAAAGGATTTTGGCGGCGCAAAGACGGGCAGCAAGGTTGTCGTCGAGATCACGAAGTGGCCCGAGGAACGCCGCAGCGCCGAGGGGCGCGTCATCGAGGTGCTCGGCAAGACGGGCGCCCCCGGGGTCGACGTGCTCGCCGTCATGCGCGCCTACGATCTCGATGAGAGCTTTCCGCCCGCCGTCGCAGAAGCCGCCGCGCACTGCCCGACGCATCCGCTGCCCGAGGAGTACGCGGGACGGCGCGACCGCCGCGATTTCCCCATCGTCACGATTGACGGCGAGGACACGAAGGACATCGATGACGGCATCTATGCGTATGAGAAGGACGGCGGCTTCTTCCTCGGCGTCTACATCGCCGACGTGAGTCACTACGTCCGCGCAGGCGAGCCGCTCGACGTGGAGGCGGCGCGGCGCGGGACGAGCGTCTATCTCGTCGACCGCGTGATCCCTATGCTGCCGAAGGAACTCTCGAACGGCATATGCAGCCTGAACGAGGGCGTTGACCGCCTCTCAATGGCGTGCGAGATGGAGATCGGCGCGGACGGCGAGGTGTGGAGCTACGAGATCGTGCCCTGCGTCATCCACGTTGCGCGCCGCCTCACCTATACGCTCGTGAACAAGGTGCTTGCGGGCGAGGAGCCGTTTGTCGCGGACAACGGGGACATCCGTCCGATGCTAGAGACCCTGCGCCGCCTGCGCGAGGTGCTGCGCGCAAAGCGTCATCGCCGCGGATCGATTGACTTCGAGCTGCCCGAGATCAAGGTGAAGCTCGACGCCGAGGGGCATCCCGTTGCGCTCGTGAAGCGCACGGGTTCGATCGGTGAGTCCATCATCGAGGAGTGCATGCTCGTTGCGAATGAGACCGTTGCGCGCCACATGGAGCTGAAGGAGGAGCCGTTTGTCTACCGCGTGCACGAAACGCCGAACACGGAGAAGATCGAGCGCTTTCAGAGTCTTCTCGCGGCGCTCGGACTGCGCCTGAACGTGGGCGAGGACGGCAAGGTGCAGCCGCGCGACATACAGGCTGTCCTCGACCGTGTGAAGGGGGCGCCCGAGGAGCGCATCATCGGCGCGGTCGCACTGCGCTCCATGCAGCAGGCGCGCTATGCGACAGCGAGCCTCGGGCACTTCGGGCTTGCCGCGCGCTACTATACGCATTTCACCTCGCCCATCCGCCGCTACCCCGACCTGCTTGTCCATCGCCTCCTGCGCGAGACATTCGCCACGGGGCACATCCCGCCCGAGAAGCGCGAGCGGCTGCGCGCAACCCTCGCCGAGGCGGCGGAGCACTCCTCCGCGCGTGAGCGCATCGCCATCGAGGCGGAGCGCGAGACGACGGATATGAAGAAGATCGAGTACATGGCGCAGTTCGTTGGGGAGACCTTCGAGGGGATCATCAGCGGCGTCACGGCGTTCGGCATCTTCGTAGAGCTCGAGAACGGCGTCGAGGGGCTCGTGCACGTTTCGACGATGGTGAACGACTACTATAGCTACGTCGAGGAGCAGTATGCGATGGTCGGCGAGCGCACGGGCACGCGCTACCGCCTCGGCGATGCCGTGACCATCATCATCACGCGCGCGGACGTACAGGTGCGCACGCTCGACTTCGTGCTGAAGGACAACGGCGTCTACGAGCCGAACGTGGCAAAGCCGGCAAAAACAACGCGCGCAAAGCCGAAGGCGGACGGTGAAAAAAATACAGACGGGCGCAGACGTCGCTCCCGTAAAAAGAAAAATGAAAAACGGCATGAGCCGATCATCGCGGATGTCTCCGCAACGCCCGCCGAGCGCCGCAAGAAGACGCGCGGTGCGCACGGTACGCGGGGCAAACGCGTACAGGAGGGCGAGCGTGCGGCGCGCACAGCGGCGGCAAGTGTGCCCGCAAAGCCGCGCGCGGCTGCACAGAGGGCGGACGGTGGGCGCGGGCAGCATCCCGCGCGTGCAGCGCAGGGCGGCGATCGTCGCGACCGTGGGCGCAGCAGAGGAAATGACCGCTATGGTGAGGAGCGCGGCCCGCGCGACTACCACCGTGTCAAGGTGACGGGGCTAAACAGCGCCGTTTGGCCGGACTCGCCGAGCTATCGTGCGCCGCGTCCGGAGGCAGAGCGCACGGAGAAGCCGCGCCGTGCACCGCGTCCCACACGTCGCATGAACCGTAAGACCGAGGGCGGAACGGGGAACGCCGAGTGAGGAATTGCGATGGGAAAGAAGAACGAAAGCATCAAGATCGCCTGTGAGAACCGCAAGGCACGGCACGACTATTTCATCCATGAGACCTATGAGGCGGGCATGGAGCTCGTCGGGACGGAGGTCAAGTCCCTGCGGGCAGGGCGCGCGAATCTGCGCGACAGCTACGCCTACATCAAGAACGGGGAAGTATTCCTCGATCATATGCACATCAGCCCGTACGAGCAGGGCAATCAGTTCAACCACGACCCGCTGCGCGTGCGCCGTCTGCTCATGCATAAGGCGGAGATTCTGAAGCTCTTCGGAAAGACGCGTGAGAAGGGTATGACCCTCGTCCCGCTGAAGGTCTACTTCAAGCGCGGGCGGGCAAAGCTGGAGCTCGCGCTCGCGAGCGGCAAGCACAACTACGACAAGCGCCAGACGCTCAAGGCGAAGTCTGCAAAACGCGAAGTGGAGCAGGCGCTCAAGGAGCGTCAGCGCGGATAGGAGTATATATGCAGGAAAAGGAAGCATCGCCCGTGCTCCGGCGCGGGCTGAAGAACAGACATCTCCAGATGATCGCGCTCGGCGGAGCGATTGGGACAGGGCTTTTCTACGGCTCGGCATCCACGATTGCACTCGCGGGGCCTGCGGTCATGCTCGCCTATCTCCTCGGCGGCATCATGATCTTCTTCATCATGCGCATGCTCGGCGAGATGGCGGTCGATGAGCCCGTCTCCGGCTCGTTCAGTCACTATGCGGGCAAATACTGGGGCGACTTTCCGGGCTTCCTCTCCGGCTGGAATTATTGGTTCAACTACATTATCGTCTCGATGGCGGAGCTCGCGGCGGTCGGCATCTACATGAACTTCTGGCTGCCCGATCTCCCGCAGTGGCTCTCCGCACTCCTCTGCCTCGTCATCATCACCGCGCTCAACCTCACGAATGTGCGCGCGTACGGCGAGATGGAGTTCTGGATGGCGCTCGTGAAGATCACGGCGATTGTCCTCATGATCGGGCTCGGCGGCTGGCTGCTCGTCACGGGCGCACCGTTCCCCGCGAACGTCAGCAATCTCTGGGCGCATGGAGGATTCCTGCCGAACGGCTGGTGGGGATTCTTCCTCGGCACCGCCGTCGTCATGTTCTCGTTCGGCGGCATCGAGCTCATCGGAATCACGGCGGGCGAGGCGGAGGATCCCGACCGCACGATTCCGCAGGCGATCAATCAGGTTATCTGGCGGATTTTGATTTTCTATGTTGGAACCATGGCCGTACTTATGGCACTCTGGCCGTGGAACGAGGTTGGCATGGAGGCAAGCCCCTTCGTGCAGATCTTCCGCAACGTCGGCATTCCCGCCGCTGCGCACATCCTGAACTTCGTCGTGCTCACGGCGGCCATCTCCGTCTACAACTCCGCGATTTACAGTAACAGCCGCATGCTCTACGGGCTTGCGCAGCGCGGGGACGCGCCGCAGGTTTTGAAAAGCCTCTCCGCACGCGGTGTGCCCATCCTCGGGATTCTGGTCTCCTCGGGCTTTACGCTCATTGTCGTCTTTCTGAACTACTTCTTCCCAGGCGACGCATTCCTCTACCTCATCTCGATTGCGACCTGCGCCGCCGTCATCAGCTGGACGACCATCGTCGTGACGCATCTGAAATTCCGTCGGAAGATGGAGCGCGAGGGAAAGCACATCAAATTCCGCGCGCCGCTGTACCCGTGGATCAACTATGTCTGTCTCGTCTTCCTCATCGGCGTCGTCGTCATGATGGCGCAGATCCCGGGCATGCAGCTCGCCGTGCCCATCCTGCCCGCATGGCTGCTCGTCCTCTGGCTCGGCTACCGCGCGCGACGGAGAAAAGAATAACACATTTCCCAAGCCTGCCCCGCCGAAGCGGGGAAGGGGGACCATGCGCAGCATGGTGGAAGGGGTGCCTTGAACAAGGGTTGCCGGACGTTTACTCCGTCTGGCAGCTCTTTTCTTGTATACCGTCTTTTCCATTCGACAAAACGCAGCTTTTATGTTAAGATATGCAATAAAATTCTAACAGTGAGGATGAATAATATGATTTGCAAGGAATGTGGCGCAAAAATCGAGAAGCTCACGCGCATCTGCCCACATTGCGGTGAGCGTGCGCTGATCGATGATGAGCTTGAGACGTGGAGTTTCATTGCAGACGGTTCGGAAAAGCACAAGCGCGAAATGCCCGCAGAGATCGCGCTGAACGCACCGACACCGATTCCTGCAGACAGAACGGCGCAGATCGACGGCTTAGAGCGTCTGCGCGGCTATTTTACCCGTCACAGCAATCTCTATCAGGTGATTGAGGATCTGGATTACATCGAGACGGGCATGCACCGCCCGTCGCTGCCGCTCTGGCTGCTCGTCGGCGGACTCACGGCAGCGCTTGTCTATCTCCCGCTCTCACCGTTCCTGCCGAACTTCGTCTGGGCGTACTACTTCGTGCTTTGGGGCGCTGTCACAGCCATCGGATACCTGCGTGCGGGACGCCGCTACGAGCGGCACAAGGCGGAGTACGCGCTGCTGCGCCGCCATGCGGAGAACGATCTGCACGCGATGTACAACGATTGTGTGGACTGCTTCCTGCCGCTCGCGTGGACGCCGCCGCCGCGCATCAACCGCATGATCGACGCATTGCGCGCAGGGGAATTCGCCACAGTCGGCGAGTACATCCTGAAGAATGAACCTACCTCGGGGAAACAACTTGCGGCATAGAACATTCTTACTTACTTATGAGATGATTGTTTCGCGTATGTGGGGGTGGGCTGAATGGCTGAGATTCGGATCAAACGTATTTATGAGGCGATGTCTGCGGATGACGGCTTTCGTGTGCTCGTTGACCGCCTCTGGCCGCGCGGTATCTCAAAGGAACGTGCGGCACTCGATGACTGGTGGAAGGATATTGCTCCATCGCCGGAACTCCGTACGTGGTTTGGACACAAGGCGGAGCATTTTGAGGAATTTGCTGTGAAATATCGCGTGGAACTCTCGACAGGAAGGGCTGCACCGACTCATATGGTAACGGTAGCTGAACATCTTGCAGCAGGGGAAAATGTAACGTTGCTCTATGGGGCGAAAGATCCTGCGGTCAACCATGCCCGTGTCTTGCAGGAATGGATGTATTCGATGATGGATAAGTGAAAAGACATCATCACTTATGAGATGATTATTTCACGTATGTGACAATAAAAACTAAAAATGACCGAAAAACGCTGTGGATTGCAGAATCCGCAGCGTTTTTTCTTGTCATCTTTTCAGATTCACGCTATATTCAGCCACGCGCTCGTGGGCAAAGGAGTTCGGCAAGTACGGCGTGCGCGTCATCGGCGTTGCGCCCGGCATCCTCGAGGCGACGGGGCTGCGCACCCTCGCCTATGAGGAGGCGCTCGCCTATACGCGCGGCATCACCGTCGATGACCTGCGCAGGGGCTACGCGAGCACGAAGACCACGCCGCTCGGACGCAGCGGCAAACTCTCCGAGGTTGCCGACCTCGTCGTCTACCTCGCCTCCGACCGCGCCTCCTACATCCACGGCGTCACCTACAACGTCGCGGGCGGCAAGACGCGCGGATAAAGCAAAACAATACTATAAAGACAAAGTCCATCTCATGAGAGCAGAATTGCTCCTGAGGTGGGCTTTGCCTTTATAAAAGTCGCCTGCCAAGCGACCTTTATATCCAATTATCGTTTATAATGGACATAGTTCGATTCTCTGTATCGGGAGGAATGTACTATGTCATGGCGGCAGGGAGGAAGAATTGCAGACGGCGCAGACATCATCTGCAGTTCGTGCATGAAACTGATGGAGCGGCTGAGGCGCAGGAAAAACGGAATCCTGCGCAGCCCCAAGACATATGCTGCGCATTATGCCTTTGTGATTCCCTACCGGATGGGGCAATTTGCTGTGATCGCAGCATGGTCGCTGTTCGAATCTCTGCTGTCTCTGCGTCTGCCGCATCTGTCCGTACCCTACATGATGCGCGTCCTGCATAACATCGGATCTATCGGATTCGGACTTTTCGGATCGCTCAGCAGCGCCCTCAGCAGGATGCTCGACATCGGCGGGTGGCTGCATGAAATTCGTCAAAATCCCTCTGCGTCTGCTGTATACCGATACCTGAATGCGCGGCTGTGCGACCTGCTGCGGCAGAAATGGGAGCGCCTCCGGAGACTATGGCGGGAGCTGCGTTCACATGGCAAGATGACGGCGTGCATCCTGCATTTCCTGCATGAGCATACGCGCAACATCCGACTCATCCGACGTGGGATGATGAGTACCATCATGGGGCTGGCGCTGGCAAAGGCGTTGACCGTCCTCTATTTCTCGATTGCGGGAACGGCCGCATTGCTTTCCTTCTTTGGGCTGAACTGCATGATACTCCTTCTCGCCGCAATCAATTTCATAGCGACCAAGATCGCATGTCCCTTGGCGCGCATCATCGATCGCCGCATCTCCCGCATGGACCTTGCCCCTGTCTTCTCTCTGCTGCAGTCCGGCAGGATTCCCGCTCTCAGACAGAAGATGCAGGTCAAGTGAATCTTTCAGGATTGCTGCCGGAGTTGATGAAGGAAAGATTGACACAGGCGTGGAAAGTGCTTATAATAAAATTATCATGCGACATACAGAAATTCTTATCTTGAATATGATTACTGAAAAAATGCAATCATGTCCAAGAATTTTTTTAAGCGTTCATGTCCGTGGGGGGGGGGACACTTCTTTTGAAAATATCGTATGAGATAAACATATGATTTTATAAAGGTCGCCTGTCAAGCGAGCTTTTCATCCGTTCATCCTTCGCTCTGCACAGTGGCATAGAGACGAGGATTCCTTTCATATTCTCGAGAAGGTGGTCATTTCTAGTTATGAAAGATTATCGCAGGATTTTCCGTCTGCAGGATAAGCGCGCAATCGAAGCTCTGTATAAAAATGTCGAACATATGCAGGCTGCGAGGCAATATCCGGAAGAATTCGATATGCCGATCACGCTCCAATACGAGCTTATGTCAGAATGCAATCTTTACTGCAAGCATTGTTACAATGGTTCCGGCGAGAAGCATACAACGCGCATGACCGTGGAACACTGGAAAGAACTGTCGCGTCATGTGGTGGGACACGGCGGGATTTTCCAAGCAATTCTATCCGGCGGTGAACCGCTTCTCCTAGGGAATAACCTCTTTGATGTGATGGATATTCTCCATGATGATGGGACTTCGTTCGTCATCATCACAAATGGCTTCCTCCTGGACAGGGAGAAGATACAGTATCTGAAGAAATACCGCTACTACTGGCTGCAGGTGTCCATTGATGCCGATATTGCCGCACTGCATGACGATTTTCGCCAGGTAGAGGACAGTTGGAATCATGCCGTTCATGGCGCATTCGAGGTTTCCAGTGCGGGAATCCCCTTGGTAATTGCGCATACGGTGACACCGAAAACATTGGAGCGACTTCCGTTGATGGCAAAACTTGCCTATCGACTGGGGGCATCCTCCCTGATGGTTGGTCAGGTTCTTCCCTCTGGACGTGCGAATCGCTATGCAGAGGAGATCTATCTGTCCTCGGAGCAAGAGAACCGTATGTATGAACTCATCGAGACCCTTGCACAGGAGTACCGGGGAAAACTTGAGCTGCAGCGCTCATCGGGCATCAAGAATCAGTTTGACCGCTATCAGATCGGACCCAACCTTGGCTGTATCATTCGTCCGAATGGCGATGTGCGGCTTGACTGCATGGCTCCCTTTGTCATGGGGAATGTTCTGGAAGAGGAATTCTATGAGATATGGCAGAGGAGGGGGCGTCATATATGGGGAGATCCAAGAGTTCAGGAGTTTATTGCATCTGTGGATGAAGATGCACAGTCGGGTGCAATTCGGAATTACATGGATGCAGATGTGCGTTTAGATGCATGAGTATGCAAGGAGGTATATGATGGAGAAGCGTGAATATGCAAAGCCGTCTGTTGTTACGGAGTCCGATTCCTATGGTGTAGTGCCGTTGGCAGCAATAGGAGCTACTGCCGCTGCTGCTGTCGGAGCGCTTGCGGGGTATGCTGCCACACGTGCTGTGACGAATGCGTCGCGTGTCCTTGCGGCAAAAGCTGTGAACTATCTGGCTGAGATGCAGGAAGCGGGGGATCTGTGCCGTGTATAATCTGTGGAAGGATCTTGTTCCACGTAAGAATGCGCTGAAAGAAAAAGAAAACGGAGAATTCTTAATTGCCAGTTCACCCAGTCTGGAGATTTTCTATCTCAACGATACGGCACGAGAGTTCTTTTCTCTAGTCAATGGAGATCGTTCCATTGATAAAATCATAGATACGATGATGGAGATTTATGATGTTGAGCGGACGGTCTTGCAGGAGGACATCATAGATGTCATTCGCGAATTGCAGTGGAAGAATCTGTTGTTATTAAGGAGACGAGCAGCATGAAGCAATACGTTCCCCCTAAAATTGTGAATTACTTTACAGAGACGCAATCTATTGTACCGCTTGCTGCAGTAACCGCTGCGGAAATTGCTGCCGGTGTTGCAGCGGGCGTTGTAGCAGGATTCATGGCAGGGCGTCGGGATATCTATAAGGGACCGAACAAGGGGCTTATGCCGATTGATGTTATTTCCCCTGCCGAGGTATAAAGGATTCATTCTATATGGATCAGGTAACGATTCTCGACGGTAAAATATTTGCGTGTGAACAATGCGGCGCTTGCTGCAAACATTTGGACATTGCAAAATTGCTGCCGCCTGAATTTGACCGCGGCGATGGTCAATGCGTTCACCTGCTGCCGACGAATCGCTGTGCGATCTATAACAGTCGGCCGGATATTTGTCGCGGGGAATATCTCTATCACACATATTTCAGCAGCATGGATATTGACGCATATTATCAAATGCTGCACGAAATGTGCAAGTCGATCCGCGCAATGTAATATTTACGGAATCGCTGATAAAATGCAGTCCGTCAGATAGGTGTAGATTTTTTGTCCTATCAAGGAGACAAACCGGAGACATAGCAAAGGCTATGTGGAGGATTTGTTGACGAAGTTCGGGCGAAAAAGATGTCCAAAGATGGCGTGGCTGAATTTATCAGTGCTTCCTATTACAATAGATTTATAGATGAGGGACGCGGTACGCGACCGCCCCTTGTCTACCTCATTACCTAAGCTGTAGAATGAGAGTG
>ERZ772960.1614-NODE-1614-length-17668-cov-9.236019_pt1 | contig 17668 bp, 18 predicted proteins | sample MGYA00580678_ERZ772960 | MGnify/ENA primary metagenome ERZ772960 (study PRJEB29015, sample SAMEA2737930) | human oral metagenome | biome: human oral; feature: human-associated habitat; material: dental | place: China | collected 2059 ... | reverse complement strand
TTTTCCGTTTGCCATATCAGCCTTTCGCAATCACCATGAGTGTTCCGAGCGACGCATCCGCCGCCCCCACGACACGCGCACCGATTGCCTTCATGGCACCGAGATAGCGAAGCGTCTCCGCATCAATCCGATCGCCGAGCGCAAGTATGGGAATGCCCGGCGGATAGAACACGATCGTCTCCGCCGCAATCCGCCCCTCGGCGTGCTCCACCGGAACACGCTCACCGCGTGCGAAATACGCATCACGCGGCGAAAGCACCGTCTCTGGAATCGGCGGCAGTGCCAAAAATGACGCCGCGCCACGCGAGGTGCACATCGGCGCACAATTCGCCGCCATATCCCGCAGCGCCGCAAAAATCCGCTCCGCCTCACGCGCTCCGTCCGCATAGGAGAGGAGGAGCAGCACATTCCGCGCATCGGCAAGCTCGCACGCGATATTGCGCCGCCGGAGTTCTGCCTCCGCCGCAAAGCCCGAGAGTCCAAGTCCCGTGACCTGCACCGTGATCTTCAGCGGATCAAGCGCAAGACGCCCTGCCCCGCCCATATACTCCGCACCGAACGACCAAAGCCCCGGGATCTCGTTGATGCGGCAACGCAGCTCATCTGCGCAGCAAATCGCGGCGGCAAGGCGTTCCCGCCCCTCCTCTGCCATCTGCGCACGCGCGAGATCAAGCGAGGTAAGCAGAATCTCATTTGGACTCGTGGATTGCATAATCCCCGACGCCGCCCGAATACGCTCCGCCGGCACACGCCCGCCGCGTGCGAGCAGCATCGATGTCTGCGTCAGCGAACCGAGCAGCTTATGCGTGCTCTCCGCCGAGAGATCCGCCCCCGCCGCCATCGCAGACGGCGGCAGTTCATCGGAGAACGCGAAGTGCGCCCCATGCGCCGCATCCACAAGCAGCAGCATATCATGTGCGTGCAGGACATCCGCAATCGCGGATAGTTCCGTCGCCACACCATAGTACGTCGGATAGACGAGGAGCACCGCACGCGCCTCAGGATGTGTGCGCACCACCTCCTCCACCGCCTGCAGCGACACCCCCATCGCAATCCCGAGCCGCGTGTCGATCTCCGGCTGCAGATACACAGGACGCACGCCCGTGAGGATCATCGCCCCCACGATGGAGCGGTGCACATTGCGCGGCACAAGCACAACATCACCGGGCACAAGCGACGCCATGAGCATCGTATGGATCGCGCCCGTCGTTCCGTTCACCATAAAGTACGCCGCATCGGCTCCGTACGCCTCCGCCGCAAGCTTCTCCGCCGCACGGATACAGCCCGTCGGTGCATGGAGATCATCCAGCTCCGCCGAGAGCGAGACATCGGCACACAGCCCCTCCTCCGTAAAGAAGCGGCACAGGAGCGGATGCGCCCCGCGCCCGCCCTTGTGCCCCGGTGTATGACAGGGCAGAATGCCGAGCCCCGCGTACCGGAGCACAGCCTCCGCGAGAGGCGCGCTCAATTCTCCTCCACCATGCGATTCTGTACGCGCAGATGCACCTTCGTCCCCTTCCCCGGCTCGGAGAGGATCTGGATCGCCGCGCCGATGATCTTCGCGCGCTCCTCCATGCCGATCACGCCGAAGTGGCGCCCGCGCAGACGACGCTGTGTCTCCATATCGAACGCGTCATCCTCATCCGTCTTCTCCGGCTCCTCCGACACACGCTCCGGAGCAAAGCCGACGCCGTCGTCCGCGATCAGCACCGTAAGCGCCTGCTCCGTATAGTGCATGCGCACACGCACTTTGTCCGTTTTGGCATGATGAACGACGTTGTTGAGCGCCTCCTGCACGATGCGAAAGATCGCGATCTCCACATGTTTCGGCAGCGTGTAGTGCACCCCCTCGAGGCTGAATGTCCCGCGCAGCTTTCTGCGCTCGCCGAAGAGCGCGATCAGCTGCTCCACCGCCTGCGGGAGCCCGAGATCGTCAAGCGCCATCGGACGCATGTCGAAGATGATCTGACGCACGCCCGTGAGGCATTTACGAATCTCTTCACGCATCTCCACAAGGGTTTTCTTCGCCTCTGCCACGTCCTGATCCATCAGGCGCTCCGTAATCGTCGTGGTGAAGAGGACGTTTGCCAGATCCTGCGCAGGTCCGTCGTGCATCTCACGCGAGATGCGGTAGCGCTCCTCCTCCGTCGCCTTGATGATGCGCGCGCCGACGAATTTGTCCTTCTGCACCGCCTCGATCTTCCAGAGCACGCCGCTGACCTGCGTGCTGAGATAGCTAAGTACCGAGCCGATGGAGAGTGCCATGTGCTCCGCACGCGCCACGACGTTGTGCAGATAGCGCAGACGAATCTCAAGCTTGTCGCGCTCCACGCGCATCGTCTGCTCTTTCTCACGCGCAATCGCCAGATTGATCTGGATGATCGAGACCGCCTCGTACGTCTCGCGGATCTCATCCTCCGTGTGCTCGGTGAAGTTCCGACTCACCGCAGCAAGCCGCTGCTTTGCCTTTTGCTCATCCGCCGTGAGCGCATCCACACGCTCAATCGACTCCGCAACGCGCTTCTTCAGCTCTGCCAGACGCGTCCGCGCTTCATCCACCTCATTGCGCGTATTCTGATAGATGTCAAAGATCTGCGTCTTATTGTCCTCGATCGTGTCGATTGTACTCGTCAGCAGCCTGCGCAGCTGCCCCTCCTCAAGCCCCTCCACGACCTGCTCCGTCTCCAGCTCCGTGCTCATACGTCCCCGTTGCTTACTCGTCATCGTCCCCTCCTGCACACTGTCATGCGCCTATTGTACCCCATTTCCCCGTAAAAGTCACGCAGACTTCTCCCTTGCTTTTTCCTTAAAAAATCGGTAAAATGACGAAATGGAGAGAAAAGCGCACTACGCAAAATATAAACGAAAGCACAGGTGAACTCGATGAGCATCTTTTCACGCTTCCTGCCGAAGCGCAAACCGCCCGAACTCAAGAACAACATTCCGAAGGAAAAGGAGAACATCCGCAAGACCTTCGGTGTCTACTGCAAGAAGCACCACAGCCCAAAGGAAGGAAAGCTGTGCCCCTCCTGCACAGCCCTCCTTGCGACCGTCTTTACAAAGATGGATCGCTGTCCCTACGGCATCACAAAGCCGATCTGTGACCGCTGCGACCGCCCGTGTTTCGGCGCGAAGGCAACGCAGGAATTCCTCACGATCATGAACTCTGCGCAGCGCGGCATGTTCCTGCGCCACCCGATCATGACGATCAAGCACAAGCTCGCGAGCATGGGGGTCGACTACGCCAAGTACCAGCAGGAGAAGAAGGTCAGCGACAAGGCAAAGGCAAAGGAGAAGTCAGCGAAGGCACGCGCGAAGGAAAAAGAGAAGAAGAAGTAAACGGCATACAAAAAATCCCGCGAAGTCGCGGGATTTTTTGTATGCCGTTACGATCAAGCAAGATTCTTGATATAGTCCTTGAGCTCGTCCGCCGCACGCGTCACGCGCGAGAGGTTCGCGGTGATCTCCTGCGTCGATGCCGCCTGCTGCTCGCTGATGGAGCCGGTCGTCTCGATCGACTTCGAGATATCCTCCACGGCTCGGTTCATCTCGTTCAGCGTCACCTGAATGCGCTCCGTTGCCTCACGCGACTGCTCGGCGAGCTTGCGTACCTCCTCGGCAACAACGGCGAATCCACGCCCCTGCTCACCGGCACGCGCCGCCTCAATGGCCGCATTCAGACCGAGCAGATTCGTCTGCCCCGCAATGTTCGTGATGAAGTCGATGACTTTGATCGTGTCTGCATTGCGCTCCTGCAGGAACTTCGCCTGCTTGACAGACTCCTGTCCTGCGCTCGCGAGCTCCGTCGCACTCTTTGCGACCTGCTCAATCGCCTCATAGACCGTCTGCGTCGAGGTCGCAATCTGCTCAATCGCAACAAGTAGACGCTCGTGATCAATCTTCGTCTCTTCTGCCATATTTTCCTTCCTCCCTGATCCACCCGGCTTTGAATGATTCCGTGTATTCTCTCACTATATTGCTAATTCAACGTATTTAAGAAAAACCCTTCTTTGGATAAAAATTTATCTCTCCGGCATCAAAATGATATTCACCGGCAGATTGGATGCACCGGGCGGCGAGTACTCGAACTGCACGGGCGAGGCGCTCGAATATGTGCCGAGATCGGACAGCTCCGTATACTGCGTCAGGAAGAGCAATCCCTCCTCTCGCGCCTGTGCCACGTTCGGCGGCTCCGGCAGTGTCTGGTCGCCGAAATAGGGACGGGTCGCAGGTGTCTCAAGCATACGCCGCTGCGCCCCGCTTTCCGCACGCATCGCCCCCGCATACACGCCGCCGAGGGGACTCAGGAAGTAGCGCGTATTCTCGCGTCCCGTCGTCGGGATCTGGATCTGATAGAGAATGCCGTAGTTGCCGTAGTTGACAACCGCCGACCCATCCGTCGCGTCAATCCCATGGCGATAGACATCGTGGATGTTGTCACCGATGGGGAAGTAGACCGCGCCGTCCATCGTCGGGCGGTAGGTCTTCTGTGATGTAATGACGCGGTTCATACCGCGAAACGTACCGCGCAGTGCAATCTCATCGCGCGGCAGAACATGTGCCGTACGCAGAAATGCAAAGGGATCGACATCCGCTCCGTACATGATGACGGAGACGCGCACCGGCACATTCGTGTGGAAATCATAGACGCCGTAGGTGAGCTGTCCCGGTGCAAGCACCGCCACATTCATCGCGGGGGTTAGGAGGCGCGGGCGCTCCTTCGTCACATAGATGCGCTCGTTCATCTCCCGTGTATCGAAATAGCCGATCTGCGTTTCCTTGCCGACGTGCAGATAGTCCGTGCTCGGCGCAGCCGCCGCGCCGCGTGTCACCGTGACCGTCGCAAGATCCGCCTCCGTCTCAAGAATGACGGCGACCTTCTTCGGCTGCGGTGTATCGTTCAGATGATAGTAGAGAACGCGTGCATCCCCCGTTACGGTATCGCGGTAGAGGATCCCTGTCTCCTTGACATACTCCGGACTGTCCGAAAAGAGCAGCGTGCCGCCCGTATCGTAGGACTCCACCGGCCAGCGGTGCATGAGGCGCGAGGTGCCGGGGGAAAAGATACGGTTGCGTGGCTCCTCCGTCGAGCCAAGAATGCTCGCAACACGGTCACGGATATTCGCCTGTGCCGCTCCGCGCTCACGCACAATCGTCGTCCCCGCTCCGCGCTGCGCCGCAGTCCCCGTCCCCGCCGTACAGAGGAGGGCGAGTGTCAGTGCCGCCATTTTTTGAAACAATCCCTTTTCCATGCTTTCTCTCTTACATTCCCTTCCATTTCTCAGTGTACAGTGTGCATCTTCGCCCGCAGTCCTGCGACTGCCTCACGCAGCCCCTCGGGCAGCTGTTGGAGCCGTTCGTCCAGCCGCGCGGCGAGATCCGCCTTTAAGAGGCGCAAACGGAATTCCATCAGCCCGAAATGCGGCGGCGGAACATTGACACGGCGCAGGAGATACGGATTCATCGTGAGCGTGTTCAACCCCGCCTCTCCTGTCACCGCCGTTAAATACTTCTCCTCCTCCAACATGGCAACAATGCCGTCGTCATAAGCGCCGTTCGGATAGGAGAAGCTGTAGATCGTCTTCAGTCCGCGCCACTCAAGCATCAGCTTTGAGAGGCGCAGTTCATCGCGCTGCTGCTCGGGCGAAAGCGTTGTAAGCGGCAGATGGTTCGCTGTGTGACCGCCGATCTCCATGCCGTGCCGCTCCAGATCAAAAAGGTTGTCCCACGTCAGATAGCCCGGCTGCCCGATCTTGTTCGTCACCATATAGAACGCCGCCTTCATTCCGCGCTCCTCAAGCATGGGCAGGACGACACGCCAGTTGTCCTCATATCCGTCATCAAAGGTAAGGATGATGGGCTTTTCTGGGAGCTGCTGCTTCCCCTTGCGCGCACGTGCGTAGTCCTGCGGTGTAATGGTCGTATACCCCTGTGCCGCAAGATCGTCGAGCTGTGCGGCAAAGTCCTCGGGCGGCACCACGTACGGCTTTGCATCGGGGGACGGATGCTCCGTCACCATGTGATACTCAAGAATGGGAAATCCCGTCGGCGGCTCTGCGGTCAGAACCCACGCCGCAAGAGCCATGAGCAGGAGCACGGGTATGGGCAGCCCCTTCGAAAGCAGCCGCACAATTCTTCTGGTCAAACTGATACCTCCTCCGCCGCCGCACGGATCTTCCGCAGGCGATGGCTCATTCCTGACTTACTGATGTGGCAGAGTGCCGCGAGCTCCGCCATGGTGATCTCCGGATGGGCGCGGCGCATCTCTGCTGTCTCGCGCAGATCCTCCGGCAGAGCTGCGAGCCGCCCTGCCGCCGCAAGGCGCTCGATTGCCGCCAGCTGATCCGCCGCTGCATCTACGGCACGCTGCAGATTTGCCGTCTCCACGTTGACGAGGCGGTTCACCTGCGCACGCACCTCTTTGAGGTTGCGCGCGACCTCGATCTCCTCCGCCGCCTCCTCCGCACCGATGAGCGCAAGGAAGTCCATGACCGCATCCCCCTCCTTGAGATAGACGACGTAGGCATCGTGCCGGTCGGTCAGCCCCACAGGAAAATGCAGACGGCGCAGGAGCGTATGCAGTGTCCGTCCCATCGCCGCACTCTTCGATGTGATTTCGAGATGACAGCTTGCCTCTGGGCGATTGACACTCCCTCCGCCGAGAAACGCGCCGCGCAGATACGCCGCACGACAGCATTTCCGGCGCAGGAGCAGCACATCCGTCCCCGCGCGCAGCGCCTCCCCGCCCGTGAGGAAACCGAGCCGCGTGAGGAGCGGTGTGACACTCTCGCCCGCCGCGATATTGACGATGTATTTGCGGCGGCGCAGCTGCGGCGTACGCTCCATCGCAACCGAGGTCTCAATCGCCGCATCCATCGTGCGCAGAAGGCGGATCACGCGGCGCGCAACGGCAGCGCTCGCCGCCTCAAAGCGCAGCCCAAGCCCATGCGCGCCGTCCGTCACCATTGAGGCACCCATGCGCAGGAGCGCGGCGAGTTCCGCCGTCTGACAGCATTCGCGATCCGTATCCGTGCGCGAGAGCGCGTTCTTTACATCCGAGGCAAAGGACGGCATCTCAGCTCACCCGAAAATCGTAGATCATGCGCATGACATTGCGGCTGAGCTTGTCCGGATCATGGCGCACGGCATCCGTCTGATTGATGATGTCTGCCGCAACAAAACCAATGCCGAGCGCATTGATCTGTGCCTCGTCCACCAAAACGGGTGCAATCCCCTCTGCCGCATATTTTTCACGCAGTTCTTCCGAGATCGGCGCATTGTTCACGAGCATAAAGTCGATGGCGCCGCGCCCCGCATGCTTGATGATCGCCTCTGCGTGCATGGACGCCGTATAGCCGTCCGTCTCACCTGGCTGCGTCATGACGTTGCATATATAGATCTTGAGCGCACGGCTCTTCCGAAGCGCCTCTGCCACCCCATTCACGAGCAGATTCGGCATAATGCTCGTATAGAGACTGCCGGGACCAAGGACAATCGCGTCTGCCGTGTGAATCGCCTCAAGTGCAGCCGGTACTGGCGCAACATCCTGCGGATAGAGACGCACACTGCGGATGCGCCCCGGCACCTCTGGGATGTGCGACTCCCCCTCAACGACGGTTCCGTCCTCCAGAATCGCGTCGAGGCGCACGGACTCCTTCGACGCGGGGAGCACGCGCCCCTTGACCGCGAGAACCTTTGAGGACTCGCGCAGCGCCGTCTCCATATCGCCCGTTACCTCTGCCATTGCCGCGAGGAAGAGATTGCCGAAGCTGTGTCCTGCGAGATTGCTGTGTCCCTCAAACCGGTGCTGAAAGAGTTTTTCCATCAGCGGCTCGGTGTCGGCAAGCGCGACGAGACAGTTGCGCAGATCACCGGGTGGAATGATGCCCAGCTCCTCACGCAGACGCCCCGAGGAGCCGCCATCATCCGCGACGGTCACGACCGCCGTCACGTTGCTCGTCAGTTCCTTGATCCCGCGCAGGAGTACGGAGAGTCCGTGCCCGCCGCCGATCACGGTGACCGCAGGGCCGCGGCTGAGACGCGTCTTTTCATACACGAGATCCACCAGACGCGCCGACGTGCCCTCCGGCATCAGCGCCGTTATGACAGAGCGGATGATGTGCCGTGTCGCCACGAGCATGAGCGCCGTGCCAAGGAGCAGAATGAGTCCGCCTGCAATCGCCGTAAAGCCGTAGTTGTAGCTGCCCTGCCACGTATAGACGAAGCGGAAGATTGCCTCCTCGATGCTGTCGATGTATTTGTAGTTGAAAATGAGCGCGGCTCCAAGCCCCACCGCGAGCGTCCCGACGGCAAAGACGAAGAGCCATCGCTTGAACCCCATGCCGGGATAGAGCCATTTTATGAGGTGCATACTCAGCCCTCGCTCACATGCTCATGCACTTCGTTCTTCATGAGATCGCGATGTTCGAGGCGCGCCGCATAGCTGCCTTTGATCCGATCATAGAGATGCTTGGCGATGAAGACGCTGCGGTGCATGCCGCCCGTGCAGCCAATGGCAATGACGAGCTGACTCTTGCCCTCCTTCACGTACTGCGGCAGGAGGAACGCAATCAGCCCATCAAGCTGCTGCTCAAACTTCTGTGTGACATCCCACGACTCGATATAGGAGGCGACCTGCGGGACGGTGCCGCTCTTATTCCTCAGCGAATCGACGTAGAACGGATTCGGCAGGAAGCGCACATCAAAGACAAGGTCGGCATCGAGCGGAATGCCGTACTTAAACCCGAACGAGAGGATATTCACGTTCATCTGGACATCTCTGCCGGGTGTATCGTAGTGCTGTCGAATGATGTCGCGCAGCTCGGCTTTACGCAGGTGCGACGTATCGATCAGCTGGGTTGCACGCGCACGGAGCGGGGCAAGCTGCCCGCGCTCACGCGTCACCCCCTCCGAGATCCGTGCCTCGGGAGCGAGCGGATGTGGGCGGCGTGTCTCCTTGTAGCGGCGTATGATCACGTCGTCGGACGCCTCCACAAAGAGCAGCTCGTAGGATACATCCCCCGCGTCGAGTTCGCTGAGGACGCGGACAAAGTCGTCGAAGAACTCGCGGCTGCGCGTATCCACCACAATCGCCGCGCGGCTGATCTGGCCATGCGTCTCACGGCAGAGATCGATGAATTTCGGAATAAAGACCGGTGGCAGATTGTCCACGCAGAAATAGCCCAGATCCTCCATATAGCGGGCGGCAAGTGATTTTCCGCCGCCCGACAGTCCCGTCACGATCACAGGGCGGAATTTCTCCGCCGTGCGCTTCGCCTCTCCCATCGCAGATCACCTCACAGTACAAATTTCTCAATCGCGAGCGCAATCCCGTTCGCGTCGTTCGATGCCGTCACATAGCTTGCTCGCTCCTTCGCCTCCGGCAGCCCATTCTCGGGAACGACGGAGAATGCGCCCATCTCAAGCATCTCATAGTCGTTGTCCGCATCGCCCGCCACCATCACCTCATCGAGGCCGAGCCCCATGGCATCCGCGAGAGCCTTTACACCGACCGCCTTGTTCACTCCGGGGGGATTGATATCAACGCTTGTTCCCGTATTTTGCTGCGGCAGGAGCTGATCGCCAAAGTGCTCCCGTACCGTACGCACATAAGCGTCGATCCCCGCGTCGAGTTCGCGCAGGACGAACTGCGGTACGTTCTCTGTGTAGCGCAAGTAGTCGTCGCCGACTTCGTGTACCACGAACCCTGCCGTTGTGCGGTAGGCAGTAAAATACTCCGCACGGTACTCCGGCGCATAGATGTCCAGACCTCTGTACCAATTCACATACCAGTTTCGTTCATAGGCAAAGGTCAGGAACTCCCGCGTGAGTGCAGGGTCAAAATAACGTGCAAAGACCGGTGCTCCCTCCGCGCGTCCGACGTAGCCGCCGTTGCAGCATACAACAGGTGCATCAGAGGCGAGGAGGCGCGTGAAATAGAGTGCTGAGCGCAGCATACGCCCCGTTGCGATGGTCACCGTCACGCCGCGTGCCATGGCGCGCGCGATGATATCTTTCGTGCGCGTCGTGATTTTTTTGTCCGATGTGAGCAGCGTCCCATCCAGATCGAGCGCGATGAGTTTGATTGCCATGATTCACCCCCTCGCCATCGGCACAGGTGCATCTGCCCCCATACCGAGTACATAGTGATAGATTGCCGCTGCAAGTCCGTTCTCCGTGCAGGTGAGCGTCTCGTAGTCCGTCACCTCTTTGACTGCGGGGAATGCGTTGCCCATTGCAATACTCTTGCCCGCCGCCTTCAGCATGGGCAGATCGTTGTAGGCATCGCCGATTGCCATTGTCTCCTCAATGGCGATGCCGAGCTTTGCCGCAAGCGACATGAGCGCCGATGCCTTCGAGACCCCCTTCGGCACGATCTCAATGAGGCAGTCCGCCGAGCGCGTCACATCCACATGGGCACCGAATGCGGCAAGCACAGCCTCCGCACGCGCAAGCGTCATGGAAAGCTCCTTCGTCACAAGCAGCAGCTTGCAGTTGCCCGCCGCATGAGCAAACAGCCCATCCCAGCCGACCGCCTTGCCCGCAACCTGCTGCGCCTTCTCGTAGAAGCGCGACTCATCGCACGCCTCTACATAGCGCAGAACCCCGCCGCTGTAGCATTGAATGTACCAGCCGCGTTCCTTGCAGAACGCGATGATGTCGCGCGCAAGGGCTGGCTCTATCGTATGCTCTTCGTAGACGCGTCCGCTCGGGCTCTTGATGAGTCCGCCGTTGTACGAGATGATCGGTACATCCACGCCAAGTGCCTCCGCAATGGGCAGTGCCGCCTCGAACATGCGCCCCGTCGCGATTGTCACCGTGACACCCGCCGCAACGGCACACCGCACCGCCGCGATATTCTCCGCCGATACGACATTGCCGTCCGGCAGCATCGTCCCATCCAAATCCGATACGAACAGTTTTACCGCCATTCCATCCCCTCCTGTATCCCATTTCCATCAACTGCTGACAAAACACTTTCCCTTATGTTATAATACCCCGAAACAACGAGCACGCGGAAAGGAGGAGCACGATGCAGAATTTACTTCGGAAACTTCTCGTCCTCGTCGGTATGCTCCTCATCCTCGTCGGCATCTTCGGACTCTCCTACACCTACCAAATCGACCACCGCAGTGCGCGCAGCCTCTCTGCCTATGCACGCATCGACTTTCAGGCATCCTACACGGGCGAGGGACGGCTGGAGGGCGCGATCCTCGCGCTCTGGGACTATCGCTTTGACGAGGCAAAGCTTCTGCCCGACGTCGTTCTCTATACAGACGGTACCGCATGGGAGATGAAGGCGACGACCAAGTACACGCCGCATCCCGTTCCCGATGCACCCAGCCCCTACAAAAACGAAAATAAATTTTTCGTGGAGCTCCCCCGCGCCAGCCTCCCCACCGTCCGCAAGGCAACAAGCATCCGCGTCCGCTTCTACTACGACAACGGTCAGACCATCGACCTGCCGCTGAACGAACCCGATCTCGCCTACTGGCAGCGCGAACTCGGGAAAGGCATCTAAGGGTTATTGTACTGTGATTGAAAACATTCGTCAAGGCAGGGAACAGTATGAAGAAAAACGACCTCGCTCTCATCGGCACACTTCTCCTCATCTGCGGGATCGGTGCCGTATTTTTTTTCACACATACAGAGAACGGTGTGCGTCATGCCATCATCACACAGGACAATGTGCAGATCTATGACATTCCGCTCACAGGACACACGGGCACAGAGGAAATCGTCATTGCGGACGAGGACGGCACGAACACAATCCGTATCGAAGGGGAAACAATCGCCGTGGTCGACGCCGACTGTCCCGACCACGTCTGCGTAAAGACGGGCAAGGCGTCGCAAAAGGGCGACGTAATCGCCTGTCTGCCGCACAAGCTGCTGATCGAAGTGAAGTAGTATGCAGCTGCACCGCATGACGCGCATTGCGTTCCTCACCGCACTTTCGCTCATCCTCTTTGTCCTCGAAGGATTGCTGCCCCTCCCGCTGCCCGTGCCGGGGGCAAAGCTCGGACTTGCTGCCATCATCACGCTGCTTGCACTATATACACTGCCGATGCACGACGCAGCGCTGATGCTCCTGCTGCGCATCCTGCTCGCCTCCGCGCTTGGCGGCGGCTTCGTGCCGATGCTCTACAGCCTCGCGGGCGGCGCGGCAAGCTTTGCGGCAATGGCACTGCTGAAAAGACACGGGACACTCTCCATCCTTGGCATCAGCGCGGCGGGCGGCTTCCTGCACAATATGGCGCAGCTCCTCACCGCTGCCGCCGTGATGCAGACCACGGCACTCTTTTCCTACGCGCCCGTGCTCGGCTTCGTCGGCGTTTTGACCGGCATCCTGATCGGTGTCACCGCACGATCAATTTTACAGAAAATATCAAGATAAATGTTCTCAATTTCATATTTTTGTGCTATACTCTTATTAGCAGATTTTTCTCTCTACTATTACAATTTTAAGGAGGACAATCCAAATGGAGTATCGTATCGAACACGATTCCCTCGGCGAAGTCAAGGTTCCGGCAGACAAGTATTGGGCGGCGCAGACAGAGCGCAGCTTCGAGAACTTTCCCATCGGCATTGAGAAGATGCCCGCCGAGATCATCCATGCGTTCGGCATTCTGAAGAAATCCGCCGCGATTGCAAACAACAAGCTCGGCAAACTCGACGAGAAGCGCCTCTCTGCGATTAAGGCAGCGTGCGACGAAATCATCGCGGGCAAGCTGGCGGAGCACTTCCCGCTCGCCGTCTGGCAGACGGGCAGCGGCACGCAGTCCAACATGAACGTCAATGAGGTCATCGCAAACCGCGGCAACGAGATCGCGGGGGAGAAGATCCTCCATCCGAACGATCACTCCAATATGTCGCAGAGTTCAAACGACACCTTCCCGACAGCGATGCACATTGCCGCCGTCATTGCGATTGAGGACGGGCTGTTCCCGAGCATCGACCTCCTCGCAAGCACATTCCACCGCCTGATGAAGGAGAACGAAGGCATCGTCAAGACGGGGCGCACCCATCTGCAGGATGCCGTGCCCATCTCCTTTTCGCAGGAGATCAGCGGCTGGCTCGCGATGCTCGAACAGTCGAAGAAGCAGCTGCAGGCGGCGCTCCCATTCCTCCACGAACTCGCACTCGGCGGCACCGCCGTCGGTACGGGGCTGAACACGCCGAAGGGCTTCGATGTTGCGGTCGCACAGGCGGCAAGCGAGCTGACGGGCAAGAAGTTCGTCACCGCACCAAACAAGTTCCACGCGCTCACGAGCAAGGACGCCATTGTCTTTGCACACGGCGGTCTCAAGGGACTCGCCGCGAACATGATGAAGATCGCGAACGACATCCGCTGGCTTGCGTCGGGACCGCGCTGCGGACTCGGCGAGATCACGATCCCCGCGAACGAGCCGGGCAGCTCCATCATGCCGGGCAAGGTCAACCCGACGCAGTGCGAGTCCGTCACGATGGTCGCCGTACAGGTCATGGGCAACGATGCCGCCATCGGCTTTGCCGCCTCGCAGGGCAACTTCGAGCTGAACGTGTTCATGCCCGTCATGATCTTTGACTTCCTCCAGTCCGCACGCCTCCTCACGGACTCCCTCAAGTCCTTCAACGACCGCTGCGTCGCGGGGATCACGGCGAACCGCGAGAAGATGCACGAGAACCTCCACCGCTCACTGATGCTCGTCACGGCGCTGAACCCGTACATCGGCTACGAGAATGCGGCGAAGACGGCACACAAGGCGTTCGACGAGAACATCAGCCTCAAGGAGGCATGCGTCGCCCTCGGCTTCCTCACCGCCGAGAAATTCGACGAGGTCTTCCATCCCGAAGAGATGGTGTAAGGATCACGTTGCCCATACGAAAAAGGGGGGCTGTTGCACGAAGCTAAAAAACTTCGTGCAACAGCCCCTTTTTGCGCGCCCTCTAAATCGCCAAAAAATCCGGATTGAGCACGCGCAGCGTCTTGCGGTCATAGTCAATGATCCCCTCGTCGCGCAGATGGCTCATCTCTCGGCTGAGTGCGCTGCGCTCCACGCCGAGGTAGCGCGCGAGCTGCGTCTGGTTCAGATCACGCACAGCGGTACCGCCCTCCTCCACGGGGATCGCCTGCAGATAGACGCTGAGCTTTGCGCGGATGCTCTTCTGCCCCATGATGCGGATCTTGTGCTGATAGAATATACCCTTCTGCGAAATTCTGCGCAGCATATTCAGCGTGAAGCGCCAGAGATGCGGATCGCTGCACGCGGTACGCTCATAGAGCTGTCGGAACTGCAGCCGCAGAATCAACGTATCATGGAGTGCCTTGACAAACATCCGGCTTGCTGCGAGATTCGCTCCCTCCATTGTCTCGCCAAAACTCTTGCCAGCCTCGAAGATGTTCATGTCGATCTGGTCAGCGTTCTCGTTGAGAAAGGATACCTCGACCGCACCCGTGAGAATGATGCCCGTCACAATCGGCGCACGTCCCATGCGCATGATGTTCTCTCCCGCCGCATAGTGCTTCAGCTCACCGCCAAGTGCATTCACGAGATCCAGCAGCCCCTCCTCCGGGATTCCATCGAACAGGTCGTGCCGCAGCAGCAACGTTGTATGCGGCACCAGCATTTCATGCGTCAGCATAGCCCGCTCCTTTCCGTTGACAGAGAATAATTCTCTATCATTATAAGGGGGATCCTATACTTTGTAAATGAGGCGCACATTTTTTCCACGATATTTCTCTGCATTTTGTCAAAAAATGCTATAATAACAGCAGTCATACAAATTTCAACAGAAATGGAGCATACCATGCAGAACACATCATATCAGAATCTCATCATCGGATTTGGCAAGGCGGGCAAGACACTCGCGGGCTTCCTCGCAAAGAAGGGGGAGACGGTCGCCCTCGTCGAGCGATCGAAGGAGCGCTACGGCGGCACCTGCATCAACGTTGCCTGCATCCCATCGAAGTCCCTTGAGTACAGTGCGCGGCTCTCGGCAGCGGCGGGCGGAGACTTCGCGGCAAAGGCAGAGCGCTATCGTGCGGCGATTGCAGAGAAACGCCGCCTGACTGCAATGCTGCGCGAAAAGAACTACGCGAAGGTAACGGGCACAGGTGCCGTCGTGATCGACGGCGAGGCATCGTTTGTCGATGCACATACGGTACGCATTGTCGGTGCAGACGGAGAGCAGACCGTCACGGCGGAGCACATTTTCATCAACACGGGCGCACTCCCCTTCGTCCCGCCAATCAAGGGCGCGGCAGAGAGTACCCATGTCTACACGAGTGAGACGATGATGGAGCTGGACGCGCTGCCCGAAAAGCTTGTCATCATCGGCGGCGGCTACATTGGTCTCGAGTTCGCATCGTACTACGCCAACTTCGGCTCGTCCGTCGCCGTCGTGCAGGACGGCGATGCCTTCATTCCGCGGGAGGACAGAGAAATCGCCGAGCGCGTCCGCACACAGATGGAGGGGCGCGGCATTCATATCCTTACGGGTGCAAAGATTCTGCGCATCGAGGACGGCGCGGTCGGTGCAAACGTCATTGTGCAGACATCGGAAGGGGAGAAAGTACTTGCGGCAAACGCCATCCTCATCGCCACGGGGCGCCGTCCGAACATCGCCGCACTGAACCTTGCGGCGGCAGGCATCACTGTGACGGAACGCGGTGCGGTCGCCGTTGACGAACATCTGCGCACGAACGTCCCGCATATCTGGGCGATGGGCGACGTTACGGGCGGGATGCAGTTCACCTACATCTCCCTCGACGATTTCCGCATCGTCAAGGATCAGCTCGCGGGCAGCGGAACACGCACAACGGCAAATCGCGGAGCCGTCCCCTACGCCGTCTTCCTTGACCCGCCGCTCGCACGCGTCGGCATGACCGAGGAACAGGCAAAAGCCGCAGGATTTGATGTGCGTATCGCACGGCTTGAGGTCGCCGCCATCCCAAAGGCGCAGGTCTACAAGAAGCCTGCCGGCATCCTCAAGGCAATCATCGACGCGAAGACCGACACGATCCTCGGTGCGCATTTCTTCTGCCCCGAGTCGCAGGAGATGATAAATCTGATGAAAATGGCGATCGACCACGGCATCACCGCCACCGCACTCGGCTCTGCTATCTACACACATCCGACCATGACCGAGGCGCTGAATGATCTGTTCGCATGAAAAGGAGCCGATGATGAGATTCGCACGAAAACGCCTGCTTTGCTGGATCGCCGCCGTGTGCGTCCCGCTGCTCTTCCTCGGCGCGGGGTGTCCTGCTGCGTCTGCGGAAGTTCCCCCACACGAAACCGTAAAGACCGGCGTTTCTGACGCAGCAGGTGAAATCAAACTCTTTGTGATGGAGTTCCGCCATCCCGTCGCGGACGGCACGCTGATGCGCATGATCTGGCAGGTCGACGCCCCCATCAGGCGCGTGTTCTCTGCCGAGGAGATTGCAGCGCAGGGACGCGACCCGAACGGCTTTATCACCTGTCTCAACGAACTCGTCGGCAAGGAGTACACAAACGGACGCCATCAGGACATCCGCGAACGCTATGTCCCATGGACACCCGAGCTTGAGGCAAGTCTTCATGCCGTTATCACCGCGCAGAATCTCACCGCCGAGAACGACTACGGCGCACGCGCGGAGGCGGTGACGAATCCCGCCTACAACATCCTCATCGCATACGCGGATGGTCGCAGCCTTCACATCACCAGTGCGGGACAGACCGTAGATGCACACGAAGCACGCATCGAGGATGCCCTGCTCACATGGGCAGACAGCGCATTTGCTGCAGGAGGAAGCCAGACGCCATGAACGCATGGAAGAGGTATATCGGCGGCATCGCCCTGATCCTGGGGCTTGCCGTCCTGCCGCACTGTGGATTTGGCGAAACATCTGCCGTCCCCGAAGTGCGCGGGATCGTTCTCACAGGCGAAGCGAAACAGGCGTACATCAAGACGCAGATGGACGCGCTCTACGCCCCGCCCGAGGACAAAAAACCTGCGCCGTTCACTGCCCTCGAGGGCTGGGGGTATGAAAAGATCTCCATTGGAAACGTTCCGGTCGAGCGCCTTGCACCACCAAAGCCATCCTCGAATCGAGTCGTACTGCAGCTGCACGGCGGTGCTTATATGAGCGGACTCACCGATCTCTACCGCACATTTGCCGTACGTCAGGCGGAGTATACGAACGCACGCGAAATTTACTGCGTGGAATACCGACACGCACCGATCCATCGCTATCCGGCGGCACTTGAGGATGCCGCGACGGTCTATCAAGGACTCCTTGCGCGCGGAACAAAACCATCGGACATCATCATCTATGGAGATTCGGCGGGCGGGAACCTCGCCGTGGAGCTTGCGATCTATTTGCGAGACGAGGGATTGCCGCAGCCTGCCGCACTCATTCTCCTTTCGCCGTGGGCAGACTTCGCGCACAAGGACGGCACATCGCGTACGGAGAACTTCACGAAAGACAAAGTACTCGGCAAGGGCACGCCGTTTGCTCCCCATCTGCGCAGCATTCCGCTGTATGCGGGCAGTCTCCCGCTCGACGATCCGCGCCTCTCGTCCATTCATGCCGACCTCAGCAAGCTGCCGCCCATGCTCATCCAGACGGGCGGCTATGATCTCCTGCTGACCGAGGACGAAGTGCTTGCGGCAAAAGCGGCAGCGGACGGTACGCCTGTGACGCTCA
>ERZ772960.1613-NODE-1613-length-17672-cov-13.098371_pt1 | contig 17672 bp, 9 predicted proteins | sample MGYA00580678_ERZ772960 | MGnify/ENA primary metagenome ERZ772960 (study PRJEB29015, sample SAMEA2737930) | human oral metagenome | biome: human oral; feature: human-associated habitat; material: dental | place: China | collected 2059 ... | reverse complement strand
CGGTAATGCCCGCTTCCTGCAACTGTTTTATCTGGCGTTCAATCATCCGTTCACCGAACACTTCCAGCAGTCCCTTAGGTGTTGCATACGTGAGCGGAATAAACCGCGAGCCGAAACCCGCCGCCATGATAATGGCATTATCAACCTTACACGAATCGTATTCGGTATGTGCTTTAATCGTTAACACTCTTTTACCGATGGCAGGCAGCCCGTTCGTCTTGAGAAAACCGTCCTGCTCCATAGCAAAGAGAATTTGATTGACGTATGCAAGCGATATCTTTAACGTACCGGCAATGTCTCGTTGCGTAATAGTCGGATTTTTTTTCATCAATTCGATAATCTGAAAATACCGTCTTTTCATGTAACGGAGTATATTTTAGTTTTTGTTCACTGTCAATTGAAAGAATGTGAAAAAGTGAACAAGAAGAGCAGAGTAAACGCATCGGGCGGTATTTTTAGCAATTTCGGCAAGTTACGGCATCCTCGCCTTTTTTAACCCTGCATGCAGTATTGCTCTACACTTTCAGCGTCCGCAGGTAGCCCTTTATTTCCGGGGAAATTCGGCGGCTCTCTATTGCTTTTTGAATGGTTTTGTTGTGGGTAAAGGGAGCAAGCGTTTGCGTTTTGATATAAGGGAGCGCAGCATCGTACTGTTTAATTAAGGCAAAGCTGAAATACCATGCAATCATCATATTGATGTAATACTCTTCCGATTTGACACTGGAAACGAGTTCGAGCATTTCCGGTTTAAACAGTTCATCAAGGTAGTTGGACAACAAGAGATTGATGGCATAACGGACGGTATAGGTGCGGGGCGACCGTATCCAGAGCAAAATTTTTTGATATACCTCATCGGGATGTTTTTTAAAGAGCGACGGTGCAAAGGTATCGCAGGTTGCCCAGTTGTCGATAAACGGCAGAAATCGTTCCGTTTCGGTTATAGCGGTATCAAAGTCTTTGATGTTTTCGATAAGGAATGCGTGGAGATTGTTTTCTTCAAAATACCGATGCGGAAGAGTTTGCATAAAAGCGGCAGCCTGCTTCGGTTCTGTTTTAAATAGATCTTTCGCAAATTTCCGTAAAAGAGGCGTCCGTATCCCAATCATGAGTTTTGGATCAACGGTGGGGATGAGCTTTGCGTTAAAATCCCGATATGCTTTATCTTGCATCGACAAGAGCTTACTTTGAATCGATTCCATCATTCCTCCACGGCAATCGTACCGGACGCTTTGCTAGATACCCCGCAGAAAACTAAAGACTATTCAAGCAGAGTTGAACCTCTTCGCGGTTCAAATGCTTGCCTAATCTTTAGTTTTCTGCGATATCTGTTGATTTACCCGGTACGATTGCACGGATATTCCTCATAGTAGGCCGCTTACCAGTGCAGGCACTGCGATAAAGTTGCCGATTGCTCCGCCGAGGCTGGATAAAAAGAAGATCAGCAAGATATGCGCTATTTTATTTTTATACCATCCTTTAATGCTCGTTACGTCGGTGGTCAGGTTCTCCATATCGGCGACCTGCGGTTTCCGTATCCATGCTTGCACAATGCCGGTAAATAAGCCGACGCCGATAAACGGGTTAAGGGTTGCGAGCGGTGCGCCCAAAAAGCCGGTAATGATGCTTAACGGATGCCCAAGCGCGAGCAGTGTTCCGAGTGCGGCGAGGCTCCCGTTCCAGAGCAGCCAGCGAATCAGTAACGCGCTTGACGCCGCAACGCCGCCTTTTGCAAACCCCGCTGCAATAAGCAGTACAATCAGCGCCGGTAATAGCCAGCCGGAAATTTTTGCAAAACCGCTTTTCGGCGGTACATCCGCAATATCGCTTACATCGTTCGGCGCAGTTCCGTTTTGGAGTTTTTCAATGTAGGCGGCGGTGCCTTCAAGATGCCCCGCTCCCAGAACCGCAACGGTTTTCTTGCCTGCTGCATTCCATATTTTTGTCGCCAAATAACGATCGCGCTCGTCAATCAGGGCTTCTTTTACCTGAGGCAAGTATTCCGCCATTTCCGCCATCATACTGTCCATTTCGCTTTTGTCCTTCAGCGCTTCAATTTCGTCTGCGCTGAGTTTTTCGGTAGAAAAAGCGCTGCTAAGCAGCGTTGCCAAAAGTTTCGACTTACCCCATAGATTGTTCTTTGCCCATGCCCGTTTAAGAGTGATGTGAATCGGCCGATCAACAAGTTCCGTTTTAATCGAAAGTTCTTTCGCGGCGGTAATGGCGGCTTTCATCTCATCCCCCGGCTTAACCCCGACATCGGCGCCGATCCGTTTCTGAAAAGCGGCAAGTACGAGATTAGCAAGCAACAAAAAGCCTTTTCCGGTTTTCAGCACTTCGACAATATCAAGTTCCTGCCACCGCTTTTCATCGGTAAGCGCTTTGTATCGCTGTTCATCCAATTCGACGCACACGCAATCGGGCTGTTCATCGTGAATACATTGTTCAACATCACTGACGCTTTCCTTTGAAATATGCGCCGTTCCAAGCAGGATGATTTCTTTATCATGTAAGGTAATGTGTTTTAATGTTTGATTCATGGGGTGTCCTACTTTTTCGCAGTGGTATCCGTATTCGCAGCGAGTTCGCTTTCTGCCAATCGATATTCAAAAAAGGTCGGGGTCGGGGTGGCTTTAATTTCGAGCAGGAACTTTTCAGCAAGATGACCTTTGTCTGCAAGTCGGTAGAATTCGGCTAAATAAAAGAACTTGCGTAAGCGTTCCGTTTCGTCTTTTTCCTTTGTAATACGATTATTGACGTCGCTATCGCCGGCAAAGTCGATAAAAAGGCGGCACAAATAGTAATCGGTTTCGCGTTTTGCGCGATCTATCGTTTTAAGATATTTTGACATAAAGTCTTTTGCTTCCGCTTTTTTATTCAGTTTATAGCTGCATATCGTTGCGGATAACGCGTAATAGGTGTTCGACGGAGCATAGCGCAGAGCGTTCACAAAGGCGCGGCGAGCTCCTTCCCAATCTTTTTTTTCAAACAATAAAATCCCGAGCCCTTCATACGCATAATAATATTGCGGATAGAGTTCGGTTACTTTTTTGTAGTGTTTTATCGCCTCTTCTTTGTTGCCGAGGTCATCATTTAATCCTGCAAGGTAGATATGGATAAAATATGAATCGGGGACAAGTTCGATTGCACGGTTAAAAGCCGCACGCGCTTCTTCTCTTCTTCCTATTTGCAGATTATAAGAGCCGAGATCCGTCCAATGGGAAGCGGTATCCGGTTCAAGCTCGATTGCTTTTTGTATATCCGCAATAGCTTCGGCCATGCGGTTCGTTTCCGATTTTATCCGTGCCAATTCGGCGATTGCCAAGCTGTTTTTCGGCTGATAGTTTAAAGCTGCACGATAGCATTGCTCCGCCTCCGGCATCTTATTGTCCAAATAATACACCTTACCGCACCAAATCAATGCTTGAATATCGTTCGGATGTTTTTTTAAAATTTTACTGAACGTTTTCCCTGCTTCTTTATAGTTTCCTTGATCGTAAAAATCGACACCTTCTTCCTGTAAAGCCTGCACGTTATTGGGGTCTAGCTTCAATATTTTCTTTAAATAAGTTCTCCGCATTTTTTTATCGTTTTTTGCTTGTGCAACCATTGTCATGGTGTATAGTACATTAATGTCGTTGGGATATTGTTTTTCCAGAGCTTTTGCCGTTGTTTCCGCATCCTGTATCAGGCCGGTTGAAATGAGTACGGCTGCTTTTAGATTCCGTATGGAAAGAGAGTTTCTATCATCTTCGGGTAGGGTGTCAAAGAGTGCAATGGCTTCGCTCCATTTTTGTTCGCTTAGCAATGCGCTTAATTGTTGTCCGAATATGACCCGCGGCGAAATTTCTTCAGTGGCTTTTGCCGCAGCGCCGGCGGCCGCGGGCTTTTTAGATACTTGCCGGTTAGACTGTGTATGAGGCTTCGCGCTCTGTGCGCTCAAACAGGAAAGCGTACCGATTATAAGGTAGATACATACAGTTTTTTTTGAAATACTTCTATACAAATGTTTCATGAAAACTCCTACGGAACGGTGATTAACTAAAACTAAAGGAACTGCTCAAAGACTTTCGCTTTTGCATAACCCCGCTAGTCTATCCAAGTTTTTCAATCTGGTCTAGCGGCTATGTTAAACAGTTTCAACAGCGGTATATCATAAGAAAACTTTCCGTCAGCCTTTTGCAAATAGATGGTGTAGATGCTAGGAGCCTAGCCGAAATAAAGCGGAAGCACGCCACAGAATGTACATCCTATACATTCTGTGGCTACGAGTTTAGCTTACGCCTAAACTCGTTACTGATTTACCCCACCGCCATCCGTGGCGGTTTTACTGTTGCAATTATTATCCCCTTTTATTAGACTAACAGTGTATGAAGCATATTGTCGGCAGAGTAGTTGCATATACCGTTCTTTATTGTAGTGTTATTTTCGGTATTTTTGTTCTTCAGTTTACCAAAGGACAAACATTTTCTTTAACTTTAGGGTCTATGGCTGTAACGGGCAGACAGGAACGTACCGAAGCAGGTGAAACGCTCCCTCTTTTACCTCTTCATGTGGTCTCGAATGGACTGGATTTATATATTAGCGAACAAAATCCCGTGTATGCCGTAGACGAATCGGATAGTGTTTCCGCTTTGCGTGTTTTGGCATATCAATTTTATGAAGCGGAAGCGCGATTTTCGGTACACTGTTCGGATGATGTGGTTATTTCATTTTTTTCAGAAAGACGCGGCGATATTGATAGCCTCATGGTCGAAGCTGTGCTTCCCGCAGGAATAAAAAGAGTATTGCTCCCGTGGAAGATTACTCAAAATGCCGGTATCGAGCGTGCAGACGGTAAGATTTTTGTGCGCTCCGGTAAAAAACAGTATACATTTACCGGCAGCTTCGGGTTTGACTCGGATAGAGAAAATACGGCGGCACAATTAGAAGGACCTCATCTGGTGCTTGCCAAAGCGCAGCCGTTTGCCTCTTACAAAACCTATTTGCCGCTTGAAGAACTCGACATAACGACCATCCCGTCGATGGTGCAGGCTTCCGCGGAATCGTATACGGCGGCGCTTAATACTTTTTCCTCGGCGGTCATTCATGCGGGGACGCAAGCGCTTTCATCTAAACAGATAACGGAAAAAACTTTGACAGCTTATATTGCCGAAATGGGGCAGCGCGGCAAATTTGCCGGAGCGATGGAAGCTGCTCCTGTTCAAACGCTGGCACGGAACTTACGGACATATCTTTCAAATCCTTTTTACGATAATGTACAGGGAACCCATGTGGGACTGGCAGCCGATGATGCAAAAAAAAGGGAATTGTATGCCGCGCTTATTGCGGATAATTCACTTGAAATTTTTGAACAAGATTGCTTAATACCGTTTTTAACCGACCGCGGCACTAAACGCAGCATAGAAGGTTTATTCCGGTTGATAGAGAAGATGGATGCCGCGCAGCTTAATGCGCGACAGGCTGCAGGTGTGTTGGAAGTATGGCTCGATTGTACGCATTACTATCTCGAACGGAAAGCTTTGTTTGAAGATTTGCTGCCGGCGTGTGAGAAAAAAATTACCGATGCTCTGCTGTTGATCGATGAAGGGTTGTTCTTGAGCAATGACGGTACGTATATCGACAGCGCTGTCGCTTTAACTTCTGCACGGATATTGATGCGATACGGAATTGAGCAATCTCAGGTGTGGCAATCCGTTGCACGGATGCTGATAACTTCTTTGTTGAGATATTCAGGCGAATCAGCGGTCTTACCGATAGGCTTTACCATAACCGGCAGTAAATCGACACAGCTTGTAATTACGGCCGATGACAGCGGTATGCTGGATGCCGGTATCCTCTACCCCCTTCTGATGCCGGATAACAGTTGGTACCCTCATGTACAGTCGTTAGCTTTGCAGGCAGAAGCCGGTATTTGGGCATGGACATGTGCGCAGAACATCGAGGTTTTGGAAAACACCTCAAAAACCTTGGTATTGCGGATTCGCTTTCCCGAAGGGCAATCTCACTATCTTACCTTGCACGGTATTAGGCCTTTCTACCGAATTGAGATGTACGGGATACCCTTTAGAAGCGATGTCCGTTTCGAGATGTATAATTCTTCAGGCTATACGTACAATGCCGGCAGCAAAATTTTATACTTAAAGATGAGACACAAAAGTGAATACGAAACGATCCGGCTTTTGCTCGGTTCGGCTCCACAGTCGACGCCGCCTGCACAACTGACACCTCCTGTGCAACAGGTACAGCCTGCACCCGCTACAAATACAAATGAAGCAGCATCTCCGGCTACGGTTCCTGAAGCCTCTGACACTACCGTATCCCCGGCTGCAGGTTCCGCTCCCCCTGCATCTTCCGTACAAACGCCGGAAACGCAAGGAGCCGCAGCGCCTGTATCGGTTCCACAACCGGAAAATCCCGCTCAACCGGAGGATGCAGAGTAAACCTGTTCCGAGACTTCCGTTTCGGAACAGGCTGCCTTATGCCTTATTCCGTCCACGTATATGAAGCAACAGCGCTAAAGTCGCTCGTCGGGTCGGTATCGTTAGATCCGTCGGCGCTTTTTACCCAGAAATAATACGTCGTGCCGGAAACGAGATGATCGCTATCTGCATACACTTTTTTGGAATTATTGTACTCAGAGCCGTACTCAGAGCCAAGTTTTTTTGCCGCCGACACATCGTTTGTGGTTCCCCAGTATACATGATACCAAGCGCTCTTTGTGGAATCCCACGTAAGTCTTATTCCTAAATATTTTCCGGCGCCATCTTTTGAAGCGGTAAGATTTGCCGGCACCGGTAAATCTTGATGAACAAGATTATAGCTTACGACAGCGCTAAAGTCGCTCGTCGGGCCGGTATCGTTATAACTGTTGGCGCTTTTCACCCAGAAATAATATGTACCGGAAGCCGAAAAAGCCTTAGAACAACTTGTTGAAAAAACACTCTCTAATAATATAGCAGATGCCGTGTCATTGGTTGTCCCATAATAAACACGGTAGTAGTTTGCTCCGGTTGTAGTCCAGCTCACCGTAACCGTATTGAGTTTTGTCGTAGAAAGCTCTACTTGTACGTTAGTCGGTACTTTAAGTTCCGTGTAGGTAAACGATAATGAGGCAACATTACTGAAGCTACTCAAACTGCTTGATGATGAATAGTCGTCGGCAGCTCTTACCCAAAAATAGTAGGTACCTGTCTCCGATAACGTGGTGGAATACTTTGATGAATATGTATAATCAGTCAAAACTTTTGCCGTAGATGAATCGTTACTTGTGTTGTAATACACCCAGTAAGTTTTTGCGCCGGTACTTGTCCACGAAATAGTTATGCCGTTAACCGTGTTACTGTCAAGTTCTGCCTTTACATCCGTCGGCGCATACGCCCCGTTTGCAGTAGGCGTCGGTGTAGGTGTCGGCGTTGGCGTTGGCGTTGGCGTTGGCGTAGGATTATTAACAGCCCCCTTACATCCAATAGCGGTGCAGAGTAATAAAACGGCGCTTATAACGGAGATATATTTTTTTACTCTGTTATTGGCATTTTGGATATCCGCAGGATGATTCTTTCCCGCCGGACGTTTTGTCGTATTCGGCATTTTTGCCCTCCTCTTTCGTTAAGGTGTCCCAAACTATGGAATTGATTCATGTTTAGAACTTTTCTTCCATTATTATACCCCCCCCCCAACGGTCAAGAGGAAAACAAAAATAGACAGGGTAAACGCATCAGATATTTTTTAACAACCCCGCAGCAGAAGAGAGGCTGCTCAACCGGAGTTGAACCGTTGGTTCAAATGGTCTCACAGTCCCAATTATTCTGCGATTGATATACTCCGTCTGATGCCTTTGCCCGTCTGTCAAAAAAAATACAAAAAAAAGCCCTGCCGAATGTAATCGGTAGGGCTTTCTGCGATAGTGTTTATAACCGTTATGCTTTTTGCTCGGTTATCCTTTTAGGTTCTGCGGCTATTTTTCCGCTAAAAGCATCGTTTTGGTGTCAAGTTTACAGCCGGTATCAAAGTCTGCTTTGCCGCGGGCTTTTAACGCATGTATTTTAATTGCTTCCGGAGTCGGTTCTAAATACAGGATAACGTCAAAATCGTTGGCATACGGCTTTAAATCGGAATGAATGACTTTTTCACGTACATCGGCGGAAGCCGTATACCAGATACACATGCCGGTTTCTTTTGCAAAAGCTTTTATCTGCTGAATAGCTTCGGGAACCGCTTTAGAAAAATCGAAATCATCGATCATCAGCGCTGACGGCTTGGAGCCTACTTCAAACAGCGCTTTGACGGTTTTGATAATCTGGGTTGTGCGCACAATATCCTGATTAAAATTAAGAACAATGCGACGTGCGATAACCTCAGATTTTAATTCGGCTGCTTTTTCAAGGTGTTTTTTCTCGGCTGTTTCGTCGAACATATTATTGTACCATGTAATGGCATAATCGGTTTGCTGACTGAACGAGATATGTACAATCGGTTTACCTTGCAGCAACTGATCCAATCCGAGCTGTACCAGCATGGAAGTCTTTCCAACGCCTCTTTTCGCTGTTACAATACCGATTTCCCCCGGCTGTAACGCTCCGTCGAGCGCTTTCTCAAAATTACGAACAGCGCTGCGTTCGATTAAATCCTCTTTAACCATTTCCCGCCTCCTATTTTTGTTGTTCCGCTTTGCGTTTTTCTTCGTACGCCTTAATTAAAGCTTCCGTAACACTCTGGGGAGCTTTGCCGTACTTCGCAAATTCCATTGAGTATTCCGCTTTACCCTGCGTTGAAGAGCGCAAAATGGTTGAAAAACCGAACATTTCGCTTAACGGGACTTCCGCATCGACGCGGGTAAACTGTTCATCCTCAGTGGACGAAAGTATTATACCACGACGTTGGTTAATAAGTCCAAAGATATTTCCTTGAAATTCTTGCGGGCCTTCAATAGAAACCTTCATAATCGGTTCGAGAACGATCGGATTGGCTTTTTTGTATGCTTCGCGGAAAGCGCCGATAGCTGCTGCTTGGAATGCCATATCGGAAGAGTCAACCGGGTGTGTTTGACCGTCGTTGATGGTAACCCGTACGCCGACAATCGGGAAGCCGATAAGCGTTCCTTTCTTTATTGCCGTCTTAAAGCCTTTATCGCAAGACGGAATAAATTCCGAGGGAATGGCGCCACCCTTAATCTGATCAACGAACTCGTAGTCTTGTTCGGAGGTCGGCTCGATAAAGCCTGCAACACGGCCGAACTGACCGGAACCGCCCGTCTGCTTTTTATGGGTGTAGTTAAAGTCCGCACGCTGGCTGATTGCTTCGCGGTAGGCAACCTGCGGCATACCGGTTTCTACCTCGCACTTGTATTCGCGGCGCATCCGTTCGATATATACGTCCAAATGGAGCTCGCCCATACCCTGAATAATCGTTTCGTTCGATTCGGGGTCGACATACGTGCGGAATGTGGGGTCTTCTTTGGTAAAGCGGTTTAACGCCTTGCCCATCTGGTCGGCGGATTTTTTATCCTTGGGGGTAACCGACAGCGAAATAACCGGATCGGGAACGTACATGGAGCTCATTGCATAGTTGAGGTCTCCACCGCAGAAGGTATCGCCCGATGCGCATTCGATACCGAAAAGTGCAACGATGTCTCCCGGGCCGCCTTCGGAAATATCTTCCATTTCGGCAGAGTTCATGCGGACAAGACGCCCAACCTTGAACTTTTTGCGTGAGCGGGTATTGTACAGTTCGCCGCCTTTTTTCAGCGTTCCCTGATAGATACGCACATAGGTCAGCTGACCGTATTTTCCATCCTCCAGCTTAAAGCCGAGCGATACAACCGGATCATCGGGGTTGGTACTCAAGACAACCGGCTCTTCGTTTTTATCCAAATCGAGCGCCTTATTGGTAATTTCCGTCGGATTGGGTAAGTAGTACGTTACGGCATCGAGCAAGGGCTGGATACCTTTGTTTTTATAGGCTGAACCGAGGAACACCGGTACAAAAGCCTCTTTTAAAGTACCGGTGCGTACCGCTGCACGGATCATCTCTTCCGTTTCGGCGCCTTCGAGGAAGGCTTCTGCAAGCTCATCGGAGAACATCGAAGCCGCATCTATCATTTCTTCACGGTATTTTTTTGCATCATCAAGAAGGTGCGCAGGAATTTCGGCAACGCGGAGTTCGGTACCGCTGTCCCCTTCAAAGTACAGCGCCTTCATTGTTATGAGGTCGATAACGCCTTCAAGTTTATCTTCAAGACCGATCGGGAGCTGCATCATATAGGCGTTCAGACCAAGCTTTTCGCGCAGCTGCATCCGTACCTTTAACGGATTAGCGCCGGTTCTATCGCACTTGTTAACAAATGCGATACGCGGAACATGATAGCGTTTTAGCTGGCGGTCAACGGTAATGGACTGCGACTGTACGCCGGCGACGGAGCAAAGCACCAGAATAGCGCCGTCCAAAACGCGCAGGGAACGTTCAACCTCGATAGTAAAGTCAACGTGTCCGGGCGTGTCGATAACGTTAATAGTGTGATCCTTCCATTGTACCTGCGTCGATGCGGACTGAATGGTAATGCCGCGCTCCCGCTCCAATTCCATATTATCCATAACGGCGCCGACACCGTCTTTTCCGCGTACCTCATGAATGGTGTGAATACGGTCGCAATAAAATAAAATGCGCTCTGAAAGGGTTGTTTTTCCCGAATCGATGTGCGCACTGATACCGATATTTCTCATTTTTGAAATATCACTACTCATAATTCTTCTACCTCATTTCTATAAGATTTCTACGTCAAAAAAAACAGCAGCTAAAAAATATCAATTTTCAAAAACTGCCTATAAGCAAGATTATAAATTATACTGGAAACGGTTTTTGATTGCAAGGGTAAAGTTTTTGTTTTATTCTTGTTTGTATGTTTGTTGATGATGATGCCTTATGCTTCTATCTCGCTTATAGTATAAAAGCCACTAATCTGTAACTACTGCCGCTAAATAGGGTTTATTCCAATAGGGTTCTTTTAACAACCGAGCGTTTTAACAAAGCTTGTTTATAATGACAAGCGCATTCTATAAGTGTGAGAAGGATGGTATATTATGGTTACAACTGCTGAAATTCAAAAGGCTTTGGACGGTATTCGGCCCCATTTGCAGGCGGATGGGGGAGATGTTGAATTCGTCTCGTTTTCCGATGACGGTGTCGTTTCCGTCCGATTAAAGGGTGCATGCGGCTCCTGCCCGATGGCTTTGATGACGTTAAAATCCGGAATCGAAGCGCAATTAAAAGAAAACTATCCCGAAATAAAAAAAGTCGTCTCCATTTAATATCTGCGTATCAGTCAACTTGCCGTATTCAAGTTTTCGGGATATTGCACCGATAAAATAATGGGTATTTCTACAATAATCCTCTGTGTCTCAAGTTAAATTACGATAAAAGTTGCAGCATACCGGTACTTTCTGTAGGTTTCCGGAGAAAGCTTTCGTATGAAGCGAGAGCTTATTTATTTTACAGCAAGGAACTTCTATGAAAAAGCTACTTCTCTGTGTTTGTGTGTGTGCCTCTTTAACTTCATTTCTATTTGCAGGCGGCAAAGTTGAGACTCGTACCGTCGAAAATCCTGAAAGCTGGGAAGAATCTTTTGATCTTACCGAGAAAAAACAAGGTAAGTACAATGTGCTCGTTACTGCCGAAGATTCGGCAGGTAATATCGGAGAGGCGGGGCCGTTCAATATGTATATCGATCCCCGTTCCGATTTGCCTGTCGTGTCTATCACAAACCCGCTTAAAAATATGAATGTAATGGGGACTTTTAACGCTTCCGGAATATGTTTTGATGACGACGGAGTCGACTATGTTGAAGTAGCATTAGACGATAATGAACCTGTCCGTGCAAGAGGTAAGCAATTCTGGACACAAACCTTTACCACGGCAAATCTGCAAGAAGGAGTTCACCGCATCACTGCATGGGGCACCGATATTAACGGATTAAGGGGCAACAGTGTTTCAGTTCAGTTTAATTTAAATCTGAATACACCCGAAACCATCGTAACGAGCATGGAGAACGGCGCTTTAATTTCCGGTAAGCAGGTAATTGCAGGAATTGTTCGGGACGGTAACGGCGTAAGTAAGCTTTTTTATTCGCTTGATGCCGGTCAGACGTATACTCCGCTTTCACTTAAATATGATAAAAAGGAAAATGTTTCTTCCTTTAAATTTAATCTTGATACACGTAAAATGCCGGAAGGACCGACCGTATGCTGGTTTAAAGCCGTCGACAAATTAGGCGCGGAAGGAATTTCAACCTTTTTGGTTTTTATCGATAATACCGCTCCTGTTGTCGACTTTTTTTATCCGCCCGATTCCGAATCTGTCGGTAGTGTGTTCGGGGTAGGAGGTTCCGCAACCGATACGGTCGACCTTGAATCCGTATCGTGGAAGATGGGGAAGCAAGCCGGTGTTTTTGAACTGGTAAAGGGAAATCCGTATTGGGTCAAAGAATTCGATGTGAGCAGCTCTTCAAATAAAACCGAAACGGTGGAAATTACCGCTAAAGACGTTGCCGGAAATATCACCACGGTAAAAAGGACGATCAAGATCGATAAGTCATCGGATGCTCCGCGTATTACGATAGCGCAGCCGGTTGCCGGCAGTGTTATCGATAGCGGTATCTATCTTGCCGGTTCCGTCGAAAGCCTCTCCGGTGTTTCCGAAATACGCTATAAAATCGATAAAGAAGAAGAAAAAGCCGTTCCTGTCAGTACGAGCGCTTTCGGCATCCCCATTACCGATATTTCAGGCGGTGCGCATACGCTTTCGGTATATGCCGTTAATCCTCAAGGAGTAAAAGGAAATTCCGAAACGGTAGCTTTCTCGGTAATGGGGACGAAGCCCGTTATCGGGCTTGACGGAACCGGCGGGGTTGTACAGCCAATAGCTCCCGGTACCCGTGCTTCCGCCTCAATAAACGTCAGTGCAGGGGCGGGATTGGAATCCGTTTCATATAGCATCGCCGATAATGCCGAAATTTCCGTTCCTTTAAAAAAAGGTGCAGCAAATACGCTTGTTCGGATTCCGGCCGACTCTTCTTTTTCCGGTAAGATTATTCCCGTTGAGGTTCATGCGGTTGATATATACGGCAGGGCGGTTTCGCAAACGGTTTTAATAGATTCGCAGGCAGCGGCAGAAGAAGAAGCGTTTATATGGGCGAAAGGTGATACGTTGGCGAACGGAACTTTTATTTTGCCTGATCACAATACCTTAACCGGTGTGTATATCCCTGCCGGTGAGGCGGAGATTGCTTCCGTAGAATTAGCCGGGTCAACGATACCGTGCGAGCTGTCTTTTTCCGGACATACTATTACATTAACCGTTCCGGAAGAAGGGCTTTACAAAAATGTACGGATTGCCGTTACCGATACCGAAGGCCGTACCTTTACTTCTTCCGGTATTGATATTCTTGTTGATAAAACCGCTCCGGTAATCACGCTTGCTCTTTCCGATGAACCTCGCCCTATAAAAGGAACGTTGGAATTAGCCGGTTCCGTTTCCGATATTTCCGCATTGCAGTCGGTAACGTATACGGTGGGTGATGGAGAAGCTCAGCCGCTTTCCGCTCGGTTTTCTCAAAAGATCGCACTTGAAAGTTACCCCGATGGACCTATCGTTGTAGGTGTGCATGCGGTCGATGCACTTGGCCGGAAAAGTTCCGCATACCGGACATTCTATAAAAATTCTCAAGGTCCGCAAGTATCCCTCATTTTCCCGCGGGAAGGAGAGAAGATAAACGGTTCGATTTTGATCGCTTTTAAACCGGATAACTATTCTCTGTTGGAAAAAATCGAATATAAACCGGAAGGCTCCGGCCGTCCGTGGGAACCGGTAGAAGTTTCGCCGATTCCGCATAGAATTATCGGCACGTCGGCTGCGCCGATCGGTAAAGGGATGCAGTTCCGGTTTACCGATAAGGCGGGAAATGTTTCAATTTACAACGATTATGCGTTTGAAGTAGACACTGAATCGGATAAGCCGATTATCGAAGTTCACCTACCCATGGAAGATACTGTTATCTCAAAAGATTTTGTGCTTTCCGGTATTGTATATGACGATGACGGCGTTTCAAAAGTATTTTATCAGATTGATGACGGCGCTATCAAAATGCTTGAGGTAACGAATACGTTTGCGGTGCCGTTTGCGCTCACTGATTTTACGGATAATGAGCATACCGTTTCGATTTATGCAGAGGATATTTACGGCGTTAAGAGCAATGTCTTTAAGCGAAAGGTTCGAGTTTCTCTTGCCTCTCCGACGGTTGCGATTCAGACACCGGTAAGTACCGCGATGGTGAAGGGATTTATTTCCATCACGGGGACTGCAAGTGATAAAAACGGAATTAAGTCGGTTGAAGTTTCGCTTGATAACGGAAATACGTATTCAAAAGCTGAGGGCGGAAAAAATTGGCAATATGATTTTAATACCTCCGTTATTGCCGACGGAACACACGTCGTATTTATAAAGGCTATCGATCAATACGGCGAAGAATCCGTAACTTCGTCTTTGGTAAATATTGATAATACTGCGCCGGTGTTGAAGTTTGAATATCCAATTGCCGGCGGAAGATATGATAGTAATCTTTTTGTTTCGGGGCAAGTATATGATGAAATCGCTTTAAAAGATGTCGTTATCCACATAAAAAGTTTACAAGGACAGTCGGTGCCGGCGAAGTTTTTAAATATGACACTTGAACATAAGCTTGTTGCCGTGAAAAATATCAATATTACCGAACTTCCTGAAGGTTCGTATAACATGGAAATTATCGGTTCGGATGCGGCTGGAAATGTTACCAATATTGCCCGCAACTTTGTCATTGAGCGAAGTAATGATAAGGGAAAAATCGATTTACTGGCTCCGCTTACCGGCGAGACATTGACCGGCGAGTTCAATATATATGGAAAAATTTCCAGTACGACATATCCCGATTCGGTTACCTTGTATATCGATGGGGCGGAGCGCAGTACGGCTACTCTTTCTCCGACCGGTTATTTTAGTTTTAGAATAACACCCGAAGGTATGGCGGAAGGCGAGCATAAAATATCGGTTAAAGCGGAAATCGTCAAAAATAAGCCGGAAACATCGGTTGTCCATTCGATAACCTATAAGCCGACGGGACCGTGGGTGACGGTTGATAACTTTGCGATGGGGGATTTTGCTGTTGACCGTCCGTATTTAAAAGGTTCGGCAGGATATATCCTCTCCGAAGAGGAAGCTCTCTTACTTCAGGATAAATCTACCGCCGCAACTGTTAGGGATGCCATAGCTGCAAAAAAATTGGCTGCGGTAGAGATCAGCTTGAACAACGGTAGAACATTTATTCCGCTCGGTTCAAAAGCTGCGTGGAAATACCGGCTTGAAACCGGCGATATGGCAGAAGGTGAACACTTCCTGCTTGTACGTGCCCGGATGGTGAATAACGAAGTTGCCGTATGCCGGATGATTGTAAGTATCGATAAAACAGCGCCGGAGGTTACCTTGATAACGCCCGATGAAGGCGGAATGTATAACCAATCTTTGATGTATGCAGGTTTGTCAACCGATGATATCGCGGTTACAAATGTTACGCTTGCATTGCGGAAGGGAGATAAATATCGCTACGGTGTACCGGCGGTTATACAAGGATTGCATTTTGATATCGGTTTCTGGGGTTCAACGCTGTGGAATATGGGGGTCGGATTAAGCTTCTTTAACAATAATGTTAAATTGCAGCTTCATTACGGGCAATTTTTGCAATCGCAATGGGATATCTTCAATAAGGGTAAGGTTAAGATGCGGTACGGCGGCCATGTCGCAACGATGAAGATTCTTGCGAACGTATTCGAACTCCCCTTTGAATCTTTCGCAGGCCCCGACTGGTCATGGTTGTATATGACTGGTGCTTTAGGCGCTAACTTCTCGGTTTTTACACAAACACAGAAAGGTACGCCCCAAGTGCTCGCCGCCATGCTGGCACAGATAGAATTCCCGCGTGTTAAGTTGCCGAAGAAGCAGGTAAAGTATTGCAGGAGCTTTGCTTTTTATACGGAAGGTCAGCTCTGGTTTATTCCGACGGACGTCAGTGGGGGTACAAAGGCTGCTTCGGCATCTAAAATCAGCGCTGTTCTTCCGCATATATCGGTGGGTATCCGGTTGGATGTGTTTTAACCAGCTGTTGCGAGGAATCCCCGCCGGTTCTGCTACGTTGAACATTTATTTTGTGCAGCGACACCGTAGAAACCTCGCCAAGCAATGTACATCCCTGTTCATTGCTTGGCTATAAGTTTGCTGCACAAACTTACTTTTGATTAATACCCCGGAATCCTTGTCCGTTCTGAAAACTTAAACCTTAAACTTCCCTACCTCAGCCGAAAGCGCCTCAATACTCCGTTTATTCTTCTGCGTAATCTCGCTTACTTCCTGCACGGCATTGTTGATTTGCACCGCGCCGGAAGCCATCTCGTTCATGCTTTCGGTGATGACGCGGGTAAGGTCGTCGAGCTTACGCATTTCTTCTGCAACGCCTTCGCCGCCTTTAAGCATCTCCTCGGAACCCGCCTGTACTTCCGTTGTTACCGTATTGATGCTCTTAATCGCAATCAATACTTCTTTACTGCCGTTTTCCTGTTCCCGCATCGCTTCGGTAAGCCGGTTACTCATCTCTTTAACCTGTTCGGCAAGGGTGAAAATTGCATTGAACTTTTCTTCTACCGTCTTGGAAGATGCGGAAAGCGTTTCGATTTCACTGCTGAGTGTTTTAAGCGTTGCCGTGATGGTCTTTCCCTGTGCAGCAGAATCTTCGGCAAGTTTACGGATTTCGTCTGCAACGACGGCAAAGCCCTTCCCTGCTTCCCCTGCGTGGGCAGCCTCAATCGCAGCATTCATCGCTAAAAGGTTTGTCTGCGAAGCAATATGCTGAATAACGCTCGAAGCTTCCATCAGCGAACCTGATTCTTCTGCAATTTTCTGCGTTACAGTGTTTGAGGTTACCAGCGTTGCTTTGCCGTCTCCGGTTGCCGTTGTAAGGCTTTTGATTACGTCATCGGTTTTTCCGAGCGTTTGTCCGATAGAGGCGATGTTTGCAACCATCTGTTCTACGGAAGAAGATGACTGTGCAACGCTTGCCGCCTGTGTTTCGATGTTATTGTTTAACTGCTTAATGGTGCGAACAATTTCTTCTACGGTTGCTGCCGTTTCGGTAATGCTTGCCGCTTGAGTCATGGCCTGCTGCTTTACCCCGTCGATATTCGCACTTATCTGATGTACAGCGCCGGCGGTTTCGGTCATATTGGAAGCGAGCTCGTTACCAATCTCTTCCATTGTGTTACTGTTGATACCGACTTGCTGAATTGAAGCAGCGATTTTCGCAATTGTCTCGTTGAAGTATTCGGACAAGTCAGTTATCTCATCATTGCCGTGTACTGGCAGACGCGCCGTTAAGTCTCCTTCTCCTTGCGCAATATTTTGTAAAGCAGAAACTACTGTTTGTATCGGTTTTATCATTGTTCTGGCGATAAAGTAGACGATGACCAGCGTAATAACCAAGATGATAGCTTCGATAATAATCACTTCAAGCCGCAGTTCGTTAACAGCTCCCATAAATTCTTCTTTGGGAGCATTTATAACAACTGTCCATCCGGTTGTTTTCATCGTTGCATAAGAGGCGA
>ERZ772960.1611-NODE-1611-length-17702-cov-6.908313_pt1 | contig 17702 bp, 13 predicted proteins | sample MGYA00580678_ERZ772960 | MGnify/ENA primary metagenome ERZ772960 (study PRJEB29015, sample SAMEA2737930) | human oral metagenome | biome: human oral; feature: human-associated habitat; material: dental | place: China | collected 2059 ... | reverse complement strand
TACGGGGCTCGCTGATGTCGGTTCCTCACTCTGAGTCACGGATGGTTGCGGAACGAGGAAAGGCCCCCGTTCCTGCCGCGCAGGTCGGAGGCCTCGTGATGAGCGCGATCACCGCACGGCCGTGGCCGAGCAGGGACCGCGAAGGGCTGGTCACCCTCGCATGAACCCGATTCCCGAAAGGAACCCAGGTGGGATCGCTCCGCTTGCGCACCGGGGCGAACCCCGGGTGGTCAGTGTGGGATACTACCAGGACACGGGCTCGCTCTCCCACCGCTCCCTCGCCCCTATTGACGTGAGTCCTCCCACGTGTGAGGCGTGCGTCGAGGCGAGGCAGGTCGTCAGGAGGCCCGGCGGTTCGTGCGGACTCCCCACATGACGACGACGGCACCGGCGGCGGACTGGATCCCGAGGAGCATCGTCGTCGGCACCGCGATACCGCTGGCGACCAGCGCCACGGTCAGTGCTCCGACGACGACGGCGTCGGGCCCTTGAGTCAGCATCTGCAACACTCCCGGCGGCAGGGACCCCATGGGAGAGGCGATGAGTCCGGCGGCGAAGTCGGGCATCTCCCGGTACCCGGAGCGCAGCGCCACCCCGGCCCAAGCCCAGCCGCTCACCAGGGCCAGGGCGACCACGATGGCCAGCCCATTCCAGGCGGCCGCGGCCCCAAGGGCCGCCATGGCCGGAGCCAGGCTCAGCAGGGACCAGGCGCTCATGAGAACGGCCGGCACGAGCAGGTGGCCTGCTCGCACCACCCAGGGAGCCACCGGCCAGGAGGCATCAGGACCGCCGTCGAACCAGGCCTGACGCGCCGGCTCGGCAACCGCCAGGGTCGCGATCCAGCCTCCGATGAGGTACCCGACGGCGCGCAGCGGGGCGCCGACCGCCCCGGACAGGAGCGGCAGCATCGCAATGGCCAGCCCGACCCCCATCTGAAGCAGGCGCCGGCGCTGGCGGCACAGCAGGATCCAGTCCGCCTGAGCCACTGCTATCAGCACCCCCAGAGGTCGAGGCAGTCGGCTCCCGATCCGCGCCGCCCGCAGCGATGAAGGATCGGCGGGCCGGGTGGGATCCGGGGAGAGCAGCCGCCCCAGGGCCCTGGTGTCCAACGACAGCAGCGAGACGTGCGCGCCGAAGGACCGCGCGACGACTGCCAGGAGCGCAGCATCATGCACCTGTCCCAGGCTGCCTCTGGCCCGCCGCCATCCCAGCACAGCCAGGAAGGCCAGCACGCCGGCCAGCAGGGCGACCGCCGTGTTGCCGAGCAAGGAGCGTGGGAAGGCAAGCACCACACCGGCCAGGCATGCTGCGGCCCCCGCCACGATGAGACGACGCCGCAGCGGCTCGACATCGCGGTCAAGAATCTGGGCCTTGATGAGTTCGGAGAGGACCAGGCAAGTCGCGGCCGACATCAGCGCAGGCCAAGCGATGGCGGCGAGCCAGCCGCCTCCGGCCGCCACCGCCGGGAGCACGCCCGCCGTGGCTCCCACGGTGGCCGCGATGAGGTACTCGACGCGGGCCACCGGCACCAGGAGACTGCCCCGGTCTCCAGGCATGGGCAGCCACCAGGCCGCCTCGTGGGGGCGCAGGAAAAGTGGGCCGAGCCGGCCGAGTGAACCGACACCGACCGCCACCAGCAGCATGAGCAGCGCCAGGAGCCCCCACCCGGGGTCGAGGCCCACCGTGGCGAAGCCGCCGAGCGCACCGGCCCCAACCGCTGAACCAGGCGGGGTCACAACCATCCGGCGCAGATACGGGGCCAGGATCGTCACGACGACGATGAGTGTCAGGAGTATGGAGTAGACGTCCCCCACGAGCGCCCAGACACCGTGGAGGTGCCGCCGAGTACGGCGCCGCACCCACCTGCGCAACGCGGCCCCATCGGGAAAGATCGTCGTTTCCAGCTCGGTGGAGAGGACCGGCGCCGTCCGGTCACCCAGCGGCGTCACCGCAGCCCCTCCTCAATGGCGCGCACGCCGTCGTCCACACTGAGCATCCGGGTGTCGCGTCCGACGAGGAGCACGTCGGTGGCCGCCTCCTCCACGATCTCCGGGTCGTGGGAGACCATGAGCACTCCCCCGCCGGCCTCACGCTCCTCAACGAGCATGTCGGCCAGGAGCAGACGGGTCACCCGGTCCAGGCGCTGCTCGGGCTCGTCGAGGACCAGCAGCCTGCGGGGCCGGACCAGGACTGACGCCAGTGCCAGTCGGCGCCGTTGCCCCGAGGAGAGCTCCTCGGGAAGGTGTCCCGCGAGTCGTCGCAGCTCCAGGTCCTCCAGCAGGTCACTGACCCGCTCGTCGGCCTCGACGACGCCGTGCCCGAAGCAGACCATCCGCAGGTGCTCGGCGACGGTCAGGGTGGGGAAGAAGGACTCCTGCCCCAGATCCGTGGCGAGGGCGGTGCGCTGGGCGCCTGAACGGGGATCCGGGAGGTGTCCGAGTACGTGAACCTGCCCCGACAACGGGCGCAGCAGCCCGCAGCAGGTACGCAGGATCGTCGACTTGCCGGCCCCGTTGACCCCGACAAGGGCCAGCACCTGGCCGGGAAGCAGGTCGAAGGTCGCCGGGGCGCAGACCGGCTGGTCACCGTATCCGACACTGAGGTCGCGGGCGCTCACCAGCGGCTCACGACTCCCCGCCGGGGGCTGGGTACCGCCATTGACATCATGCCGGAAGCCGGGTGTTGACGCCGGGTCTGGACGAGATGGGACTGAGGCGGATGACTTCGTGCTCATCGGTACTATTCCAACACACGTTATTTTCGGTGGCCTGGTCGAATCGGATGCCTTACGCTCCGCAGTCATGGATTGGAACAGCGTGAGGACCACGGACCCGAATGGCGCGTCCGACGACGATTCCGCCCTCTCCCGTGAGGCAGGGACCGACTGGAGCACCACGAGGGACCCGGGCCCCGGTCGGGTGATGGTCTCGACCCGGGATCTCGCCCAGATCCGTGGGATCGCTGAGGCCTGCGCCCGGATCGCTCAGAGAGACGAACGTCCCCAGGACGGCCAGGCTCTGCGCGATGTCGTTGCGCGCTTCGACCAGGTGGCCGGGCCGCTGGAGGACCACTACGGACAGGTCGAGCAGTGGGAGGCCCTCATCCTGGGCCGCTCCTGAAATCGGGTTCGAGCCGCTCGGATCAGGCGGGAAGCGGGCACAGCTCCACGGTGTCGATGAGGTCGCCCCAGGCCGGGTTGACCATGACGTGCTGGCAGCCCTCCAGGCTGCGGGCCACGCCGGCGCGACCGCCTGCGGCGTCGATGCGGATGAAGACCCGCAGCTCGGCGCTCTCACCGGGTCCGAAGGCCACACCGGTGACTCCGTCGACCTCCTGGAGCTGGGCGCGCACCTCGGCCTGGACCGGCTCGTTGCGCCATGAGGGCACCCATGCCTCTCCCCCGGCCAGCGCCACGACGGCGGGCCGCGGCAGACGCAGGTCCCGGCTGCCGGGGTCGAGCACCCACAGCTGGTCGGTGGACAGGCAGGCGACCTGCGCCGCTCGCCGCGGCGTCGCAGGCACGGGGCGTACGTCACTGCGCCACTGGTTCATGGCCTCGGCGCTGGTGAATACCGGCAGGGCGATGTGCCCGTCGGGCAGGTTCACCGCCAGGGTCGCCGCATCCTGACAGGCGTCAGCAGTGTGCACCTCATGAGCCGGAACCTGCGGCGCACCATCGCCCGACGGGCCATGCGGCAGGCCCGCGGACTGCGCCAGACTCCCCTCGAGGCGTCCGGGAAGGGCGTGAGCGGCCACGGGAACGATCAGCCGGCCGCCGACGAGGGCCGCCCACAGCTCATCGAGGTACTGGTGGCGCGGCAGATCCACGGCCTCCAGCGCCTTGCGCACCTCCGGACTGACGGAGCCGTCGTCGTCGGCGAAGGGGGCCGGTGCAGCCAGAAGACGCTCCAGCTTGGCCCGTGCGGCCACGGCCGCCGCCACCTGGGGGTCCTGCGGAGGCTCGGCCGTCGAGTCACCGACCGGCGCATGCGCTGGTGCGGGAGCTGCTTGCTGATTCTGCGCTGACTGGCTCACGGCCCTCACGGTAGCGCCTTTGACGTCCCCCTGTCCCTGACGCCGGTGAGCATGCCGGCGATGCGGGGGCCGGGGCGCCAGAGGCCCGGAGTAGTCAGGAACGAGCCTTTGAGGGCTGCCTCTTGTCCTCATCACCGGCCACGGCCAGGGCCTCCTGGAGGGTGAAGTTGCCGTTGTAGAGCGCCTTGCCGACGATCGCACCCTCCAGTCCCAGTGGCACCAGGCGACGCAGCGCGACCAGGTCGTCGAGGTGGGCGATACCTCCGGAGGCGACCACCGGAGCAGGGCTGCGCTGGCAGACCTCGGTCAGAAGCTCCGTGTTGGGGCCACTCAGCGTGCCGTCGCGCGTAACGTCAGTGACGACGTAGCGCGCGCATCCTGCGGCGTTGAGACGCTCGAGGGTCTGCCACAGGTCTCCACCCTCTTTGGTCCAGCCGCGGGCCGCCAGGGTGGAGCCGCGCACGTCGAGGCCGACCGCGATCTTCTCCCCGTGCTCGGCGATAATCCGTTCGGTCCATTCGGGGTCCTCCAGAGCAGCCGTGCCCAGGTTGACCCGGGCGGCGCCGGCGGCCAGGGCCCGGGCCAGTGAGGCGTCATCACGGATGCCCCCGGACAGCTCCACCTTGATGCCGACCTCGCCGACGATGCGCGCGAGCAGCTCATGGTTGGAGCCGCGCCCGAAGGCGGCGTCGAGGTCCACCAGGTGGATCCATTCGGCCCCGGCGCGCACCCAGTCCCGGGCGGCGTCGACGGGGCTGCCGTAGTCCGTCTCTGAGCCGACCTCTCCCTGAAGGAGACGGACGGCCTTGCCATCGGCGACGTCGACGGCGGGAAGTAGAGTGAGCATGTGTTTCTCCTGCAGTGGTCGTGGGATGGCTCGGGTGGGGCTCAGAGGGTCGTCAACCAGTTGCGCAGCAGCTGGGCCCCTGCGTCACCGGACTTCTCGGGGTGGAACTGCGTGGCGCTCAGGGAACCGTTCTCGACGGCGGCGATGAAGTCGTGGCCGTGAGTGGCCCACGTGACCTGCGGCAGGCGGGTGGGACCGGGGCCGAGCAGCTCGGCGGGGTCCTGGGTGGCCGCATAGGAGTGGACGAAGTAGAAGCGCTCCTCGGCGACGCCGTCGAACAGGACGGAGCCCGAGGGAGGGCGGACCAGACTCCACCCCATGTGCGGAACGACGTCGGCCCTCAGGCGGGACACGGTGCCGGGCCACTGCCCCAGCCCCTCCTCCGCGGTCCCGTGCTCGTCGGAGCGCTCGAACATGACCTGCATGCCCACGCAGATTCCCAGGACCGGCCGTCCGCCGGCCAGGCGCCGCTCGATGAGACGGGGGGCATCGACCTTCCGCAGCTGCCTCATGACCGCGCCGAAGGCACCCACCCCGGGGACCACGAGCCCATCGGCCTCGGTGACATCGTCCGGTTCGCAGGAGAAGGTCACCTGCGCTCCGACGCGTTCCAGAGCACGCATCGCTGAGCGGACATTGCCGGATCCGTAGGACAGGAGGGTGACGCGCGGCGCTTGCATGTGACACACCCTACCGTCCCGGTAGATCGTTCTGAGTATCCTCCACACTCTGAAACGCCCTGTGACGTGCGCAGAACCAGCACCGGCTGCACAGCCGCAACAACCTTGGAGCGGTGGTTCGGGACGCGTCGCGCTGATCGTGGCCTCGCACGGGCACAGTGAGAAGGCCGGGGCAAATGTGCGATCCCGAATCCGGGTCGTCGGCTTCCTTTCACGAATCACCCAAGATGGGCGAGTATTCATCCGTGAGCATGCAGTTCCCCTCCGGCCAGGCCTCTGCGCCGCCTTGGCCGGCACCCCCGTCCCCACCGCATTCGCAGGCAGCCTCGCCCCACTCCCCCGCAGCGGCCGAGGCAGGTTCGGGCGGCTCCAGCGGATCGCGCAGCGCTGCGCCGTTCTCCATTCCCGGAGTGCGGATCACCTCGGTGCTGGGGCGCGGTGGCTTCGCCACGGTCTATGCCGGGGTTCAGGACTCCCTGGAGCGTCCGGTCGCCGTCAAGGTGGACTCCCGCCCCTTGGATGATCCTCGCAATGAGCGGCGGTTCATGCGTGAGGTGCAGGCGGCCTCGAGAATCTCGGGGCATCCTCACGTGGTCTCCCTGGTGGACACCGGCAAGCTGCCCGATCTGCGCCCCTACCTGGTCATGGAGCTGTGCGCGGGCGGCAGCCTCTATGACCTCGTCTCGCGCGGGCCGACCCCCGCCTCCGACGCCGTGGCCCTCGTGGAGGCCGCTGCCTCGGCCCTGGGGGCCGCCCATGCGGCCGGCGTCATGCACCGGGACGTCAAGCCCGCCAACATCCTTCTGGACTCCTACGGCTCTCCCCGGCTGTCGGACTTCGGTATCGCCGCTGTCCAGCGCGAGGGTCAGGACCCCACCGTGACCCTGGAGTGCCTCACCCCCGACTTCGCCGCGCCGGAGGCCTTCATGCTGGCCAGCCCCGGCCCCGAGGGGGACGTGTGGTCCATGGGTGCGGTGCTCTTCGCCCTGCTGACGGGCCGAGGCCCCCGGCGTGGTCCCGATGGCGTGCAGCGCAGCCTGCCGGAGATCGTCCGTTCCCTCGACGACCCCCTCAACCTCACCGACCCGAACGTCCCCGAGCTCCTGCTGCCGATCCTGAGCAAGGCGATGGCTCCGGATCCCACGCACCGCTTCCGCAACGGTACGGAGCTCACGGAGGCCCTGGGGCAGATCCGTGAGGCTCTGGGGACGGGAAACCTGGCCGTCCGCGGGCCGGTGACCTCGTTGCGGCTGGTTGAGGCCGGGCTGGCACCGCCTCCGCGCAGTGAAGAGGCGGGCTCACCCAGCTCCTACGCTCCCAGCAGTGCATCGCAGTGGGCGGCATCGGACTCCGTCTTCCCGGTCCGCCCGACCGGCTCCTCGGGGTCCGCCGCCTCGGCGCCCTCCATCGTCTCAGGCGGGCTGGAGCACTCCGACAAGGCGCTGCTGAACGCCCCCGTGTCAGCACAGCGGAGTCAGTCGCTGCGACTCTCCGGCCGAGAACGTCGGCGGATCACGCTGCGCTCCGCAGCGGTCGGCGCGGTTGCCGGCCTGGTCGTCGGTCTGGGCGCAGGATGGGTGGCGGGTGCCCGTCTGGCTCCTGCGGCCAGTGCCACCGGCCCGTCAGGAGCCGTGTCCCAGCCCTCGTCCCAGCCCTCGTCGTCGGGTCAGGACAACGCCTCGACCCCACCGCACCCGGTGGGTACCTGCCTGGCGGGCACCACCTCGATCTCGGGCCAGACCACGGCCAGAAAGGTCAGCTGCAACGAGCCCCACTCCTGGGAGGTCTACCAGGTGGGGACCCTGGCGGAAAGCACCTCGGGTTCCAGTGATGACGACCTGGCGGCCGATCCCAACGTGCAGGCCACCTGTACCGCGCAGGCCGCCCAGCAGTACGGGGCCGCCGATCCGAGCACATCGGTACTGGGACCGGGGGAGGCCGGCTGGAACGCCGGGAAGCGGGGCTTCTCCTGCATCGCCTCCGACAAGGACGGGCAGCGGACGAGCTCCTACGCCGGCTAGGAGCCACCCGCCCCTGGTCGGCGGCGGGCTGCGCGTGTCGGTGTGGTCACTGCGGGGGACGGCGCAGGCCGCGTCCGAACCAGCGCATCGCCCGGGGCGCCTGGATCTCGGAGGACTTCACCGCTCCGGGGACGTCGTCGGCGTCGATGACTCCCAGGAGGACGTCCTCGACGACCTGGTCCATGGAGGCCAGCAGGAGCCCCGCCGAGGCCTCCTCGCCGGGCTGGCCGTTGGTGAAGTGGCGGGCGGTGATCGTCCCGGACAGGCCGGACTCGATACCGACGTCGGTGGCCAGGTCAGCGGTCATGAGGACGGCGCCGGCCCGGGACAGGCGGGAGAGCTGGGCGGCCAGCTCCGCGGCCTCGGCCGGCTCGGAGTCGGAGCCACCGAGCAGCTCGGCCACGTCCCAGTCCGAGTGGGCGGAGACGAACTGCTTGACCGCGAAGGCCCCGCTGGAGGAGGGCACCACGGTGCAGTCGAGGTCCAGCAGGGAGCACATTCCGGCCAGGCCGTCGGCCCGGTTCAGCGGCGTCATGACGACGGCGACCTTGACCGCCCGGGGAGCCTGGTCCTCGGACTGACCGGGCACGTAGGAGCTCAGGGAGTCGGCCGCGGCGGCGATCTGCGCCTCCTGGGCATCGGTGAGCCGGGACGGGCCCTCGGTGTCCTCCGCTCCGCCCTGTCTCCCGTTCAGGGGATGGTAGGTGTTGTGGGGGACGTCGCCGGGCCTGACGTCTGCTGGTCCGCTCTGCTCCGCGGAGCCGGCCGATACGGAGTCATCCCTCGCCAGGGTCCGCAGGCCCGGTTCGCTGTCGGCCTCCTGCACAGCCCCCAGGTCTTCGGCCGAGAGGTCGTCGGGGATCTCCACGTCGCCCATGAGGGCGGCGAACTCGGCGTCCAGGTCGCGCTGGTGGTCCTGGTGGTCGTCGCGGCTCTCGTCGGGTCGGGGGGTCTGGTCCATCACAGGCTTCCCTTCGTCGATGGGATGGTCTCGACACGGGGGTCGTCCTCCACGGCTGCGCGCAGGGCACGGGCCAGGGCCTTGAACTCGGCCTCGGCGATGTGGTGGGGATCGCGCCCGGACAGGACCCGCACGTGCAGGCAGATGCCGGCGTGGTAGGCGATGGCCTCCAGCACGTGACGCACCATGGAACCGGTGAAGTGCCCGCCGATGAGGTGGTGGACGAAGGCCTCGGACTCCCCTTCGTGCACCAGGTAGGGGCGTCCGGAGATGTCGACGACGGCATGAGCCAGAGCCTCATCCAGGGGAACGCTGGCCTCGCCGAAACGGCGGATGCCGCGCTTGTCCCCCAGGGCGACGCGCAGGGCCTCACCGATGCAGATGGCGGTGTCCTCCACGGTGTGGTGCACGTCGATCTCGGTGTCACCGGTGGCGCGCACCGTCAGATCGATGAGTGAGTGGCGCCCCAGCGCGGTGAGCATGTGGTCGTAGAAGGGAACGGTGGTGGAGATGTCGGTCTGGCCCGTGCCATCGAGGTTGATCTCGACGACGACGCTCGACTCGCTCGTGGCTCGCTCAATGCGCGCGGTACGGCTCATAGGTGCTTCCTCAGCATCGGGTGTCGTGCTTTTCCTGCACAGTGGTTGATAGGTATCTCAATCGATAGCAACCCTACCGGTCCCAAGCGCCGATCGCTGCCGGCATCCCTCTCACCTGCCGATGGCTGAGGTCAGGGCAGCGCGCAGGCGTGCCATCTCCTCCGGCGTTCCCACGCTGGCCCGCAGGAAGCCCTCGGGGCCGACGACACGGATGAGAACCCCGGCGTCGAGCAGGGCCTGCCAGACGGCCTCCCGGTCGGGGAAGGGTCCGAACAGGACGAAGTTGGCGTCCGATTCGTGCGCGCTCAGGCCCTGGGTGCGCAGCCAGTCCACGAAGGCATCGCGCTCATCGCGCAGGGAGGCCACCTGAGCCATGAGCTCATCGCGGTGGGACAGGGCGGCCAGGGCGGCGGCCTGGGTGACGGCGGAGAGGTGGTAGGGCAGGCGCACCACGCGCAGGGCGTCTACCAGCGCGCGGTCGGCGGCCAGGTAGCCCAGGCGCAGGCCGGCCGCTCCGAAGGCCTTGGACATGGTGCGGGTGACGGCCAGGTGCGGGTTGTCCGGCCCCACCAGCTCCAGGGCGCTGGGCACACCCGGGCGGCGGAACTCTGCGTAGGCCTCATCAATGACGACGACGCAGTCGCTGGCCCGGGCGGGCGAGCCGATCTCGGCTCCGAGCATGGGGCCGTGGCCGCGGGCCGTCTCAAGGATTCGCCTGATGTCCGCCAGCGGCAGGGCGGTTCCGGTCGGATTGTTGGGACTGGCCAGGATGACGACGGCCGGCCGCAGCTCCTTGATCGCGGCCACCGCGGCGTCCGTATCGAGGGTGAAGTCCTTGCGGCGCGGTCGGGTGCCGTAGTCGGTCAGCGTGTCGCGGGCGTACTCGGGGTACATCGAGTAAGTGGGGGTGAAGCTGAGGCAGGTGCGCCCGGGACCGCCGAAGGCCTGGAGCACGTGGAGCATGACTTCGTTGGAGCCGTTGGCCGCCCAGATCTGCTCGGGGGCCAGGTGCGCGCCGGACTCGACCTCGAGATAGTCCGCGAGCGCGGCCCGCAGCCGGGGGAAGTCCCGCTCCGGGTAGCGGTTGAGTCCCTGGGCGGCCTGAGCCACGGCGGTGGCGATCGACTCGATGACCGCGGCCGAGGGCGGATAGGGGTTCTCGTTGACGTTCAGTCTCACGGGGACGTCGATCTCGGGGGCCCCGTAGGGGGCCTCGCCCTCCAGGTCCGGTCTCAGGGGCAGGTTCGCGTTCACGCCTGGAGTCTACGGCTCGGTCCGCTCCAGCGGTTGGGCCGCCCATCCGGTGGTACTGCGGCGCCGAGGGCGGCGGTCGCAGTGTCCTGCTGGCGGCGTTGTCAGTGCGGATCGCTGGTGAGCATGATCTCCTGGTAGTCGAGGCGGTTCAGGGCGTGCTCCAGGGAGTCGGCCGAGTAGAGGCCCTCGTCACCGGCGTCGAGAAGGGCCTCGCGCTGGGCTCGGATCATGTCCAGGGCGCGTTCTCGCATGGGGGCGAGCTCGTCGTGGCGCCAGGTGGGGTCGGCCCAGGCCTTGGCAACGGCTGCCGGCGAGACGATGACGTCTTTGCCCTGCCTGCGTACGAGGCCGTGCTGCTCAGTGGTGGGGCTGAGGCTCTCGTTGTTCTCGGGGTCGGGGGCAGTCGGTGAGACCTTGTCCAGCCCGGGAGTGCTCGTCGTCGTTTGAGCGCCCGAGGCGTCGGGGCCTGCGGCACCGGTGGGTGCGGCGCCGTGAGTACCGACGGAGGCGGCGTCGCGGGCGGCGTTGACCAGCAGCGAGATGACGGCGGCCTTCTCCTCCTCGTCGGCGGGGCCGGCCATGGCGGGTCTGACGACGCGGACCAGTGCGGGCAGCGAAAGTCCTTGGATCGTCAGTGATCCGGCGGCCACGAGCATGGCCACCAGGAGGAGGAAGGAGTAGTGAGGCGCTGTGACCGGCAGGGTCTGAGCGGCTGCCAGGGTGATGGCGCCGCGCATGCCCGCCCAGACGATGACGGCGCCTTCGCGTCTGCCCAGGGGCTCGGCTGCGAAGTAGTCCAGGTCGGCGCCCCGGCGTCTGACTCGACTGGAGAGGCTGCGTGCGCGCCGAGCGATGCTCTCGTGGTTGGTCGCCTGGCGGAGCTTGCGCTGGACCTGTGCGAAGGGGCGCCGATCCCAAGGGACCGGGGGCATCTCGGACTCTCCGCGCACGATGGCCGAGCAGCGGTTCTGGAACTGGTGGATGGCCTCCTCGTTCTCCTGCCAGTGAATCGCCCAGCGCGCGGTCCGGTGGCTGAGGAGCTTGAGCATGGGTGCTACCACGAGCGCCCGGATGACGACCGTCAGCGCCCCGGCGACGACAGCGACCACGATGGCCTGAACAATACCGAGAACTGAGGCACCGACCTTCTCCACGACGCCGAAGAACTCCAGCCCCATGACCAGGAAGATGAGTCCTTCCAAGGTGAGCTCGACGGTGTGCCAGTTGGTGCGTGAGGCCACCCGGTGGGCCGGCGGCAGCATCCGGGGACCGCGGTGGCCGGTGATGAGCCCGGCGACGACGGCTGCCACGAGACCCGAGCCGTGCATGTGCTCGGCCGGGATCGCCGCGAGGAAGGGGACGGTGAAGGACACCACCGTGTCCACGGTGGGGTCGGTGACGTGGGAGCGCACCCGCAGGCTCGCCTCGCCGACGAGCCACCCCACCCCCAGGGCCACGAGGACCGCCAGGGCGAAACCGCCCAGGACGCCTCCGACACTCACTCCACCGGAGGTGGCCGCGGAGACGGCGGAGGACAGGACGACGAGGGCGGTGGCGTCGTTGAGCAGCCCCTCCCCCTCCAGGACGGTGATGATGCGTTGGGAGACTCCCAGCCGGCGGGCGATGGAGATGGCCACGGCGTCGGTGGGGCTGAGGATCGCCCCCATGGCGATGGCCCAGGCCAGGGAGAGCCCCGGAACCAGGAGGGTGAGGACCGCGCCGATCACCGCGGCGGACAGGGGCACCAGCAGGATGGCCAGCACCGCCACCGGGGCGAGCTCGCGGCGGAAGTTGATGGTGGAGATGCTCACCGCGGTGGAGAACAGCAGCGGGGGGAGGATCCCCTCCAGGACCACCTGGGGGTCCAGCTCGATCGCCGGGATGAAGGGCAGGAAGCCCACTGCCGTGCCGCCCGCCAGGAGGATCAGCGCCGGGGCGACACCGATACGGTCGCTGAGCTGAGAGGCCGCCGCAATGGCCAAAGTGCCCAGCACGGCGATGATGAGGAGGTCCATGGGCCAAGCCTATCTAGGCAGTGCCGTCTTGATCGTCCACGCTACCGTGGTTCCGTGACGATCACAGGCCCCCAGGACCCCGAGGACGCTGAGCGCTCCGTGCACCCCGATCGGCTCGACTCGCCCGTGCGTGAGCGGGCCGAGGCCGTCCTGCGCGAGCTCGTGGGCCGCAGCGACGCGCGCCTGCGTGAGGACCAGTGGCGGGCGATCGAGGCGCTGGTCATCGCACGCCGCCGAGCCCTGGTGGTCCAGCGCACCGGGTGGGGGAAGTCAGCGGTGTACTTCGTGGCGACGGTGCTGCTGCGAGAGGGCTGGGGAGGCTGGAGCCCGGGCACCCCACCGCCATCCCCCGGTGCGCGCTCCGGCACCGGGGCGAGCGTCATCATCTCGCCGCTGCTGGCCCTCATGCGCGACCAAGTGGCCGCCGCCGAGCGCGCCGGAATCCGGGCCGTGACCATGAACTCGGCCAATGTCACGCAGTGGGATGAGATTCAGGCCCAGGTGGCCGCTGGTGAGGTCGATGTCCTGCTGGTCTCCCCGGAGCGCCTCAACAACCCGATCTTCCGTGACGAGGTCCTCCCCCACCTGGCTGCGGGCGCCGCACTGGTGGTCATCGACGAGTCCCACTGCATCTCGGACTGGGGCCACGACTTCCGCCCTGACTACCGGCGCATCGCCACCCTGCTGGCCGGTCTGCCGCCGCGCACCCCGGTCCTGGCCACAACGGCGACCGCGAACCGACGGGTCAGTGCCGACATCGCTGAGCAGCTGGGGGCGTCTGTGGACGCAGCCGGGGCGGACGGCGAGCAGGTCCTGGTGCTGCGGGGGACCCTGGAGCGCGGCTCCCTCCACCTGGGGGTCAGGATGCTGCCGGATGCCGCCTCACGCCTGGCCTGGCTGACCGCCTACATCCGCCGCGCTCACGGCAGCGGCATCATCTACTGCCTGACGGTCTCGGCGGCTCAGGAGGTCGCCGAGCACCTGCGTGCGGCGGGCGCGGAGGTGGCCGCCTACACGGGGCAGACCGACGCCGCCGAGCGCGAGCGCCTGGAGGAGGATCTCAAGGCCAACCGGGTCAGGGCGCTGGTGGCCACCTCCGCTCTGGGCATGGGCTTCGACAAGCCGGACCTGGCCTTCGTGGTGCACCTGGGGGCTCCTTCCTCGCCGGTGAGCTACTACCAGCAGGTGGGGCGCGCCGGCCGCGGAGTGGAGCGGGCCGAGGTGGTCCTGCTGCCCGGCCAGGAGGACCGGGCCATCTGGGAGTGGTTCGGCTCGCAGGGTTTCCCGCCCGAGGAGCAGGTTCGCGTGGTCCTCGATGCTCTGGAGGAGCGCATGGCCGCGGGCGGTGGGGCGATCTCGACGGCGGTGCTGGAGACGGCGACCTCGTTGCGGCGCAGCCGGCTGGAGTCCATGCTCAAGGTCCTCGACGTCGACGGCGCCGTGCGCCGGGTTCGTGGAGGCTGGGAGTCCACCGGCCGGCCCTGGCGCTATGACGCGCAGCGTTATGCGCGAGTCGAGGCCGCGCGCCGGGCCGAGCAGGAGGCGATGATCGCCTATGAGCGCCTCGGGACCGATACTGGCCCTGGGCGGACAACCGTGTCGTGCCGGATGGCCTTTCTGAGGTCGGTGCTCGATGATCCCTTGCTTGAGCCGGGATGGCGCTGCGGAGCCTGCGACCTGTGCGGGGGCCTGGACCTGCCTGACGCCCCAGACCAGGAGCAGGTCGGTGCCGCTCGGGAGGCGCTCGGGAGGGTGGGGGTCGAGCTGCGGGCACGCCGCCAGTGGCCCACCGGGATGGACCGGCTGGGCCTGGGCCGTTTCAAGGGTCGTATCGGAGCCGACCGTCAGGCGGCGACCGGGCTGGCGGTGGGCAGGCTGGATGGGTTGGGGACCTCGGTGGCGCTGCGCGAGCTGGTGGCCTGCGCCTCCGACGGCGAGGTCCCGGTGGCGCTCAGGCCACAAGTGCTTCAGGCGGTGGACCGGCTCGCTGAGATCATCCGCGACGAGCAGGAGGCCGCCGGCTCCGACGGACCGCCGGGCGGAGAGCCGGCCGTCGTCGTCGTGGACTCCCGCACCCGCCCCCGCATGGTCCGCCGGCTGGGGCACGCCGTGGCCGCACGGCTGGGCGCACGGGCCTTGGGCGTCGTGGGCCTGTCCGGTCAGGAACCACCGCAGCACGATGTGGGCTCTGCGTTTCGCCTGGCGCAGGTGGCCCGCAGCCTGACGCTCCAGGGCTGGTCGGCCCAGGCCCTTGACGAGCTGCGCGAGCGCACCGTGGTCCTCGTGGACGACTGGAGCGACTCCGGCTGGACGCTCACGACGGCCGCCTTCCTCCTGCGCGAGGCGGGGGCGGCGGCGGTCCACCCCTTCGTGCTGGCGCAGAGGTAGGTGCCGGTGGGCACTGCCTGCTCAGGCAGCGCCCACCGGCACCGGCGTCCTAGAAACCCGTGGAGACGGCGGCCAGTGCGGGAGCCACCTGGCCTCCGGGGGTTCCGACCTGATCCTCGAGGTAGTACCACCAGAAGGGGGCTCCCCAGGCGTCGGAGCGCCCCAGTGCCGCGCCGGTGACGTGCTCGGCGACGGCGGTGCGGGCCGCCACGGGGTCGGAGGCCGAGCCGAACCACCAGGGACCGGCGTTGAGATCCGCTCCCCCGTACCCGAGCTCGGTCACGGCGATCCGGGAGGAGGAGAAGGCGGCCTCCAGGGTGCTGAGAACCCGGTCGGCGGCTGTTCCCAGCGGATGGAGCTGGGGGTAGACGGACAGTCCCACGACGTCGATCAGCTCCCTGATCGATGCGGGGAGCTCCCTGGCTGCATAGCTGAACAGGGAGTAGGTCGGGTCCGCCTGCCCGAGCTGGTAGTACAGGGTGAGCACCGTCGTGGCGCTGGTGCGCTCGCGCACGGCCTTGGCCGCTCGCTGGGCCTTGGCCACCGGCCCGGTGCCCAGCCAGTCCCCACCGATCTCGTTGCCGATCTCCCAGGCGTCGACGTTGGGAAGCGCCTTGATAAGGGTGTCGACCCGCGTGTCCCAGGCGGAGTCAGTCAGGGCGGACAGGTCGTGGGAGTCGCAGATCTGGACCAGGGCCTGCCCGCCCTGCGCGTGCAGGGCCTCCACCGTGTTGCGCCAACCGGTCATTTCCTCGGCGTCATTGGGGTCGCCGATGACGAGGCGGGCTGAGACCTTCCGCTTGCCGCCCCCCGGTCCGCTGGGGGCCAGTGCTGCGGCGATCTCGGCGGAGGTGGGCACCCGGGTGAAGGTCACTCCGATCACGGCGTCCTGCGGCGCCTGAGCGGACAGCGCCCGGTCCAGGGAGAGCTGGGCCCCGGCAGCCGACTCCAGGGCGGAGTTCGCCAGGCGGCCCCGCTCCGTCCATGACTGGGCCTTGGCACAGGCATCCAGGGACTGCTGGGCGGAGGCCCGCAGCTTTTCCGCCTCGTCAGCGCCCTTGAAGCCCTTCGCAGTGGCCTGCGCGAGGCGCTCGGCCTGCCGACCGTGGAGGGTTCGGGCCGCCAGCTCCAGGAGATCGTGCTCCCCGGAGGCCGGTAGATCCGCCATGAGTGCCGAGTACCCGTGGCTGGTCGGCCACGACAGGGTCAGCGTGCACTCACGCCCGGCAGGCACATCGATGCCAATGGCACCACCCTCATCCTGGTAGAGGGGGCCGACGGCGATGACCTCCAGGGTCTTGGCATCCAGCAGCGCGTCGTCATAGCCGACCTCGCCCTTGCCGTTGGACTGAATGCGTCGCAGCGCCTCGAGGTTGAGGGCACTGCCCTGCGCATCACTGACGTGAAGGCTCACATGGGTGGTCGCCCCGTCCCCCATGGCCGTCGGAGTCACGTTCGCGTGCCCGCAGGAGGACACTGACGCCCCCAGAATCCCGGTGCCCAGGAGCGCCAGCACCCTTCTGCGGTTGGTCTCGATTGTCATGGAAGCAGTATCCCAGTCTTCTGAAAGAGATTTCGACCGAACGGCCCTATTTCCGTGATTCGGAGACTGCTGAGTCTCACAGCCTGCGCCGCGGTCATCTCAGCTCCGAGGCCGGCACGAAGGTGTACCCCTCGGCCTTGATACCGGCGACGATCTTCTTCAGCTCGGCCAGCGGGTAGTAGGGGTGGAAGAAGAAGCTGGCGGTGGCGTGAGTGTTGACCAGGTTGAGCTTGGCCGCGTCGATGACCTCCTGAGCCAGGCGCGGCGGGTGCTGGTTGATCTCGTTGGGCTCGAAGTTGCCCAGGTTCTCGGGCAGGACGTGGGTCCCGTAGGGGTCGTTGACCGCGTAGGGGAAGAACTGCCCGTAGTAGTCGTGGGGACCGGCCTGGGTGTTGGTCAGGGTGCCGGCGTAGAGGAGCTCGCGCTCATAGCGCACCGGGTAGTGCTCGCCGATGCCGTAGTAGGCCTCACGGGTGGCCGAGTAGTGCGGGGTCTCGAAGATCTCCGGAGTCGGCAGACCGACCTCGCCGAAGATCTGGCGCCCCTGGTCCACGCGCTCGGAAGCCCACTCCTGGGAGGTACCCGGCAGGGTGCCTCCGATCTGCACGAAGGACTTGTCCTCGCAGTCGACGGGTGGGGCCTTGGTGTCGTTGGTGGCCGAGCACCACGAGCGGATGAACTCGAAGTCGTCGGCGGAGACGGCGTTGTAAGGGTTGTCCAGGGTCCCGAACTGGTGGGTGGTACCGTGCTGAACGATCGTCCCGCCCTTGTTCACCGCGTCCTGCAGGACTTCCACCAGCTCCGGGGCGTCCTTCAGCGTGAGCTCCTTGGGCGTCCCGTTGTTCTCAGTGCCCTTGGGATCGATGTACTTGGGCACCACCGCCATCTGGAAGGGCACGTTCTGGCTGTGGAGGTAGTCGACGATCGCCTGCAGCTCCTCGGGGTCGCTGTCCGGGGTCACGTCCTCCAGGCGCACAGCGGCCTGACGGAACTGCTGGGCACCGGGCTGGAGGAAGTCCAGGAGGATGTCGGCGGCTGCGATGTAGCGGTCCTGCTCGCCCAGGTAGGTCAGGGGGATCTCACCGATGAAGGTCATTCCCGAGGAGCTGACCGCCCAGGGGAAGGAGGTGGTGCCGGACTGGGCGACGGAGGCGCAGGCGGTGGCCGCGCCGTCGGGCTTGGAGCACTCGGCGCGCCCCAGGACCTTGACGTCCTTGTCCCGGACGATGTGCGGAGCGATGATCCCGCCGGAGTTGAGCTCATTGCGCTTCAGGGAGGCGCCGTTGTAGCTGATCTTGGTGACCCGGTCGGTGGAGTCGATGTAGGAGGTGGCGGCGTCCCAGCCGTAGCGCTGGGTGA
>ERZ772960.1604-NODE-1604-length-17730-cov-16.777822_pt1 | contig 17730 bp, 13 predicted proteins | sample MGYA00580678_ERZ772960 | MGnify/ENA primary metagenome ERZ772960 (study PRJEB29015, sample SAMEA2737930) | human oral metagenome | biome: human oral; feature: human-associated habitat; material: dental | place: China | collected 2059 ... | reverse complement strand
TGACAAGATAGGTGTTCGAGTATGGATTCGTCGCACGCAGCTCAAAGCGCGTTGCGAGCGGATTTTTGAGGTCGCGGATGAGACTCACGAGCACTGTGCGGTTACGCGACGGGATCGCGGGCGACGCCCCGAACGAGGTGACGACGCAGACGGGTGCCTCAAAGCCGGGCTTCAGACGATTGAATGCGTCGTTCGTCGCGGAGACAAACGGATTGATCGCCTCATAGTTTTTGAGCAGTCCCATCAGCGCGCCGTAGCCGACCGCATTCATATAGTGTGCATTCTGATCGTCCGCAGCGAAGAGGCTGTGACGCTTGCCGTCCTTCGTGATCGCCGCAAGGCTCAGATGCGTGTGCTCACCATTGCCCGCAAGCCCAATGAGCGGCTTCGCCTTGAAGTTGACCTCAAGCCCGTAGAGGCGAAAGATCTCACGGACAAAGGTGCGGACGAAAAGCTCATTGTCCGCCGCCTGCACGGCACTGTCATACTGCCAGTCGATCTCGATCTGTTCGCAGACATGCGTCATGCGCCCGCTCTCATTGATCTGCGCCTTGAGACCCCCGACCTCCTTGTGCCCCATCTCCATGTGAAAGCCGTATTTGTCGAGCTGGATAATGCAGTCCTCAAGCGCCGTACGCACAGCGCCGTGCGTACGCTCCCAATACTGCTCGTTCATCACCTGCGAGGCAGACATCTCCTCGATAGATGCGTTGTCGTCAAGCGGCGTCTTGACCCAGAACTCAAGCTCCGTCGCCGAGGTAAACGCAATGTCCACAATGTCCGCACCATCCAGAGAGGGCGTACCAGAGATCTTCGGATTTGCATGGAAGAAGTCGAGGAGTTCTTTTTTCACATAGGCGAGCGTATCCACGAGCACTGCACGCGAGTCAACACGCTTTTCCTCGTGAATGATAAACGAGGGAATCCGCAGCGTTCCAATCGGCAGCCCCGTCTCCTCATCCGAGCTCTCGGGGTCATAGTCCACGAACCAGTTGACGGCAGGATCAATCGGGAGATCCACCTTCGCGTTGTTGATTGTCGCAATCTTCGGCAGAACAACGGAGGAGCCGTCCGTCTGTACGGCAGTTCCGTTGTAGAATTTCTCAATATCCTCAATGAAAATCCGCACGGGAATCTTCTCATCCGTATCATTCCCTGCCATGTCGATCCCGACGAGCGAGACGAAGCGCACCTCGGGATGTGCCTTGAGCTCTCGGATGATCTCTTCGCGCGGTGTATTGGCAGGAATCTTATAGAGAAGTTCGTTCATTTTGCGTACCACCCTTTTTCTAAAAGAATGCCGAACAGATCCCTGTCCGCACGGCAAAAGCATACGCGCTCATCTTACCATTTTTCAACGGTCATTGTAAAGCTATTGAGAAGAAGTATTCATGCGCCTAAGGAATCGCCGTTCCATAGGTCCACCATGAACACATCCATACACAAGCAATGCCTGTATCGTTCAAAGTGCCTAGGGAAGCACTGATAAATTCAGCACCGCCGTCTTAGCACATCTTTTCCGCCCTGTCTGTGTCGACAAATCCTCCACATAGCCCTTGCTATGCGTCCGGTTTGTCTCCTTGACAGGACAAAAAATCTGCACCAATCCGACGGACTTCATTTTATCAGCGATTCCCTAGATTTCTACTTCTTCGTGAGTAGCGCCGATTTTGTTTACCGTATTATTATGCCCCACATCTGTGCTATAATGAACGCAGCACAAACACCGTGAGAACGAAGGGGATCAACTGCATGGACAACTATCTGCACAATCAGATCGTGAGCTTTATCTGGGGCATCGCCGACGACTGTCTGCGTGATGTGTATGTACGCGGCAAATACCGCGATGTCATTCTGCCGATGACGGTCATCCGCCGCCTCGACGCGGTACTTGAGGACACGAAGGAAAACGTCCTCGCGATGAAGGCGAAGCTCGACGCTGCACAGCTGGGCAATCAATGGCCTGCCCTCTGCAAGACGGCGGGGCAAGCGTTCTGCAACGCCTCCCCCTTCCTGCTCCGCGACCTCACAAACCGCGCACAGCAGCAGACGCTGCGTGCGGACTTCGAAGCGTATCTGGACGGCTTCTCGCCGAACGTGCAGGAAATCCTCGAAAAATTCAAATTCCGCAACCAACTCGGCACGATGATTGATGCGGATATCCTTGGCGCAGTCATCGAGCGGTTCGTCTCGCCCGACATCAACCTCAGCCCCGCGCCCGTATACAAGGACGCAGCAAAGAAAGTCCTCCGCCATCCCGGTCTCGACAATCACGGCATGGGTACGATCTTTGAGGAGCTGATCCGTCGGTTCAACGAGGAGAATAACGAAGAAGCGGGCGAGCACTGGACACCGCGTGATGTCGTGGAACTGATGGCAGACCTCATCTTCCTCCCCGTCTCGGATCACATCAAGGACGCAACCTACTCCTGCTACGACGGTGCGTGCGGCACGGGTGGGATGCTCACCGTCGCACAGGATCGGCTGCTCGAACTTGCCGCCGCACGCGGCAAAAAAGTCTCCATTCACCTCTTCGGACAGGAGCTGAACCCCGAGACCTACGCCATCGCAAAAGCCGATCTCCTGCTCAAGGGCGACGGCGACCAGGCGGAGAACATCGCATTCGGCTCGACGCTTTCCTATGACAAGAATCCCACGCGGCAGTTCGACTTTATGCTGTCCAATCCGCCCTATGGGAAAAGCTGGAAGACCGATGCGGATAAAATGGGCGGCAAAAAGGACATCCTCGACACGCGTTTCAACACCTACCTCACGGGCGGCGTCCCGCTGCCGATGCTCCCGCGCACGAGTGACGGACAACTCCTCTTCCTGCTGAACAACGTCGCAAAGATGAAGAAGGACACGCCGCTTGGCAGCCGTATCGCCGAGGTGCATAACGGCTCATCCATCTTCACGGGCGACGCGGGCAGCGGCGAGAGCAATGCACGCCGCTATATGATCGAGAACGACCTCGTGGAGGCGATCATCGCCGTCCCCGAGAATATGTTTTACAACACAGGCATCGGCACATTTATCTGGATTCTCTCAAACCGCAAGGAGGAGCGCCGCAAAGGAAAAGTCCAGCTCATCGACGCAACGCGCATGAAATCCCCGCTCCGTCGAAACATGGGCAAGAAGAACTGTGCGTTCACGCCTGAGATCCGTGCGGAAATTCTGCGCATCTTCCGCGCGATGGAGGAAAGCGAGGTAAGCCGCGTCCTCCCGAACGAAGAATTCGGATATTGGTCGATCGCCGTCGAGCGTCCGCTCCGCCTGCGCATCCACCCTGACCGAGAGATTCCCCGCACGACATTCAAAAAAGAAGACGAATGGAATGCGGTGAAGAAGATTGTTGCGACGGCGGGAAAACTCCTCCCGTCTGACGACTGGACGGCGTTCGCACGCGCAACAAAGCTCAAAGCCACTGCATTGAAGAAGATTCGCCCGTATATCACAGAGAAAGATCCGACCGCTCTGCCCATCGACGGCGAGCCGGACACCGATCTCAGAGATACGGAGATCGTCCCCCTGCGCTATGAAGGAGGGATTGAAGCCTTCATGCAGAGCGAAGTCCTCCCATACGCCCCCGACGCTTGGGTCGATGAGGCAAAAACGGCAATCGGCTATGAGATCAGCTTTGCAAAGTATTTCTACCGACCCGCCCCGCTGCGCAATATTGCGGACATCATGGCAGATCTGCGTGCACTCGAAAAAAGCGCGGACGGTATAATGAAAGAGATTATGGAGGAGTTGAAATGAGCTCCTACGAATCCTATAGAAACACGCCCGAGAGTGGTTGGTACACCAAACTTCCTCTGTCATGGAAGTCACAAAAGCTGAGAGAATTATTTTCCGAAAGAAAAACAAAAGTTTCTGACAAAGAGCACCTTCCACTTTCTGTGGGAAAAATGGGCGTTGTCCCGCAATTAGAACGTGCTGTAAAAACGGAGAACGGCGATAACCGAAAGCTGATATGCAAAGATGATTTCGCCATTAACAGCAGGTCTGACCGCAAGGGTTCGTGCGGCATTTCAAAATATGACGGCTCTTGTTCTCTCATTATCACTGTCCTAAAGCCGCATCACTCATTAAACAGCAGATTCTATCACCACCTCCTAAGAAGTCATTTCTTTTCAGAGGAGTTCTACCGCAACGGCTTTGGCATAGTTTCCGATTTATGGACAACAAAATGGGCAACGATGCGAGACATCTATATTCCCGTCCCACCACCTGACGAGCAAGATCAGATTGTACGCTTTTTGGACTGGAAAATTTCTAGCATCAATCGGATGATTGCGATTAAGCGTAAAGAAATCAGCTGCCTTGACACACTAAAGAATGCTATGATAAATCATGCTGTTATGCGTGGGATAAGAAAAGGCGTCCCCCTAAAGGACAGCGGAATCAAGTGGCTCGGACAAGTACCGGCTCATTGGTTTATCACGAACTTGCGTCAATTACTTCATGTAGTGAGCGAGAAGAAACACCCGGAACTCCCGCTTTTATCCGTTGTGCGAGAACGAGGCGTAATCATCAGGGATATTCACGATAAGGACGTCAACCATAATTTTGTTCCCGATGATTTGAGCGGATACAAGATGGTTCGCAAGGGACAATTTGCCATAAACAAAATGAAGGCATGGCAAGGTTCATACGGCGTTTCTCCTTATACAGGTATCGTTAGCCCCGCTTATTTTGTATTTGACGTGAAATTTGACAATCTTAGTTATTTCCACCACGCGATAAGAAGCTCTGTATATGTGAATTTCTTTGCACAGGCTTCGTATGGAGTTCGTGTAGGACAGTGGGATTTGCAAATGGATAAAATGAAGGAAATCCCATTTATTACACCACCGAAAGATGAGCAGGACGAAATTGTATCACACATAGAAAAGGGTCTTTCGCGATATGACAAGGCAATCGACAATTTGACGGAAGAGGTAGAAAAACTCCACGAGCTAAAAGCCCGCCTGATCTCCGATACCGTAACAGGCAAGATCGACGTGCGCGGCATCGACATCCCCGCCTACGAACCGATGACAGACGAGATGCTCAGCGAGGCGGACGAATATGCGGATGATGTCCCCGACACAGAGGAGGTGTGACAATGCCCTTCACCAATACGAAAGAGGAGGGTCTGGAATCCCTCATTGTCAAATATCTCGTCGAACAAAACGGCTATGAGCAGGGCACGAACGCAGACTATACGCAGGAGTTTGCGCTTGACGAGGTGCGGCTCTTTCGCTTTCTCGATGCAACACAGCCACGCGAGATGGCAAAGCTCGGCGTTCACTCCTCTGATGTGAAGCGACGGCTGTTCCTAAGCCGTCTCGATGGTGAGCTCGCTAGGCGCGGCATTGTCGATGTACTCCGCAGGGGCGTACATATCTATCCTGCCGATCTGATTCTCTTTTACCTCACGCCAACGGCACATAACACGCGTCAGCAGGAACTCCATGCACAGAATATCTTCAGCGTTACGCGCCAGCTCCGCTACGCCGCAGACAGTGCACGCGCACTCGATCTCTGCATCTTCATCAACGGGCTGCCCGTCCTCACGATGGAGCTGAAGAACAGCCTGACGAAGCAGAGCACGCTTCACGCAGTTGAGCAGTACCGCCGCGACCGCGATCCGCGCGATGCGCTCTTTTCCTTCAAGCGCTGCATGGTGCATTTCGCCGTGGATGATACAACCATTCAGTTCTGCACAAAGCTCGCAAGGAAGGACAGCTTTTTCCTCCCCTTCAACAAGGGATATCGGGACGGTGCGGGCAATCCACCGAATCCAAACGGGCTGATGACGGACTATCTCTGGCGGGAGATTCTCGCGAAGCCGATGCTCACGCGCATCATCGAGAACTACGCACAGGTCATCGCAGAGACGGATGCAGAGACGCAGAAGAAGTCCGTGCGGCAGATCTTCCCGCGCTATCACCAGCTGGACGCAGTGGAGCGACTGCTCGCCGATGTACGGGCGCATGGGGTCGGCAGACGCTATCTCATCCAGCACAGTGCGGGCAGCGGCAAGTCGAACTCGATCGCATGGCTCGCGCATCAGCTCATCGGGTTGGAGCAGGACGGACGTCCGATGATTGATTCCGTGCTCGTGGTGACGGATCGCCGCATCCTGGACAAACAGATCCGTAATACGATCCGCCAATTCATGCAGGTGCGCAATACGGTCGTTTGGGCAGAGCACTCGAGAGATCTGCGCGAGGCGATTCGTGCGGGCAGACGCATTATCGTGACGACGATCGAGAAGTTCCCATACATCGTGGCGGAGATCGGGCAGGAGCACAGAAATCGCCGCTTTGCGATCATCATTGACGAGGCACATTCGGGGCAGAGCGGGCGCAATGCCGCGCAGATGAATCGCGCACTCTCCGGCATCTCTATGGAGGAGATGGACAACGAGGACAAGATCAACGCGCTCATGGAGAGCCGGCGGCTGCTCCCGTGCGCGAGTTATTTCGCCTTTACTGCGACGCCGAAGAACAAGACGCTTGAGATGTTCGGCACGCGGATGACGGATATGAGCGGCAACCCCGTTCTCGCTGCGGACGGGACGGCGAAATCACGAGCATTCCACGTCTACACGATGAAGCAGGCAATCGAGGAGGGATTTATCCTCGATGTGCTGGCACACTACACGCCGATTGACACGTTCTACCGCATCATGAAGACGGCAGCGGACGATCCGATGTTTGACAAGAAACGCGCACAGAAGAAGCTGCGTGCGTTTGTCGAGAGTGATTCATATACGATCGCGCAGAAAGCCGCGATGATGGTCGCACATTTCCACGAGCAGGTAATCGCCCATAGAAAGATCGACGGGAATGCCCGTGCGATGATTGTGACTGCAGGGATCCCCCGCTGCATCGAATACTATCGCGCTGTGTGCCGTATACTCACCGAGCGCAACAGCCCGTACAAGGCGATTGTCGCGTTCTCGGGCGAGCATGGCTCGGGAGAGGAGGCACTGACCTCCTCCGCACTGAACGGATTCCCCGATGCACAGATTCCACAGGAGCTGAGACGTGACCCATACCGCATTCTCATCGTTGCGGATATGTTTCAGACGGGATTTGACGAGCCGCTGCTCCACACGATGTATGTGGACAAGCCACTCAGCGGCATTACGGCGGTACAGACGCTCTCACGACTCAACCGTGCCGCACCGCACAAACACGATACCTTTGTGCTCGACTTCGCCAATTGCACGGAGACGATCGCAGAGGCATTCTCCACGTTCTACCGTACGACGATTCTTTCGGGCGAGACCGACCCGAACAAGCTCTATGACCTCGTTGCACGCATGGATAGCTATGAGGTCTACGCCGCAGAGAATGTCACGCGTGTGGTCGATCTCTTTTTGGACGGTGCGGAGCGTGACCGTCTCGATCCGCCGCTCGATGCGTGTGCAGCCCTATACAGAGCGTTGGAGACAGAGGCACAGATTCGATTCAAGGGCGCAGCAAAGACATTCGTACGCACATACGGCTTCCTCGGCGCGATTCTCCCCTATGGGAATGCGGCATGGGAACGGCTCTCGATTTTCTTAACGCTCCTCCTCCCGAAACTCCCCTCTCCGCAGGACGATGACCGCACGGTGGGGATTCTCGATGCGATTGATCTGCGCAGCTACCGCAACGAAGCGCAGGCGATGATCGCCATACGGCTTGCAGACGAGGATACGGAGATCCCGCCTGTCCCGACGGGAAAGGAGGGCGGCATGAGGGAGCCGGAGATGGATCTTCTCTCGCGGATCGTCGCGGACTTCAACGATATGTTCGGCAATATCCCGTGGAACGATCCCGAGAATGTGCAGCGGCAGATCGCCGCCATTCCCGAACGGGTCGCACGCGATGAGACCTATCAGAACGCGATACGCAACTCTGACGTGCAGAGTGCACGTCTTGATAGTGACCGTGCGCTACGGCAGTCGATCTTTGACTTGATGGCGGACAATATGGAGCTGTTCAAGCAGTTCGAGGACAATCCGTCCTTTCAGCGCTGGCTGTCCGATCTGGTCTTTCATCGGACGTATGTACCGCCCATTGCAGCGCACGAAAGAGGTGCGCCGTATGGGGCGCCGCCCGTGACGACACTGCAGGCGGCATCGCCGTCTGCAGTATATGGAAAAAGGCAGTAAAAAGGCTGTTGCACGAAGGCTTTTTGTCTTCATGCAACAGCCCATTTTTCATAGAACAGGATCAGGTCTTATAGTGATTGATATCCGCCGAGAACGCCGTGGGAACTTCCTTGAACTGCTTGATTTTTTCCATCATGTCCTGCAGCTTAGGGAATCGCTGATAAATTCAGCACCGCCGTCTTAGCACATCTTTTTCGCCCTGTCTTTGTCGACAAATCCTCCACATAGCCCTTGCTATGCGTCCGGTTTGTCTCCTTGACAGGACAAAAAATCTGCACCAATTCGACGGACTTCATTTTATCAGCGATTCCTTAGGTTATGCGTGTGCATGGCGGCGTTGACTTCCTCGGTTGAGGCGGAGTTTTGCTCTGCCATAGAGGCGATATGCTCGACCTTGCTGAGAACATCTTCCATGTTCGTCATCTCATTTTTGAGCTGCTCGATGATGCCCGAAATACTTCCCGACACACCGCGAATGTTGTTGATGTACTGATTGTTTCCCTCGACAACGTGAACGAGCTGATTGCTCTCACGCTCCAATACCTCATATTCCTCGTTGACCGAACCGACGACCTCGTTGATGATACGCGTGACCGCCATGACATCGCTCGTGATGACCTCAGCATGTCCCTGCGACTGCTCGGCAAGCTTTCGGACTTCCTCGGCGACGACGCTGAACCCGCGTCCCTGCTCACCTGCTCCGGCTGCTTCAATCGCAGCATTGAGGGCGATCAGGTTTGTTTGCCCTGCGATATCGTTACCGGCCCCGTGATCGCCATGATCTTCTCCGTCGCCTCTCTAAGGGACTCGACCTCTTTCTTCACGGCAGTGAATTTGTCCATGCTATGATTAAGGTTCGTACTGGATGTCCGTACCTTACCGAAGCCTTCGTGAATGCTGTTGACGGCGTAGTTCAGTGCATCGTTATTCTTGACCTGCTCATCGACGACCGATTGCAGTGCTTTCATATTAGCGTTGAGGAAATCTGCCACGGATATGGTATTCTCCGCCCCCGTCGTAGCACTGTCCGCAACCTCGTTGATCACGTCTGCGATATCCTCCGAGGCACCCCCATATTCTCTGCCAATCCGTCAAAGTCGCTGCCATACCGCCGCAGCTCGTCACCTGTTCCCTTGAAGCCCGTAAAGTCCGCCTACGTCTCTTGCGATACTTGATCAGCTTGTCACTCACCCGCTCGAATACGTCGCCGGAGCGAAGCGTCAGCGCGTCAAAATATTTGTTTTCGACCAGTTGATCGATTTCCTTGTAGCGACTACAGTACCTTTCATACAACAGAGCCCTCCCGAACTCATCATATAGAATTTCCCTTATTTTACATAATAGGACATTTGTCGGAAGGAGAAAAGTACTTTCGTATTTTTCTTTCAGTGTGATTGCAAAGGAAATCAAACACCTTATGTTCGATTCCATGCACACAGCCGCCGCTCTGTCCAGTCGAGCAGGATGAAGAGCAGCAGCCCCATCGCGCTGAGGACGACGATGCCCGCGTACATATCGAGGTAGTTCACGCGCAGCCATGCGTCCATGATGTAGTATCCGATGCCGTACTGCGTACCGAACGTCTCCGTGAAAAAGAGGACGGAAATCGCCGTCGCCATCGCCACGCGCACAGCCGTGATGAACTTCGGCAGCGAGGCGGGCACGATGATGTGACGCACGATCTGCACGAACGATGCACCGAGGACACGCAGCGGTGCATAGGTCTCGACCGGGATCGCCGCCACGGCATCGCGCACGGCAACGACGACCTGAAAGACGATGATGAGAAAGACGAGCAGCAGCTTGCTCTGCTCCCCTACGCCAAAGAGCAGCATAACCACGGGCAGCAGTGCGATCTTCGGCACGGGATAGGTCAAGTAGAGAATGGGCGCGAGCAGGCGGTTCACGCGCGGGAAGTATCCCATCAGAACACCGATTGGATAGCCCACGGCAACGGCAGCAAATAGGCCTAACACAATGCGCATGAGACTGTAGCCTGCATGAACGGCGATCGTGTCAGGAAATTTCTGCACGAGGCGCAGGAGCACCTGTACGGGCGAAGGGATCACGGGCATTTGGAGGAGGTATGCCATGCCCGCCCAAAGTACGAAGCAGAACCCGATACCGAACGCAAACATCCGCAGTGAAATCTTGCCCATCAGACACCTCCCCCTGCAATTTTTGCACGCAAGCGCTGTCCCATTGCAAAAAACTCCGGTGAGGAGCGATGGGCAAGGTCGCCCGCAAACGGATTGTCGATGATCTCTGCGACGCGTCCCGGCGCGCCCGTCATGACGGCAATGCGGCACGCAAGTGTCAGTGCCTCCTCCACATAATGCGTCACGAGCATGGTGGTGACGGCGTACTTCTTCCAGAGCGAGAGAAAGACCTCCTGCATGGACTCACGCGTGATCGTATCGAGCGCGGAGAACGGCTCATCCATCAGCAGGAGATCGGGCGCGAGCAGGAAGACACGTGCGAGCCCCACGCGCTGCTGCTGCCCGCCCGAGAGTTCATGCGGATAGCGCGTGAGCAGCTCTGTTAGCCCAAGATCTGCGACAATCTCATCGAATGCGTTCATCCGCTGCGTGTTCCATTCGCCCTTGATCTCTACGCCGAGCAGGATGTTCTCGCGGACGGTCTTCCACGCGAGCAGACCGTAGTTCTGCGGCAAAAAACCGATCCGCAGGGTACGCGGATCGATGGGGGTGCCCTCACTTGTCACCGTGCCCGCCGTCGGACGAATCAGCCCTGCCCCTACGCGCAGCAGCGTCGACTTGCCGCAGCCCGATGCGCCGATGAGCGCAAGCACCGTTCCCCGCTCGATACAGAGCGAGATGTCCGCAAGCGCGTGAACGGCATCCTCCCCCGCTCCATAGTCCACGGACACTCCCGAAAAACAAAGCAAGTGATCGCCTCCATCACATATCAGCGTCTCATCGTTTCATGTAAGCCTCTGCAAGTTCTGCGAGTTCCGGATTTTCCTCCTGTACTCCATACAAATCGATATGCACGGAATACATCGAAAGGAATTCATCAATCTCTCGCTCCATATTTGCACGCAGCAGCCCTGTAAATGGATCAATCACATCATGAAGAGCATAATCCTCCAAAGCTGCGAAATATTCCTGTCTGTTTTTACGTTTGATGGAAGTTGGCGGGAATCCGTGCGCCAACAGGAAATCGTTCATAATCAATCGCGCTGTACGCCCATTTCCGTCTTGAAACGGATGTATCTTTACAAACTCTGCATGAATCCAAGCAGCCTTTTCGATTGCATCTGAAAATTTATCATGTTCCATGCGATAGATAAAATTTTTCATCGCATCCCAAACTTTATGCGGAGGGGGCGGAACATGCTGTGCACCCCTGATATAGACAGGAATACTCCGATAGATGCCGCCGATTCCGGCTACCGGAACAACGCGCTCGTGAATATCCTTAATGAGATTCTCGGACAAAGGCACTCCTTTATGGACATTCTCTTTCACGAATTGCCATGCGGACGCATGATCGCGCACCTCATCCAGCTCTTTCAGCGATGTCTCGGCAGGAACGATGCGATCCGTCAGAATCATCTTCGTCTCAATGAGCGTCAGCGTATTCCCTTCAATCGCAGTAGAATCATGGGTGAATTCCACCAAAAAATTCTCTTCCCAATCATGCTTCTCAAACGCGCTCAATTTTGCAAATGTACTATTGAAAAGAGCGATCTTATTTGTAAAGTCATCCATCGTATCACCTCGGCGAATTGTGTCTTATTGCAATAGTACTATATACACCTAAGAATTTCAATCCACCTCCTCTGTTCGATATGAGTTTCACTTACCACGAATCTATGATATACTGCTTTATATTTAAGGACTCACTGATAAATTCAACGCCATCATCTTGGCGCATCTTTTTCGCCCTCTCTGGAGGGCAAATCCTCCACATAGCGGGCGGCTATGCGTCCGGTTTGTCTCCTTGACAGGACAAAAAATCTGCACCAATCTGACGGATTTCATTTTATCAGTGATTCCTTTATTCAGTATACGCAGGAGGGACTCATTGTGCGGATCGTAATTGCGGGGGCGGGGCGGCTGGGCTACAGCATCGCCGCGCTGCTCTCGGATGAGGGTATGGATGTCGTGGTGGTGGACGGTGAGGAGAGCCAGCTCGAGGCGGCAAAGACGACCCTCGACGTGCTGACGATCGAGGCGAATATCACCAGCCCGCTCACGATGAACGACCCCGACATCAAGAGCGCGGACATCCTCATCGCCGTGACAGGGAGCGATGAGGTGAACATTGTCGCCTGTGTACTCGCGAAAAAACATGGGGTCAAGCATACGATTGCCCGCATCCGCGACATGAATTTCACCGTGGAGGCAGGACGCTATCTCAAGGAGAACTTCGACATCGACCTCGTGCTGAATCCCGAGCTCATCACGGCGAATGAAATCAATCGCATTCTCATGACCCCTGCCGCGCTCAATGTGGAGGACTTCGCACATGGCAAGGTGCGTCTTTTTGAGACGCGCATTCGCCGCCGCTCCGCCATCGCGCGCAAGCCGCTCAAGGAGCTGAAGCTCCCCCACGGCGTACTCGCGGGGCTCATCTTCCGCGACCACCGCATGATCATCCCTCACGGTGACGATATGTTTCTCCCGGGGGACAACGCCTACTTCATCGGTCTGCCCGAACGCATTGAGGAGTTCAGCCACAGCCTCGTGCCGAGTGACACACATAAACTAACGCGTGCCGCCATCATCGGTGCCGGACGTACGGGGCGTGCGCTGGCACTCATGCTTGAGCGGCAAGGCGTACAAGTGAAGGTAATCGACCGAAATCGCGAACGCTGTGAGATGCTTGCGGAAAAGCTGGCGACAGGTCTTGCGATCTGCGGCGACGGCACGGACATCGACCTCCTAACGGAAGAGGGTGTCGCCGAGGCGGATGTCATTGTCTGCCTCACGGAGGACGACAAGCTGAACCTGATGCTTGCCCTCCTCGCACGGCATCTTTCCAACAATAAGATTAAGACGGTCGTACGCGTTGACCGCAACGAATACATCGACCTCATGGAGAAGGTCGGCGTCAACATCGCGCTCTCGGCTCGCCTGCTCTCGGCGAGTGAGGTGCTCGCCTATGCGCGCGGCGGCGATGTGACACGCGTGACCCTGCTCGAGGGCGCACGTGCGGAGGCACTGGAGGTGATCGTCAGTCCCGGTGCTCCGATCATCGGAAAAAAGCTGATGAACGCAAATCTCCCGCGCGAATGTCTGGTCTGTGCCTATGTGCGTAACGAAGAGGCGGCGATCCCGAACGGCATGACCGAGCTGCTGCCGGGCGACCGTGTCATTCTCTTCGTCCTCAAGAGCTTCGCAAAAAAGGCTCTTGCCTATTTTGGAGACGACTGATGCGTTTTGACTTGTTCTGGGTGCTCATGGGGCGTACGGCGTACGTCTTTGCACCGCTCTATCTTATCCCATTCGGCTATGGCTTCATGACGGGAGATTCTCTGGCAGGGTCGTTTCTTGCCCTTGGTGTTCTGAGCGGTATCCTCGGCATGGTGTTCGGCAATATGGGACGCAGCCACATGCGCCAGCTCTCGGTCGAGGAGGGCACGTTCTTTCTTCTCGCCGTCTGGTTCCTGCTCGCCGTGCTCGGCATGCTGCCGTTTCATCTGGCGGGGCTGCATCTCTCACCCGTGGATACGTTTTTTGAGTGCATCTCAGCGCTCACGACAACGGGCATAACGACACTCGGCAACACACTCCCGCCCACCCTCATCCTCTGGCGCGCGCTGATGAGCTGGTTCGGCGGGCTGCTCTTCATCGTGATTCTCGTGACGGTGCTGCCCGTCGTCAGCGGCTGCTTCGGCGTGGATTTCAACGTGCGGCAGGAACGCCTTTTCAGTCCGCTCTGGAACCGCATGACGCGCCCCATGCACGAGATGACGCTGCTCTACTGTGCCATCACCGCCATTTCGGTCGGCATCTACCTGATGGCGGGCGACGACATCTTTACGGCGCTGCTCCTCGCACTCTTTACGATTGCCTCGGGCGCAGGCCCGATGACGAGCGACCTCCCGCCAACGCCCGCCCTCATGCTCGGTGCGGGACTCGTCTCGCTGCTCTCAGCGCTGCCCCTGCTCACACTCTGGCAAATGCTGCGCCGCAGATCGGGCGCCGTCCTCACGCGGCATATGGAGCTGCGTGCCTTTTTTCTGCTCTTCCTCGCTGCGGGCGTACTGCTCGCCATCCCCTCTCTGCTGCACGGCACACGACCGATTGCAGAGGCTCTCGGCTTCAGTTTTTTTTATGCAATCTCCTTTCTCTCGACAAACGGGCTCATGTTACAGGACGCAGCACCGTTTCACACGAGCGCAGCCCTGCTCCTCATCCTGCTTGCGGTCATCGGTGGCTGCATGGGGTCGGCAGCGGGCGGCTTTCGCATATCGCGTGTCCTCGTACTCACCTCGCTCGCATGGACGGAGCTGCTGCGCACCCTGCATCCGCGCATGGTGCTCGCCGTGCGGCAGGGCGGCGAAGTTGTGCCCCTGTACTCTGCGGGACGCATTCTCGTGCTCGCGTTCATCTTTGCCGCCGTCTTTTCGATCAGCAGTCTCCTCATCGCCTGCGCGGGGCTGAGTCCCATCGAGACGATCACGCTGACGGTCTCGTGTCTCACGACAACGGGCGGCGTCGCGTCACTCGCGCATCTCAATACAGTCACCGCACTGCCCCTTTGGACAAAGCTCGTCTGTTCCCTGCTGATGATCCTCGGACGCATCGAGATTTTCGCCTTCTTCCTCCTCCTCGGCACATTCTTCGAGGATACAGCGCATAAGTGGTAGAACGCTATGAATATCTACACAGTCAACTACATTCTCTCACGCCTTTCGTTTGCCATGACGGGCGCGCTCGTGATTCCGCTCGTCATTGCGATTGCAGGAAAGGAGCCGAGCCGCGAGGCGTTCATGCTCTCCGTCCTCGTCAGCGCATTCGCGGGCGTCGGCTTCCGCCGCTACGGACGGCGTGCCGAGGAGCTGACGGCACGCGAGGGCATTGCCATCACGGCATTTGGATGGTTCACGGGCACATTTCTCGGGATGCTCCCGTATCTGCTCGGCAATTATCTCGGCTTTCTCGACGCGCTGTTTGAAAGCATCTCGGGCTTTACGGGGACGGGGGCAACCGTCTTTGACGCACTCGGGACACTCCCCTACAGCATCCTCTTCTGGCGCATGATGACGGCATGGATCGGAGGACTCGGCATCATCGTCATCTTTATCGCGCTCCTGCCCCAATCGGGCGCGAGCACAATCTATATGTATAACGCCGAGGGCGCGGGACCGACAACGGATCGCGTCATGCCGCGCCTACGCGATATGACGATGGCACTCTTCAAGATTTACCTTGTATTTACAGCCGTGACAACAGGCATTTTCATGCTCTGCGGCGTGGACTTCAGCATCGCCATTACGCACGCGATGTCGACCATCGGGACGTGCGGCTTTTCGACCTACGATGACAGCACAATGCACTTTCACAGACTCTCGTTCGAGCTGTGGACGGCGCTCTTCATGTTTCTCGCGGGTGGCAGCTTCTCACTCTACTATCGCGCGTGGGTCAAGGGGCCGTCCGTCATCCTGCGCAATACGGAGTTCCGCACCTATCTCAGTCTAATCCTCATCTCTATGCTGCTCATCGCGCTAAACCTCATCATCGAGATGGAGATGGATTTTGCAGCGGCAGTACGCTTTGCCATCTTTCAAGTAACCTCTCTCTCGACAACGGGCTTTGTCTCAGCGGACTTTGAGACGTGGCCGACATTCTCGAAACTGCTGCTGCTCATGCTCATGCTCATCGGCGGCTGCGCTGGCTCGACCGCGAGCGGCATCAAGGTCGCACGCATCATCCTCCTCGTCCGAAACGCGCGTGCCGTCATTCTCCAAAAGCTGAATCCGAACCGCGTCGTCGACATCTCGCTCAGCGGCACACATGTGGACAGCGCAATGCTCCTGCGTGTCGGGACATTCTTCTTCCTCTATCTCACCATCATCTTCGTGACGGCATTCTTCCTCACGATGGACGGGCTGTTGCCGTTCGATGCGGTCGCCGTCGCCATCACAACGATCGGCAACATCGGGCCTGCATTTGGCATTGTGAGCGCGACCTCCACCTATGCGCCGCTCTCGGATTTCGTAAAGGCGATTCTCTGCCTCTCCATGCTGCTCGGGCGGCTGGAAATATTTACACTCTTGATCCTCCTGCGCCCCTCGTTCTGGCGCAAGACAAAGCGATGGTAAAGGCAATCGAGTAGGAGGCGGTGATTAGCCGCCGTCCTCTCACACCACCGTGCGTACCGTTCGGTACACGGCGGTTTCAATAGGTTGCGTGTACAGACTGATATGCCTCGGCTAAATCATAAAAGCCGAAGCGTATCAGTCTTTCTTTTGTCATTGCCGTCTTGACCGCCACCGTGTTGCTTGTCCACCAACAACCTCTCCGGCAGTTTCCTGCTTTGTAGGCTGTTTCAAGGGGAACTCCCAACTTGCATAAATTTCGAATCTTCGTCCTCGGCTTCTTCCATTGCTTCCAGATACACATCCTTACGCGATGGTACAGCCATTGGTTCAATTCGTCTATCCGATTCTTCATGCTCGCTATCCCGTAGTAGTTCAACCAACCTCGCATATATTCTCTTATCTTGTCCAGAGAGGTCGGCAGTTTCTGCACCCTCCTCCGCGACACTAGTTCTTTGCATTTGGCTTTCATCTTCTTCCACGCTTGCGGGTGGACTCGTACATATACGCCGTTTCCGTTTTTCCCCAGCGTGAATCCGAGATATTTGAATTGCTTCGTTGCGAACACGCTGACCGTTCTGCTTTTCTCTTGGTTGACTTTCAGCTTCAGTTTTCCCTCAAGATAGGCCGTGCTCTTGACCAAGATTCGCTGCGCGGCTCGCCTGCTCTTGGCGAGCAGTACGATGTCGTCCGCGTACCGTATGCACGGGACTCCCCTTTTCGCATATTCTTGGTCAAATTCGTTGAGATAGATGTTGGCTAACAGGGGCGATAGATTCCCTCCCTGAGGCGAGCCTTCTTCTCTCTCTCGGACTACGCCTTTTTCCATGATTCCGCTTTTGAGGTATCTCTTGATGAGCTGGATGACGCGCTCATCTTTTATGTTCTTCCTCAGTAACTGAAGCAGTATTTCGTGGTTCAGGGTGTCAAAATACTTGGATAAGTCCAGCGCTACCGCATAGGTGTAGCCCTGCTCTGCGTATTCTTTCACCTTTCGTATGGCGTCTTTGGCACTTCTTCCCGGTCGGTACCCATAGCTTCCTTCGGCGAACACCGGCTCATAGATTCCTACGAGCTGCTGTGCGATTGCCTGTTGTATGGTACGGTCTATGACGGTGGGGATGCCGAGTTTCCTCTCTCCTCCGTCCGGCTTCGGGATTCCCACGCTTCGCACCGGCTGCGGGGTATATTTTCCCCCAAGGATTCGTTCCACTAGTGCTTTCGCATGGTTTCCTTCTTTCAAGTGTGCCTGCGTTTCTTCGATGGTCATGCCATCGACTCCCGC
>ERZ772960.1602-NODE-1602-length-17755-cov-5.315141_pt1 | contig 17755 bp, 15 predicted proteins | sample MGYA00580678_ERZ772960 | MGnify/ENA primary metagenome ERZ772960 (study PRJEB29015, sample SAMEA2737930) | human oral metagenome | biome: human oral; feature: human-associated habitat; material: dental | place: China | collected 2059 ... | reverse complement strand
AAAAAAATATCTGGCACTATTTTGGAAGCGGCAAAGATATCGAAATGAATATATCCGCTGAACCGGATTTTTCTGCTGATACAAAGCTGGAGGCAATGTGAAGTATTTTTTAGATTCAAACATTGTAATCTATTTTATAAAGGGAAAATTTCGTAAGATTGGAGAAAAACTGGAGGAACATGAAAAAGATATAGTAATTCCGTCTGTTGTTCTCGCTGAACTTGAATATGGAGCAAGGAATTCCAGTGATTATGAAAAGACAATTTCAGTTTACAAAGCTTTTTTTGATTTATATCCGACAGCCGTTTTTGATAAAAAGTCATCGGTAGAATACGGAAAATTAAGAAAAATTTTATCGTCAAATGGCATCATAATCGGTCCGAATGACATGATGATTGCAGCGACAGTTCTGGCAAACGACGGAACCTTGATAACACATAATGTCGAAGAGTTTTCAAGAGTCAAAGGTCTATTAATTGAGGATTGGACGACAGAATGCGTGGTAAAATAATTCCACAAGGAGATGCAGTTGCTCGTATAAGGGAAAAACATAGTCTATAATGTGCGTATTTTTTACGCAAAAAGAGATTATAATAATTTAATATAAAATATACTTGGTTTTTGTGATAAATTGTTATCCTTTTGCTTATTGTCGCAGCCGCAGTGCATGAAAAAGCGACTCTTATTACTCACATTAGTTACGGCGCGCGGCACGTAGATAACCGTCCGCACGAATAATAAACGACATTCTTTCGTACACTCCGCAGCTTCCGCATCGTATAAAAATCGTCACTGAAAACAAACAAGAGCAGTATTGAATCAATTTCAGGTTTTCTTTGAAAAAAAACTTGACAACCGAACAAAAATGGCTCACACTGATACAATATCTTTATTGGAGGTCTATTTTGAAATCATTACAAAAAGCGGCAATCGTATTTTTCGCCGTGTGTATTGCGTTCCCGATGTTCGCAAACGGTTCGTCGGATAACGCAGCGGGTGAAACCGAACTCAATGCGTATTCCATTATGCCGGAAAAATATGCGACACCGATTTTCGCGGAATTCACAAAGGATACCGGCATTAAAGTCAATTTCGTCCGCCTCTCTTCCGGCGAAGCGCTGTCGCGCATCATCGCGGAAAAAGCGAATCCGCAAGTCGACTGCCTGTGGGGCGGCCCGTCGGATACTTACGACGCGGGAGTTGCGGAAGGTGTTTTCGAACAGTATAAACCCGCTGAAGCCGACAAGATTCCCGCAAACTACCGTTCACCGGATAATTATTGGACGGGCATCGGCATCATTCCGCTGTGCTTTCTCACTAACACGAATTTCCTTAAAAAGAACAATCTTTCGGCTCCGGCAAGCTGGTACGATTTGTTAAATCCGGCATATAAAAACGGCTTGCAGATGGCGGATGCCCGCACGTCGGGAACGGCGACGGAGCGCATTTATTCGCTCGTAAAAGCGGTCGGTGAAAAAGAAGCGTTCGATTATCAAAAGAAGCTCAACGCGAACGTTCAGCTTTATACGAAAAGCGGCGCAGGCGGCGCGCTTCCGATCGCAAACGGACAGGCGGCAAGCGGCGTATTCTATCTCGTCGATGCGCTCGATATAACACATCAGGGTTACCCGCTCGTCATCTCTTTTCCGAAAGAAGGCGTTACCTACGGCGTCGAAGGTTCGGGTATTCTCAAAGGATGCAAACATCCGAACGCCGCGCGGCGTCTCATGGATTGGGCATCGACAAAAAAACTCGGCGACTTTATGATGGCGCATAAAATCTGCTATATTCCGACGCGCCCCGATATAAAAGTCGACGATCCCGCACTCGATATGAAAAAGATGAATTTGATCGCCGCACCGTCCGCATGGAAAGGAGAAAAACGGAAAGCGTACGTCGAAAAGTGGATTGCGGAAGTTATTCAACAATAAATCACGTACGATGCGGCAATCGCTGCGTGCCCTTTGCGAAAAGAGGTTCTTTTACTTTTTTAAAAGAGCGCGCCGCTTTGCCGTATATGCCTTCATTCGTAAACAAAACTGTACGGGATACGCTTTCTGTATCTCGCCGATATCGTAATCGCAGTTTTTATCGCATAATATACATAACTAAAGGTCAGCTATGCATAGTAACAATCCGCTGCAAAACGAGAGACGCGTACTTTTAATAAAAAAAGATCCTGCGCTTTTTTGTGCGCTCGCCGTCATTTGGACGTGTTTTGCGGTATTTATTTTTTATCCGGTCGCAACGCTTTTATATACGGCATTTTTTTCAAACGGACGTATTTCATCCGAACTGCTTAAAAAAAATTTTCTCAATGCATATACGCTGAAAGCGCTGTGGAACAGTCTTGCGCTCGCAGCGGCGGTAAGCGTATGCGGTACGTTTTTGGGTTATGTCTTTGCGCTCGTCGTAAACAGAACAAATCTGCCGAAATTGTTTAAAATAATTATCAGCGCAATAACGATTTTACCGCTCATCTCGCCGCCGTTTACAAGCAGCATATCGCTCACGCTTGCGCTCGGCCCGAACGGAACATTATTAAAATTGTTCGGCATCCCCGATGCAAATATCTACGGATTTATAGGCACGTGGATTTCCGAAACGCTCACCTATTTTCCCGTAGCTTATATGGTTATCTCCGCAATTTTAAATACGATGAGTTCGAACCTCGACGACGCGGCGTCAAGTTTGGGTGCAAAAAGCGAACGGATATTCCGGACGATTACGGCTCCTCTTTCGATTCCCGCCGTTGCAAATTCCGTTCTTTTGCTCTTCGGGTCGAGCCTTGCGGACTTCGCGACGCCGCTCATTTTGGGCGGTCACAAATTTCCCATTTTGCCGACGCAGGCATATCTGCAGATCACCGGTATGTTCGATTTGAACGGAGGCTCTTCCCTTTCGTTTTTATTAATAATTCCTGCGCTGCTCGTATTCTTTTTTCAGCAAATGCTCGTCGGCCGAAAAAGCTACGTAACCGTTTCCGGGAAGAGCGCGGCGCAATCGAAATTCGTTCCGCTGCCGAAGTGGATGAAAGCGCTGTGCTGCCTTATCGCTTTTATCGTAATCGTTTTTGTCATCTATCTGTATTTCATAATCCTCGCAGGCTCATTCGTCAAAGTGTGGGGCATCGACAATACGCTGACGCTGCAAAACTATCGATATGTTTTTGCAAACGGGAAAAAAGCGGTTTCCGACACGCTGACGATCGCATTCGTTTCGACGCTGCTCGGCGCGCTTCTTTCGGTCGTCATCGGCTACATCATTCAACGGAAAGAATTTCCGGCAAAACGCCTGCTCGATTTTTCGTCGCTGCTCAACTACGCATTGCCCGGCACGGTCGTCGGTATCGCATATATCGCGGCGTTCAACAAACGGCCGATTTTATTAACCGGCACGATGACGATCCTCGTCGCCGCGTATATTTTTCGTTATTATGCGACGGGCATCCGCTCCGTCATCGCATCGCTGCAGCAAATCGATCCGACACTCGAAGAAGCGTCAGCGAGTCTCGGCGCAGGAGCCGTACGCACGTTTACGCACGTAACGATTCCGCTCATCATTCCGGCGATCCTTACGGGTATGCGGTATCTGTTCATCCACTGTATGACGGCTATCAGCGCAACGATATTCCTCGTTTCGGCGCGATGGACGCTTTTGACGACACGCATCCTCGAAAGCATGACGGAACTGCAGTTTCCGCAGGCGTCCGCATTTTCGATCGTACTCATCATCATCGTCTTTGCAGCCGATGCGCTTATCGCGCTGTGCATGAAATTGTACTCGATGCAGTTTGCAAAAGAAGCAAAGCAAAAATCATAAACGGAATTTACGGAGAATACTATGGCGGATATATCACTTGTTTTAAAAGACGTTACAAAAACGTTTCCCGAACGGAACGGCGGCATTTTCAATGCGGTCGACAAAGTCAACATCGAAGTGGCAAAAGGAGAGATGGTCACGTTTTTAGGACCGTCGGGCTGCGGTAAAACGACGACGCTCCGCATGATCGCGGGCTTTGTGATTCCGACGAGCGGCAGCATCACCATCGAAGGCAAAGACATGACGAGCGTGCCGGTAAACGAACGCGCGATCGGATTCGTGTTCCAAAACTACGCGCTTTTTCCGCACATGACGATCTACAAAAACGTCGGATACGGATTGAAAGCGCGCGGCGAAAAAGATGCCGACATCCACGATAAAATCATCAATGCGCTGAAACTCGTCGGATTGAGCGGAGACGAAAACCGATATCCGAATCAGCTGTCGGGAGGCGAACAGCAGCGCGTCGCTCTCGCGCGCGTTATCGTTATGGAGCCGTCGCTCCTTTTGATGGACGAACCGCTTTCGAACCTCGATGCAAAGCTTCGGATCCACATGCGCACGGAGATCCGCAGAATTCAAAAAGCGCTCGGAACGACGTGCCTGTACGTTACGCACGATCAATCGGAAGCGCTTACCGTTTCCGACAGAATCGTCGTTATGAGCCGCGGCAAAGTCGAACAGATCGGCACTCCGCTTGAAATATACGGCAAACCCGCCTCGACATTCGTCGCCGACTTTATCGGGCAGGCGAATATCGTTCCGGCAAAAGTGCAAAAAATCGACGGCGACAGGATCACCGCTTCCATCTCTTCCGTCAATGCGGTAACTGCGCGACGGGGATTCACAGCATCTCCCGCGGTGAACGCAGACGTATTTTTTGTCGTACGCCCCGAAAATATTTCCGTGCGGGATAAAGATTCTGGTACCGTCAAAGCCGCGGTTCGGAGTTCCGTTTTCGTCGGCAGCCACGTCGAATACGATCTGCTGTTCAACGAAAAGACGATCATCAAAGCGAGCGTCGATTTTAAACCCGATATGAAGTTCTACAAAAGCGGAGATATCGTATCGCTCGACTTCGACGAAAAGACGACGCTTTTTTTGGACAGGTAAAAGAACACCTCTAAAAATCGAATCGGATTTTTGAAAGTTCGAAAAAATAAAATCGAAAATAAAATTGATTTGCAAAATCCAAACGGCCGGCACGCAACAAGTGCCGGCTGGTTTTTGGTAAGGAAGGCGACAGGGGACACATTGAAAGTATCGCAATATAACAAGCATATTCTTTGAATGGTTTTCCGTTTATTATCGCCGGATCAAATTTATTCTTTAATCCCCCTTACAAACTATCTTCCTTTCCATTGCGGAGTTTCATATACTTCGGGATTGCATACATTCTTCCATTTTTCGCCGCGCAAAACTGACAGAGTACCTTCAGCGGCAAGCGTTACTATTTTTTCCGTTGCTTCGCGTGTTTGTCCTGCAGAGTGAGGAGTAACGATAAAATTACCGAGAGTCATAAGCGGAGAAGCGGTATCCATCGGTTCGTTTTCGAGGACATCCACCGCAGCCCCTGCAATACGTTTATCTTTAAGTGCAATATATAAGTCGCTCTCATTAACGACATCCCCTCTTGCACAGTTAATAAAGTATGCCGTTTTTTTCATCACGGAAAACACGGTATTGTTTATCTATCATATGCTTTGTCTCGGGTAAAGACGGCATGTGCAGAGAAACAAAATCGGCCGCAGAAACGGCACCTTGAACGGTATCGGCAAAAGCATACCCCATGTTTCGGACATCACTCGAGGAGACGAAAGGATCGTACACAATGATTTTCATCCCTACAGCAGAGGCAAGTTCCGCAACTATTTTTCCGATATGACCGAAACCGAGAACGGCAAGCGTTTTTCCGAAAATTTCAACGGCTGCATAGGTATTACGTATGTTAAAATTACCTTTACGTGTTTCATTATCATATTCGACAATATTTTTTGCCGCCGCGAATATAAGCGCCAACGTATGTTCCGCGACAGAACGCGTATTTGCCGCGGGACAGATAACTACAGGTATACCTCGCTCCGTCGCAGCCTTTACATCAACATTGTCGACGCCGACACCTGGACGAGTAATGACTCTCAATTTAGGACAGGCTTCAATCGCTTTACGATCGATCTTACCTATGCGAAGAATAAAGGCGTCCGCCTCTCTTAACTGCGGCAAAATAGTATCGCTGTTACCATCATTCGGTATGATAATGGTATCTCCGCTTTGTTCGAGAATATCCATACCCGGCTTATAGAGCGGATGCGAAAGCACTATAGTATTCATAACTCATCACACCTCAATTAATTTATTCCTTTTGCCTTATATTCCGCCAATACGTTTTTCAGTGCGTTTATCCCTTCGTCGGAAATGCCGTTGAACGGAGCACGGCAGGCTCCGACGGGATAACCGAGCAGTTCGGTCGCTTTTTTGATAAGCGTATTCGGATTACCGAATTTGAATGTATTGCGGAGCGGACGTATATTATTTTGATATATCTTCGCCTGTTCCATTTCACCCTTTATAAAACTTTCATAAATACCCGCCATATTGTGCGGACATACGTTTGCGCAGCCGGCGATACTTCCCTTTCCGCCTGCAAGGAGACACCATAAAATGAGCGAATCGTTTCCGCTGAGCACTGCAAAATCTTTGCGATATTTTACCGCTTCAATATATTGAAGCATATTGTCGAAGTTACCGCTGCTGTCTTTAACACCGACGATATTGTCGATATGCGAAAGTTTTTCGATCGTTGCCGGTGCAATGTTTACTCCCGTGCGCGCGGGAATATTGTAGACGACGATCGGTGTCTTTACGCTTTCCGCGACGCACTTGTAATGCGTATACAGTTCATCCTGACTGACGGCCGCAAAATACGGACTGATAATCGAAAGCACATCGGCGCCGAGCGATTCCGCCGCTTTGCTCATTTCGATTGTATCTTTTGTACCGACACAACCGGTACCGGCATATACGGGTACGCGGTGATCGACGGCTTCCAAACCTGCTTCGAGAATTTTACATTTTTCTTCCGGCGTCAAGATATACGCTTCGCCGTTCGTACCGAAAAAGAAAATACCGTGTATACCCGCGTCGATCATACGGTTGATTTGATTTTTGAGTTCACCATAATTAATACTTTCATCGGCATTCATCGGCGTCAGTATCGGAACAATGATTCCCTTACATTCCATAACGGTTTACCTCTCTAAAAAATGATATCCTTCAAAAATATATTGCTATACAGTTGTTTTTCATCCGCATCCGGATAATCGATACGATTTTGCGTACCGCGGCTTTCCGTTCTCTTGAGTGCGGCTTGAAGCATAAGCCATACGGAAGTCGCGCGTAACTTCGTATCGGTATCGTGTACGAGTTCCGGATTTTCCAAAATCCCGTTTAAGATATCGATCGCGTTTTGCAAATCGTTTCCGTTACGATACACGCCGAGCGCTGTTGCCGCAGAATCTATCTGCGATTTATATTTTTGGAAAATTGCCGAATCGGATGCATACGGAATAATTTGCCCGCCGTCGTTATAACTGCCCGTTTCATTGTTCATCGCAATCGAATCCGCCGCCAATAAACCGCTAACCGCAGCCTGCGCTGCCGCATTTCCCGCCATGCGGCAGGCACCGTGAAAACCGCCGGCAGCCTCTCCCACCGCATATAAATTACCAATATTCGAACGGCATTCCGTATTGACGGCAATGCCGCCGCTGAAACTGTGTGCCATAGGAGCGACTTCCACAAGCTCGGTATGAGGATCCACGCCGTTCTGCATGAGCCGATTATAAAACCACGGATATAACTTCAGGGTATCTACCGGTATCATGCGGAGATCGACATAGCAGCCGCCGTGTTCTGTACCGTTTCCTTTTTGAACTTCCTGCCATATCGCTTTATTAATAAGTGTTTTCGGAGCCCCGTCTTCTCCTTGAGGTCGGAGAGCAAGCAAAAATCGTTCATGTTTCGTATTAAAAAGTTGAGCACCCTCCCCGAGCATTGCGGTCGGACAGGGTTCACCTACCGCGCCTACAGGGCTCGCTACGACCATCGGCTCATATTCAAGAAATTCCAAATCGATAAGTTTTACACCCGCTTCGTATGCCGCTGCCAATGTTCTGCCGTCTTCATCGGAAGGATACGTTGATGTTCCGAACAAATTTCCGACACCGCCCCACCCTGCAATAAACGCACTTCCCGAAATCGCAAACCGAGTACCGTCGCTTTTAACAAACATTGCCGATTGAATTTTATTATTTTTTACACTAAGCGCATACAGTTTGCAATCCGTTTGTACAGTAATGCCGTGTTCTTGCAAAAATGCGGACATTTTTTTTATCATATCCGCCCCGATGAGTCCTTGTGTAGAACACAACGAGCGGGGAACGGAAGAACCGCTTAAATGCCGAAAGCGCAAAGATCCGTCATCAAGGCGGGAGAACGGGATGCCCAGAGAATCCAAAAACGTATATGTTTCAAAAGAATGCGCAACCATCGCATGAACAAGTTTTTTATCATTTAAACCGTAACCTGCATGTATCATATCTTCTTCATATAAAGATTCTGAATCGCGATTCCGATTATAGGGGATATAAAAATCGATCGCTGCAATATACGGCGTCCCTCCGAATGCGGACGCATATATACCGATATCGGTTATGCCTTTTTTTACCAATCGGCACGCTGCAGTCAAGGACGCGAGTCCGGAACCGATTATCACTATCCGATGTTTCATAATCTTCTCCTCCAGTTCACCGCGTCCGTCATCGCATTGACGCGCTCGTCAATTCATATAGCTGCCGCCGTTTACATTGATCGTTTCTCCGTTAATAAAGGCTGCCATATCGCTGCCCAAAAAAACGGCGACATCCGCAACATTCTTCGCGGATCCGACAATACCTAGCGGATTTTTTTTCACGACGGCGGCACGGTACTCATCCGTCCACTGCGAGGACATATCGGTAAGGATCGGACCCGGGCATATGCCGTTTACGCGTATATGATGCTCTCCCATTTCAAAAGCCAGCTTTTGTGTCATGGAATTGACGGCAGCTTTCGAGGCCCCGTACGATATTGAAGCCGTCGGATGCGCCGTTTTACTCGCCGTCGAAGAAATATTGATAATGCAGCCCGAGCCCGCTTGTATCATATACGGAAGAACGGCTTTGCATAGATAAAAAACCGAATCTGTATTGACCGCAAACATTCGCTTCCATTCATCATTCGATAATTCCAAAAACGGAACGCGGCTGTTTATCCCCGCATTATTTACAAGGATATCGATTTTTCCGAATCGATCGATACACAACCGTGAAAGTGCTTCCGCCGTTTCAGGCAAACCGACGTCCCCCGCTTTATATGCGCATCGAACTCCGCGCGTGAGGACTTCGGTTTTCAACGATTCAAGTTTCGCATCGTCCGTACCGTTGATAATCAGGTCGGCTCCGTTCTCGGCAAATGCCAATGCGATTTCTCTTCCGATACCGCGGCTTGCGCCGGTAACTATCGCGGATTTCCCTTGCAGCATAACGCGTTCTCCGAAGCCGATATACCATTATATATGCGCCTTTTCCGCTTTTCTTTTACGAATAAAGCAGATACCGACCAATACCGCACCCATTGCAATGCCGATGATATCCGTTATCAATTCCGGTGCAATCAGCATCACAGCGCTGGCAAACAGAAGTACGCGCTCGACCTTATTGAGCGGTACTATCAAATAATTTACCACTGCACCTGCAAGAAAATAGGTTCCGATAAACAGGACGGCCGTTCCCTTGATAATTTGAAAACCCGTTCCCATCAGCAATATTGCCGGATCGTACACAAAGATAAACGGCACCAAAAATGCAACGAGCGCATACGAAAATCCCGTCCAACCGGTTTTCAGCGAATCGGCCCCCGCTATACCTGCGGCCGTAAACGATGCCAAACACACAGGCGGCGTGATCTGTGCCATAATACCGAAATAGAACACGAACATATTCGCCGGCAGAGGATCGATTCCGAGACTGATCAGCGTCGGAACGAACAGAACGTTTGATACCAAATAAGCGGCGACAGTCGGCAGCGCCATACCGAGCAGCATACAACCCAACATAGCGATAAGCAGCGCAACGATAAGGTGCGTCGAACCGACTTGTGCAATGAATTTGGAAACCTTTGTCGCCAAACCGGACTGCACGACAATACCGATAATGATACCGCATGCAGCCGTAGGGATGGCTATTTCGGCAGCCTGTTTCAGCCCGCCCAAACACGTACGTCCGAGTTCTTTCCATGCAATGAAATTTTTTCCGCCGGATATAAATTTACTTGCAATATTTATCACCAATGCGGTAATAATCCCCATCATACCGCTGCGCATAAGCGACGCGCCGGTTACCATAAAATAAACCAATACTATGGCGGGAATTAATAAATACAGGCGGGGTAAAATCGTATCTTTTACAACGATCTGCGCATCGGCTCCGGACGCTACGATATCTTTTTTCTTTGCAAGAAATGTAACCAAAAAAAAGACCGACAGATAATATGCAAGTGCGGGGATAATCGCAGAAAGAGCGATGGTTCTATACGGGACACCGAGCATTTCCGCCATAATAAAAGCACCGACACCCATAATCGGCGGCATAATCTGACCGCCGGTAGAAGCAACCGCTTCTATCGCACCGGCCTGATGAGGCTCATATCCGACTTTTTTCATCATCGGAATTGTCACAACCCCGGTTGTCGCAACGTTCGCTACGGCGCTGCCGGAAATCATTCCCATTAAACCGGATGCGATAACCGCAGCCTTTGCAGGTCCTCCGGAGCTGGATTTCGAAGCCTTCATACCTATATCTATCAAAAGTTGGCCGCCGCCGCATGTAGAAAAAAAGACTCCGAACATTATAAAATAAAACAAACTGCTGGCAGATGTATACAAAGGTGTCCCGTATACGCCGCTTGATCCCATAACCATGAGTTCGGTAAAAGTATTCATAGAAGCGCCCCGGAAGCGGAAGATACCGGGCATCCATTTACCTACCCAAAAATAAACGATAAAGATAAGTATAAATACAAAAAGAATCATGCCCAAAGTACGACGTACCGCTTCCAAAAGAACTACCAAAAGCACGATCATAGCGATGATATCAAGTGTCGTAACCGGAGCAACGAATTGAACGCGGGAAGTTAAACGTGCAGTTTCGTTTATCGTATAATAAACAATAAAAAGAATACCGATAAAAAACGGTATGTCGAAGATTTTCATCCACGTTTTTTTGCTTTGTTTATCCGCGGGATTGTTGAGGAATACAACAAGAAGTGCAAATATCAAGTGCAGCGGCCCCTGCAGCATCGGATGCAGCGGTGTTATAAATGCGAGATACAGCTGGAATGCAATCCATGCAATACCGACGATAATATTGATAATCAATAAGGGCGTTATCTTTTTCGTGTCTTTTAATTCCATAAAATATAGATTCCTCTGATTACGATTCCGGGATATTTAAAGAGCAGTAAAATAATAATTGTTTTACTGCTCAAAACCTTCCGCTCCGGTTCGGCGCTATATTATTTTATATAGCCTTTTTCTTTATAATATCTTTCCGCGCCCGGATGCAACGGAGCGCCGACTTTAAGCGGCTCCCATGCACGGCTCGGATTAAATGCACGGAGAGCAGCGCTTGCATTGACAAGCACATCGGTATGTTCGCATAAAGCTTTCGTCATACTGTAAACGACATCGTCGCTGAGATCGGCGGATACGAGGACGACCTGAGGCGAACCGCACGATTTGATTTCCTTCGTTTGACCTTTCCAAGTATTCGGACGAACCGTATACGCATCGAAGCCGACCCCTTCCAAATATTTTAAGGCTTTATCCGACATCTGAGGAAAATACATATTTGTCGTCATACACAATTCGGTCGTTGCGGACTGTCCCGGCCCCAAATGATCGATCGTCATATCGGCGCGACCGTCTTTCAGCAAACTTACGATTGCACCCGAACCCGTATGAGTAACGGTTCCTCCCCATGCTTTAATGTCGTTATACGTTACGCCGTAAGCTTCCAGTACACGGGCACACGCCAATTCACCGAAAGCACCCGGAGACTTTACCGCTATGCGCACGGGATATTTTTTTGCGACCAGATCTTCCAACGTTTTAATACCGGTCTTATCGACAAATGACTGCGTAAACATGACATTGATAAAAGCTTCGTCGAGACCGCCGGCGACAGAACGCACATTCCGAACAGGCGGATTACCGAGTATACCCGTCGTACATGCCCATTTTGTCGGAGCACCGTTACCGATTACGATATCGCATTGCCCGTTTTCCAAAATAACAGGAGCTCCGACACCGCCGGGCGATGTCGTCGTTACATCGATATTGGAACCTGCCGGCAACGCTTCAACAAACATATTAGCCATTGTCGAAGCATATACATAGGCTGTCGTACCGACTTCCTGCGCGGCAAACGTCAAATCGACCGCTTTCCCTGCAGACTTTGAAGCACCGTCCTGTATACCGTTTGCAAATACCGTATACATTACCGCCGACATCGCAACAATCAGCATAATCATCTTTTTCATACAATTTCCTCCATACTTCATCGACGCGATTTTTCACATCGGATTTATTTGATATTTCGATTTTTGGCGAACGAAGTCGCATATTGAATCGAATTCAGCAAACTCAATTCGTTCTGAATACCGTGCCCCGCATGGCCGAAAGCCGTTCCGTGATCGACGGATACGCGAATGATCGGAAGACCGAGCGTTATATTGACGCCGGTTACGGCTCCCCATTTTTTTGCCGCTTTATCGTATACGAAACCGAGCACTTTCAGCGGTATGTGTCCCTGATCGTGATACTGAACGACAAGCACGTCGTACCAGCCGCCGCGCGCTTTCGAAAACGCCGTATCGGCGGGAAGCGGCCCGTCGACATCGATGCCTTCGCTTTTCGCCTGTTCTATTGCCGGAGTAATTTCCTTGATTTCTTCGTCACCGAACAAACCGTTTTCTCCCGCATGGGGGTTAAGACCGCAGACGCCTACTTTCGGACGTGCTATGCCGAGCTGTTTGCACGCCTGATTTGCAAGACGTATGCACTCGAGCTCCCGCTCTTTTTTCGCGAGATCGCATGCTTCCCGCAGCGAGACATGGGTCGATACATGTACGACGCGAAGATCGTCTCCGGCGAGCATCATCGCATATTTTTTCGTATGCGTATAATCGGCATATATTTCCGTATGTCCGCTGTAGTGATGTCCCGCAAGATTGATCGCTTCTTTATTAAATGCATTCGTTACCGTGCCGTCGATTTCGCCTTTCATCGCCAAATCGATAACCTTTATGACGCATTGAAACGCGGCTTCTCCGCACATGGCGCTCACTTTTCCGTATTCGAATTTCGACATATCGACGAGTTCGAGATGATACACATCGATCGTACCGAGTTCGAACTTCGCCTCTTTGACTGATGCGATGCGGTTGATCTTCGTCGATGTGTCTTTTAAAATGCGCAGCGAATCTTCGATCATCTTTACGTCGCCGACGACGAATGGCCGGCACATTTTATAGACGTCCGGATTGCGCAGCGCTTTTACCGACAATTCGGGACCGCAGCCTGCGGGATCTCCCATCGTAATGCCGATAATCGGTCTTTCGTTCATGTATACCTCCGTCGCGTCATCGTATTTTTATTCGATAACGCTTTCATAAATCATGCGGATATCATCGAGGCTCAGCTTTTTGCGGTTGTTGACAAGGAGCCGCTGCTGCTGAGAACCTGCCGTTACGAGAAAATCGACGTCCTCTTTTGTGATGCCGAATTTTTTTAAGCTTACCGGAATCTCCGTTTTTTTAACGATTTCCGCAATACGCCGTACAACGTATTTACTTTTTTCTTCGGCGCTTTCGCGGGCAGATTCGGGATGAATCGTATCGCATAATTCGGCGAGTTCTTTGATGCACGCATCGCGGTTGAAATCCATAACCCGCGCAAATAAAATCGCATTTGAAACGCCGTGCGCAATATGGTATTTCCCGCCGAGAGGATACGAAAGCGCGTGTACCGCAGTAGTTCCGCTGCCGGTAATCGCGACTCCGCCGTAAAATGCACCGAGAAGCATGTTCATCTTCGCATCGAGATCGGCCGGATCGGTATACGCTTTTTCGATCGAAGAAAAGATAAGACGGGCACCGGCACGCGCATATTCGTTGCTCAACACGGTTGCTTTATTCGATGTATAGCATTCGACACAGTGCGCGAGCGCATCGACTCCCGTTGCGGCGACGATGCTCTTCGGAAGACGAGCGATCATATTGACGTCGAGGATAACTCCGTCGGGGATGAGTGCCGGATTGACGATGCCTTTTTTACTGCTTTCTTCGGGGATCGCGACGATCGCGTTTTGGGTCGCTTCCGAACCGGTACCGCATGTCGTCGGAATAAAAACCGATCGCATGCGTTTTTGTGCAAGAGAAGGATCGTTTACCAAATCGAATACCGTGTACGGCGCACCGATAAGAACGGCAGCCAATTTTGCCGTATCCATAGTGCTGCCGCCGCCGACGGCGACGACGAGATCGCCCTGCACTCCGCCCGCTTCTTTTATAACCGCATCGACATCATAGACGGACGGTTCGGCTGTGATACCGTCGAATATTCTGCAGTCGACGTTCTCTCTTTCCAAAATTGCGATAACTCCGTCGCAAAGACCTGCCGCCCTGATGCCTTTGTCCGTAAACAAAAGGACACGCTTTACGGAATCGCGCTTTACAATGTCGGCAAGTTTTTCAATGCTGCCCGCCCCCGCATGCAGTTCGGACGGTATTTTCAAATAACTTATCATATATCGTTCCTTACTTCCTCTCACCGTGATTATGTTTTAATAAAAAATCGACGCATTCGGTCAGCACCGAATCGCTTCCGAAGCCGCCGGATTTTGTGATAATCGGAAGCGAGCCCGCCTCGCCCCCGACCAGGACACCGAGCAGCGTTCCCGGCACGATTTCGCAAACGGGCTCGATACCGAAAGCGCCCAGCGCATTGCACAGCCGCACCGTCGTATCGCCGCCGCATGAAACGATCGCCCGAAGCGGAAACGATTCGTATATGCGCGCGGCAAGTCTGCCCAAAGCACGCGACAGAACGTCCGCTTCGCGGTAATTTTCATCGCTGTCTTTGAGTACAATCGTAAAATCTTCAAACAAACTCGAAAGAGCGACAAGAAGCGTCGTATCTCCCGCAGCGATTCTACGAGCGGCTTTTTCAAAGCAATCGTTCAAAACTTTACTCTCGTCGCCGTATTTTATCGTTTTCGTATCCGCAACGATGCAGCGCGTACGTACATAGTCGCACAGCTTTTGAAATTGTATACGCGTTTTTTTATTGCGCGAACCGGAAATGACGAGCGTAAAGCCGTCCTTCAACGGCAAGTTTTCAGCCGCCCCTTTTTCCTTTTCCGCAAAACGCATGGCATCGAAACGTGCAAGCCCGGCCGATCCGCACAGCACATGTTTTTCGGAAAAAAGAGAAGCGGCATCATATATCGATTTCAAATCGCTTTCCGAACATGCGTCGAGCACGAAAACGGAAGCGCCGGATTTCGAAGCTTCGTCAAGCATATATTTTCCGACGGCCGCCGCGCCGTCCCGAACGGTCTCAAGCGGCACCGAACGCACGGTACGCTTCATATCGCCCGTAACGGTTTTTACCGCATCGATTTTATCGTCTCCGGCATACAATATGCCGTTTTTGACGATGCGTCCGTTTCCGGGATAGGCCGGACACACAAACGCAAAATCGCTTTTGAACGAATCCATAACCGCTTCGAGTTCCGTACCCGGATTCCCCCGCAGCACCGAATCGATTTTTTTATACGGAGCGGCGGCTCCGTTTTTATTAAAAAACCGACACACCTCGTAAACGACGTCATAGGCCTTTGTACTCGACATGGCGCGGCTGTTCGTATTTACCGCAATGACATCGTACCCGGCAAAACGCGGCATACTTTCGGAATCGGGCATACCCACGCTCACAATTGAAGATGCTCCGCAATTTTTATATTGAACGGCAGTATCGTTCGCGCCGGTTAAATCATCCGCAAGTATAATCATAAACAAATTTTACTTTGCAATATCCGTGCCAATCGATTTAAAACAGGCGGCAAAGATTTCGAATGAGGAAAGATGAATTATGTACTGAAAGCGCTGCGGTTTACCGCGGTTACTGCGGACGGCCGCAAAATAAACGTATATTATAAAAAATATTTTTTTATGTTTTTAATAAAATTAAAATTTTGTGTTGCAATACGCACCGTAAGTTGCAAAATGCAATTATAGTTGTTTATTGCAACACAAGACATACAAGGAAATTTCCTCTCAATAATTCGGATTCCGTAAAACCGATTACCGGGCATTTCGGAGCGGCGAGCTGTTTTTTAAATTATCAATGTGCTATTATAATATCGTACTTCGATATGAAGTTTTAATAATTTTTATACAACAAGGGGGCGCATATGAAAATCGGATTCGGAAGCGATCATTCGGGGGTTGCATTAAAACATATTTTAATGGAGTACGTTCGCAATAAAGGATATGAATGCGTCGATTACGGTGCGGCGGATTCGAAGGTTCCGGCAAACTATGCCGAATTCGGCTTAAAGGTTGCCGAAGCGATTAAATCGCGCGAAGTTGAAAAAGGCGTGATGGTGTGCGGATCGGGCGTCGGCATTTCTCTTGCCGCAAACAAGGTTCCGGGAGTAAGAGCTGCGGCGTGCAGCGAACCGTGTACGGCAAAGCTCGCCGTCGAACACAGCGACATAAACGCTGTCGCCATGGGCGTATGCATCGTCGGACCCGAAGAAGCAAAAATGATTGTCGATGCCTTTCTTGATGCCCGCTTTGAAGGCGGCGTCTACACGGAACGGGTCGACACTCTTTCCGCGATAGAAAGAAAATACGGCAAATAAACGCGGCCGCCGAATCGGCGGCTTTTGCGGACTTTATTGCAATGCGATTTTTTCTATTTCCGCAGCCAAAATTTTTGCCGATGCCGAATTAAAATGAACGCCGTCTACGCTTGCGTTCAAACCGCGTGCTTTTGCGAACCCGTCTTTACAAAACGGCAACAGCGTCATTATGACGGCATCTATAAGCCTGAACGCAAAACCGTGTTTCCACGTATAGGTACGCTTGCCGGGCGGAAGCATTTCTTTTTGCAGTTCGTATATATCGATAAAAGAATAATTATATTTTTGCACCAATCTTTTGATAACGGCGTTTCTTCGTACCGTCTTTTCGTGCGGAAAATTTTTTAAATTAATAAACGGCATTCCGAAAACGATTACGCGTTTGTTTTTTTCGGAGCATAAGTGCAAAAGTCTGTCGTATTCGCGTTCAAAGACATCGTCGTTTTCTATGCACCGTTTTATTTTGCAGCGCAGATTCATTGTCAAAAACCAAAACAAAGAAAGGGATTTTAAATACGGCAGCAGAATATCGTTTGTACCGATTCCGAGGATGAATGTACCGCCCCCGTGTCGGGACTTATCGATTATTTTTTTGAGCCGGCCGTAAGCGCCCCTAAGCGTGTCGCCGTTTTTTCCTTTGTTTACGGCATGAATTTTTTTGTTAAAAAAATGAATATACGAATAGCCGACATTACCGAATGTTAAGCTGTCGCCGACACAGATAAGTTTCATTCCATGCCGATTACGGTTCATCGGGATTGCGGCAAGGTATTGATACAACTGCGAGTGCAGAGATCGCATTTCGTCGGGCGCTTTCATCGAGTGCCGGTACATAAATAAATTTCCGAAGCGGCTTTTAAAAACCTGAGTAAAAGCGGCTTTCAGAACCGGAGCCGGCAGCAGTCTCA
>ERZ772960.1600-NODE-1600-length-17756-cov-3.086210_pt1 | contig 17756 bp, 13 predicted proteins | sample MGYA00580678_ERZ772960 | MGnify/ENA primary metagenome ERZ772960 (study PRJEB29015, sample SAMEA2737930) | human oral metagenome | biome: human oral; feature: human-associated habitat; material: dental | place: China | collected 2059 ... | reverse complement strand
CCAAGGGCTGCTTCGTCAATTTTCCGTAAGTGTCCGTACACTTACTGTGCTTGCTACAAAAGAATGATTAGGGCAGCAAGCATTAAACAAATTGTGAATTTATAATTAAATTGTATCATAAAAGTTTTAAGTTTGCGATATCTAACTTGACAAAAAGCAAAAATAAAGGTAAACTGATAACAGTGTTATCAAAAGGGAAAGGAGGAGAATTCTGTTGGTTAGAAATAATTATGCTGATACTCATGAAAAAATACTAGAATTTGGAAAAAGGCATTTTATTGAGTACGGATTTGAAAAATCTAGTTTAAGAGATATATGTAAAGATGCATGTGTGACCACAGGAGCTTTTTATCGTCATTTTAATGATAAAAATGAATTATTTGAAGCGATTGTTTCACCAGTTGCAAATAAAATAATTTCAAATTTTTTCGATTATGAGAAAGCATCAATTGATAGTGTGAAGACAAAACAGAATGCGAAGGTGGCTCAGGTTCATGTTGAAGGAACAATTGAAACTGCCATGTTTTTGTTTGATAACAAAGAAATATACTCTCTGATCATTAATGGGTCATACGGAACATCTTATGAGAATTTTCTCGAAAAATTAACAGGAATGGAGGATGATGCAAGAATTAAAATGCAAGAAATTTCTTTAGAAGCAGATACTTCCTCAGAAAAGATTAGTGATAAAGGCTTTCATATTATCAATCATGCTCATTTTTTAGCATTGACTGAGGCTGTATTGCATTCCGAAAATAAGCAAGAACTGTTAGAAAATGCGAGACTTGTTTCTTGTTTTTTTTCAGGAGGCTGGGAAAATATTAGAGGGTATTAAGAGAAATATTTTTTTGACCAGAAGATAACAGTGTTAGCATACACTGTTACCATAACTGGTTTTGCACTATTGAGCAAACTGGGATTTAATATTCAATCTGTAAAATTTAGGAGGAGATAAAAATGAATAATGAAAAACAAAACAAATTGAAGATGAGGGACATTATTACATTATCTATTTTCAATATAGCGATGATTGTAATAATGTTTGTTACGAAAATATGCACAATGATGCTGACAACACCAGCGTTTGATTACTTATTTTATGTAGGAATTATGGGATTGCTTTGCGCTCCAGTGTTCGTAGTAATGTCAAATAAGGTCGCGAAAAGAGGAACGTATTTGATTACTGGGATTTTTGGAGGATTATTTATAACTGTAATGGGTTCTCCATGGTTTCTTCCAGTAATGATTGTAGTAGGTATTGTATGCGAAATTATTATGATAGGACAAGACACTTATAGAAATCCAAAGAGAAATGGTATCGCATACTCGGTATATTGGGCATTGTATGCTCTTGGTAGTGCAATTCCTATGTTTTTCTTTAAAGAACAATATTTAAATAGCCTAAAAGAAAGTTATACGGAAGAGGGCATAAAGACATTGGTTAGATTTTATGGTTCTTGGGATATGCTTTTATTGATTGCAGTGATAACAATTGTGTTGTCTGCTATAGGATTTATTGTAGGAAAAAAACTTATGAAAAAACATATAGAAAAGGCAAAGTTGGTGTAGATGAGAAAATTAGATAATAGAACATATATTATCTTATTAGCAGTATCAACAGTATTTTGGTTTTTGTTTTATAAAAATAATCAAATACATTTAAGTGTTGTATTAAACGCACTTCTTTTAATATATATAAGAGAATATACAAAGGCTATCAAATTCGCAATTACATACATAATGATGATTCTATTGGCGTGTTTGTTTGCAGGTAAGGTAGCCTTAATGTATATTGTTTTAAATATGCTAGCTCGAAGTATTCCTATTATAATGGTTGTTACATGTATAGTTTTGGGTAATTCTAGTGAACTTATGTCAAGTTTGCAGAAATTAAAAATTCCTAAACCTATCATAGTGATGATTTGTATTATGATAAGATTTTTTCCGGTTTTGAGCAAAGAGAGTGTAGCTATTAGAAATGGCATGAAAGCTAGAGGTATATTTAGTGGCTGGCAAGACTATGTTAAACATCCATTCTTGGCATACGAATGTTTTATAGTTCCGCTTATAATTAGATGCATAAAATTATCAGATGAACTTGGTGCCACAGCAGAGCTAAGAGGCTTAAATGCAGATAAGAATAGAACATGTACATATGATGTGAGATTTGGTCTAAAAGATGTATTTGCAGTTATAGTGTATGGAACTGTAATAGGATTAATATATTTTGGAGCGTAGGTGTAGTGATGATAGAATTTCAAAAAGTATATTTTTCTTATAAGGAGGGTGATTCATCCATAAAGGATATTAGTTTTTTGATAAAACCGGGAGAATGTACCATTCTTTGTGGGAAGTCGGGTTCAGGAAAGAGTACGATTTTACGTATAGTGAGTGGCTTAGCTCCTGTTTTTTATGAGGGAATTTTACAAGGAAAAGTTGAAGTGGATAAACTAGTTCCTGCTGGATTGGAATCAGAAGAGCGTGCAAAGTTATATGGTGTTGTTTTCCAAGACCCAAGAAGTCAATTTTTTATGAATACAGTTCAAGATGAGATTTGTTTCGCAGCGGAAAACATTGGAGTTTCACCGAATAAAATAAAGGAAATACTCTATGAAGTTTCGGAATTTATTGGAATTAGAGATCTGCTTTCAAAAAATATTGATGAACTATCTAGCGGTCAAAAGCAAAAAGTTGCAATTGCATCTTCTTTGATATTGCAACCAAAAGTTTTGATATTGGATGAACCAACATCTAATTTAGACATTCAAGGGTCTAAAGTATTGATAGAAATAATAAAAAAAATTAAAGACAAAGGAATATCTGTTGTCATAAGTGAACATAGGCTTGACTCATTCAAGGAAGTAGCAGATAGGTTTTTATATATAAATAAAGGCAAGTTAGATGAAATTTGGACAAGGAAAGAATTTGAAAATCTTAGCGATGAAAAATTATTAAGTCTTGGATTAAGACCTAAAACAGTAGAAAAAAATACAAATAATGATATCGAAAATGATAAGGATCCGCTTTTAGACATTCAATCGCTTTCATTTCGCTATAAAAAGACAAATTTAGGAATTGATAACATAAATTTAAAATTATATAAAGGAGAAGTTGTTTCGTTGTTAGGTAATAATGGTGCGGGAAAAACTACATTATGTAGAGTTATCAGCGGACTTCTCAGAGAAAAAACAGGAACAATAAAATATAAGGGTAAAATATCGAATTGCAATTTAAGAAATAAATTTTGTTATTTTGTTATGCAAGATGCAGATTATCAATTGTATTCAGATTCTGTTTCAGGTGAAATAGTGTTTGGTAAGAAAGTAACAGAAAAATTAAAAGAAAATTTAATAGAAAGTTTAAATACTTTTAAATTAATGGAACTAAAAGATAGGCATCCGGCTTCTTTGTCAGGTGGAGAAAAACAGAGAGTTACATTGGCAGCTGCCTATTGTTCAGAGGCTGATATTTATATATTAGATGAACCAACAAGTGGAATGGATGGAGAGGGGCTATGTGCAATTATAAGGTGGGTAAAACTCCTTGCTGATAAAGGGAAAATAGTCATCATTATTACACATGATTTGCTTTTAGCTGAAGCAACTAGCAATAAATTTATTTACTTAGAAGAAGGAGAGCAAGTAAAAGAGGGGAGGAATATAATATGAGCATAATTAAAAAATATGTAAGAATAAATTTAAGCCAATTTTCTTTTTCTATACTGTTCGCAATTTTAGGTGTATTAGCCAGCTTAATATCGTATATATTTCTTGCAAGAATTATTGCTGAGTTAATTAGCAATAATTCAGATTGGAGCTTCTATTTGAAGCAATTATTGATAATTGTTGGGTTATTTTTAATAAAAGAAATATCAGCGGGCATATCAACAACTATTTCCCATACTGCTACTTTCCAATCATTAAGAGATATAAGAAAAGAAATTTCAGAAAAATTATTTGAAATGCCTTTAGGCGAGATTACAAGTGTTAGCTCTGGAATATTTAAAGACATTATTGTGGATAAAGTGGATAGTATGGAAACAACACTATCTCATATATTGCCCGAAATGACAGCTAATATAGTCGGACCAATATTGCTTGTTGGATATATGCTTATATTGGACTGGCGTTTAGGAATATTGTCACTACTTCCGTTCGTTTTTGGAATGATCATTATGAAGTCTGTAATGAATGAAGAATATATAAAAAGCTATAAGGAATCAGTTTTGTTAGGACAAAAGATGAACAGTGCTTTGGTAGAGTATATCGGTGGAATCGAAGTAATTAAAGCCTTCAATCAAGGAACAGCTTCCTATAAAAAGTATAACGATGCTGTTTGCGGTAATGCGCAGTTTTATTATGACTGGATGAGAAGGTGTATGACAAGAATTTCTATTGGTAGACTTTTGTCACCAATGGGAATATTTACAGTTATACCATTTGGGATGATTTTTTATAAAAATGGAAGTATAGAAGCTGAGACGCTTATAAGTATTGTTATATTGTCTTTTGCTACGGTTTCAAATTTACTTAAAGTTTTGAACTACACAGATGATTTAGCTAGAATTAGTACGATATCAGGTGAAGTAGAAAAGGTGTTAGGTTCAAAATCATTAAAACAGGGAATAAATACTCAAAAAATTGAACACTATGATATTGAATACAAAGATGTGAACTTTTCCTATGATGAAGAGAAGAAAATTATCCATCATTTAGATTTAAAATTTGAAGAAGGGACAGTTAATGCATTAGTTGGAGAATCTGGAAGTGGAAAATCGACCATAGCAAAGCTTTTAGCAGGATTTTGGAATGTTGAAAGTGGTTGTATTACTATTGGGAATATAAATATAAATGAAATACCATTAAGACAACTTTCTCAATTAATATCATATGTATCACAAGATAATTTTCTATTTGATCTTTCTATCAGGGAAAATATTAGGATTGCAAAGCCAAATGCAACAGATAGCGAAGTTGAGCAGATTTCAATTAGTGCAGGATGTGATGAATTTATAAAAGCTCTTCCAGATGGGTATGATACTGTTGTTGGTGAAGGTGGTGGACATTTATCTGGGGGAGAAAAACAGAGAATATCCATTGCGAGAGCCATGCTTAAAGATTCACCTATCATTATTTTAGATGAGGCAACATCATATATAGATCCTGAAAATGAAGTTATTATTCAAAAAGCAATTTCAAAATTAGTAAAAGGAAAGACATTGATTATTATAGCCCATAGATTAAACACTATTAGAGAGGTTGATAAAATATTTGTTGTTAATGAAGGAAAAATAGAAAGTAGTGGAACGCATAATGAATTATTAGTGAATTCTTTAATTTATCATTCTATGTGGCAAGCATCAAGTAAGGAGGACTAAGCATGATAAATGTATTTAGAAAAATATGGCTTTTCTCCGGGGAGGAAAAAAGTAATTTAATAAAGTCTATAATTGCGGCTTTTTTTCATGCTATATTTAATGCTTTTCAATTTGTAGCAATTTATTATATGTTAGGATGCTTATTTATATATCAAATTTCAACAAAAGATATTTTTATAGCACTTGGGATATTGATGATTAGTTTATTCGGTAAAATTATTACACAAAATATTTCTCAAATGAAACAAACTCATGCAGGATACTTTATGGCAGCATATAAAAGAATAGAGTTGGGAGAAAAAATTAAAAAAGTTCCTATGGGATTTTTTAATAGTTTTAGTTTGGGTAAATTAACTACTTTAGCAACTACAAACCTTACTCAAATTGAATCGTGGGTACCTGTATTACTTGTCAATGTTCTAGGTGGTTTTTTAAATACTTGTGTATTTATATTGGCTATATTTCTAATCAATATTCAAATAGGATTAACTGCATTGGTAGGTATGACAGTTTTTTTGTTGGTTACGTCTTTGATGGAAAAACGTTCAAGGGAAAATGCTTCGGATATGGCTACTATTCAAACAAGTTTGACTAAGAATGTATTATCTACTATTCAAGGAATGCAAGTTATTAAATCTTACAATTTAGGTGGTGAAAATAACAAAAATCTAAATGATGCAATAGATATTAGTTATAAGACAACGCTAGCCCTTGAGAAGATGATCATTCCATATACTGTGGCTCAAAGAATTGTAATTGGCTTAACAATAGTTGCAATGCTGTTTGTTAGCATTAGCCTTAATATTTCTGGGAACTTAATTACCACAGATGTAGTGATGCTAATGATAGCGAGTTTTACGATATTTGATGGATTAGTTGGAGCGGGGTCCAATATGGCTATTTTACGCATTGCAGAAAATGCCATTGATTCATATAAATACATTAATCAAATACCCAATATGGATGAAGCAGATATCAGTTCTGTTATGTTAAATCATAATATTGAGATAAGTCATATGAGTTTTTCTTATGATAATAAAAAAGTATTAGATAATATTACTTGTTTGATTAAAGAAAATGAAATGACAGCTATAGTTGGACCTAGTGGTTCAGGGAAAACCACTCTTTGTAATATGATTGCAAGATTTTGGGATGTTGATGAAGGACAAATACTAATTGGTGACGAAAATATTAAAAATTATACTATAAGCAATTTAATGTCAAATATTTCGATGGTATTTCAAAATGTATATTTATTTGAAGACACTATTGAAAATAATATTAAATTTGGGCAACCAAATGCAAGTTTAGAAGATGTAATTACTGTGTCAAAAAAGGCGCAGTGTCATGAGTTTATTAGTAAACTTCCAAGTGGATATAAAACAGTAGTAGGTGAAGGAGGAGCAAGCCTTTCAGGAGGAGAGAAACAGCGAATATCTATTGCTAGAGCAATGTTAAAAGATGCTCCAATAGTTATTTTTGATGAAGCAACAGCAAACATTGATCCGGAAAATGAGGATAAACTAAAAAGTGCAATAGAATCTCTTACGCATAATAAAACTGTGATTATGATTGCGCATAGATTAAAAACAATTAGAAATGCTAATCAAATTTTAGTCTTGAATAAAGGAAAAATTGAACAATGTGGTACGCATGATATTCTTGTAAATCAAGACGGGTTATATAAAAACTTGGTTAATGCAAAAGTAACATCAGAAAGTTGGGGATTAATGAACTAACTGTTATATATAAAAGTATTTTATTAGTAATGAGGGTGTGGTACATGGTAGCTATTTTATATTTGCATGAAGTGATAAATAGATGCAGAATTAGGCCTTTTTTCTATACAATTTATAATTGTTTGTCATTCCCTATACACTCCTAAACAATTAAATATTTTAAAAGAAGGGAACAGGTTTATTCCTTTTTAGAGGACTTCTTATACTTAAGTGCAGAAGTCCTCCTTTTTTTGCCTGAAAACAAGCAGATAGAAAAAGAAATGGAGGAAGCATATATGCATGGACACTTAATTGAAAACATAAATGAAGAACCACCAGCTATGCTGGTGGATTCCTTTTTAAAAGAGGCATCCTATAATTTACTTAGGGCAGCCTCATCAGCTATTATAACCACATCATTGTGTAGCTGCAAGATAGAGGCAGGAACCTCAGGTGTAATAGGTCCATTGATTGTCTTTGCCATGGCATCTGCCTTGTCCTCACCACAAGCAATTAAAAGTATTTTCTTAGCCTTCATAATGCTTCCAATACCCATGCTATAGGCCTGGTGGGGCACATCTTCTTCAGATGCGAAAAACCTCTTGTTGGCATCTATCGTACTCTGCGTAAGATCTGTACAGTGGGTATCTTTTATAAAGGCAGGACCCGGTTCGTTAAAACCTATATGTCCGTTGCGGCCTATACCCAACAGTTGAAGGTCTATACCTCCATATGATTCAATAATTTTTTCGTAGTCGCCACAAGCCTTGTCAGAATCCATCTCTAGCCCATCAGGTACAAAGGTAGCTTTCTTGTCGATATTTACGTGATCAAATAGGTTGGTGTTCATAAAGTAGCGGTAACTTTGATCGTTTGTTGGCTCAAGCCCCTTGTATTCGTCAAGGTTTATACTGGTAATCCTTGAAAAATCGATATAACCCTTCTTGTAAAGTTCAATTAAATTCTGGTAAGTTCCCACAGGAGAAGATCCTGTAGCCAATCCTAGGACTGAGTCAGGCTTGATTGTAATCTGTGAAGCTATAATACTGGCAGCCTTTTTACTCATTTCTTCATAGCTTTTAACCTTGTAAATCATCATAGTAAAATTCCTCCTAAAGAATAATATTTTTCCTTCTTCTCTTGAAAAAAATTGCGATTTCATAACTAAAAAGATATTTTATATATATTTTATTTCAAGAGAACCACATATTTATAACTATCTTTAATTTTATCAAGAAAATCCATCAAATATAAGGGGGAAAATTAATTTTTTTAAAAAAATTTTCATGTGTATTTTCTTGAAAAAAAGGTTATAATAGAGTTAACTTATATAGGAGAAAGGAGATTCTTATGGATTACAAAAAATTATATAACGAATGGACGACATCTTCTTATTTCGATGAGGATACTAAAAGGGAATTATTGGCAATAAAGGGCGATGAAAAGGAAATTGAAGACAGGTTTTATCGTGACCTTGAGTTTGGTACAGCAGGACTTAGGGGTGTTGTAGAGGCTGGTAGGAACAGGATGAATATATATACTGTTAGAAGGACTTCATACGGCTTGGCCAACTATTTCTTGAAAAATGAAGAAGGGGCTGCTGAAAGAGGTATAGTTATAGCCCACGACAACAGGAATATGTCCAGGGAATTCTGTATAGAGGCTGTCAGGACTATAGCTGCTGCAGGCATGAAGGTATACTACTTTGATGACCTTAGGACTACTCCTATGTTGTCATATTCAGTAAGAAAATTAAACTGTATAGGTGGTATAGTTATTACGGCCAGCCACAATCCACCAAAGTATAACGGCTACAAGGTCTACGGAGATAATGGAGCCCAGATAATGCCTCATGTGGCTGATGAGGTATTGGCAGAAATAGAAGCTATCAAGGACTTTTCTACAATACCAGCCTTCAGCAAGGAAGATGAGGCCAGGATGACCTTATTGGACCCATCAATGGACGACAACTTTATTGATGCAGTGGAGGTCAATGTAATTAGAAAAGACATTATAGAAAAATACGCAGGAGAATTCAAGGTGGTATACTCACCACTTTGTGGTACTGGTAGGGTGCCAGTTCTTAGGGTCTTAAAGGATAGTGGCTTTAAGAATGTCCTAGTTGTACCGGAAGAAGAAATGCCAGATCCAAACTTTGCCGGTATAATGACTCCTAACCCAGAAGAAAGTGTTGCCCTTACAAGGGGAATTGAACTTTTGAAGAAGGAAGATGCTGATATCTTGATAGCAAACGACCCAGACTGCGACAGGGTTGGTGTTGCTGTGAAGAATTCTGCTGGTGAAGTTGTCCTATTGACAGGTAACCAGATAGGTGGACTACTTGCAGAATACACAATATCGGGCTTGAAGGAAAAGGGCAGGTTGGCAGACAACGCCTGCATAATCAAGACTGTGGTAACATCAGAGTTTGGTGCAGATATAGCCAAGTCAATGGGAGTTGACGTTGTAAGTATCTTGACTGGCTTCAAGTTCCTGGGCGACAAGATGACTCAGTACGAAAAAGACCATTCACAGACATTTGTAATGGGTTACGAAGAAAGTTACGGCTACCTTATAGGTGACCAGTGTAGGGATAAGGACGGAGTAGTAGCTACCCTAATGATATCTGAGATGGCCCTATACTACAGGAGCAAGGGTAAGACCCTATATGAAGGTCTAATGGACCTATATGCAAAGTACGGATACTATAGGGAAAAGACTACTTCTATCTACCTTGAAGGCATAGAGGGTAGTGGCAAGATAAAGAGAATAATGGAACACTTCAGAACTACTAAGATGGATAAGGTAGATGGAGTTAAGGTGGCAGAGGTTCTTGACTTTGGTGCAGGTGTAGAAGGCTTCCCTAAGTCAGATGTACTTAAGTACATCCTAGAGGATGGGTCTTGGATAGCCCTAAGGCCATCAGGAACTGAACCTAAGATAAAGGTATACATAGGAACACATGACAAGGAAGACCAGGTTGCACTTAAGAAATTAGACGGAATTAATGACTACTTCTTGGCTATTGTTGATTCAGTAAACTAGACAAATAAAGCCATTCCATGATATAATTATTAGGATAAATATATTAATTACAATTATGGAGGATATAAAATGGTAACAGCTAGTGATTTTAGAAAAGGTGTAACGTTTGAAAAAGATGGTCAGCCATGTCTAGTAGTTGACTTCCAGCACGTTAAGCCAGGTAAGGGTGCTGCGTTCGTTAGAACTAAGTATAAAAATTTGATAACAGGAGCAATCAGAGAAGAAGCCTTCAACCCAAGTGATAAGTTCCCTAAGGCCAATATAGAAACTAAGCAGATGCAGTATCTATACAATGATGGTGAGCTATACTACTTCATGGATGAAGAAACTTTTGACCAGATTCCTTTGAATTATGAACAGGTAGAGGACGCCATCAAGTTCTTAAAGGAAAATGAAGTTGCTACTATTAGATTTTACCAGGGAGCTCCATTCCAGGTTGAAGGTCCTAACTTTGTTGACCTTGAGATCATTGATACAGAACCAGGAATCAAGGGAGACACAGCAAGTAATGTTACAAAGGCTGCTACAGTAGAAACTGGTGCAGTTATTCAGGTACCATTATTTATAAATGTTGGAGACAAGGTGAAGATAGACACAAGAACAAGTGAATATTTGTCAAGAGTAAACTAATTTAGTGCTATAGGATGCCTGTTTGAAAAAACAGGTATTCTATAGCTATATTTTTTATAAGGAGGGGTGAGCATGGCATCAATAAGCGATGTAATTAGAGAAAGTATCAGGGCCTTTGAAGAAAAGATAGGCTATGAGTTCAAGGATAAGACCTATATACAGACAGCCTTGACACATTCTTCTTTTGCCAATGAGCACAAGGAATTTAACTACAATGAAAGACTGGAGTTTCTTGGAGACTCAATATTGGGCCTGGTGGTGAGTGACTACCTGTTTAGGGCTAGAAATGACCTGCCAGAAGGCAAGTTAACAAGGTTAAGAGCGAATGTAGTTTGTGAAGAATCTCTTAGTGTAGTGGCTAGGAAAATAAACCTGGGAGACCACCTGTTTTTAGGTAAGGGAGAAAAGACTTCAGGAGGTAGTGACAGGGACTCAATCCTAGCAGATGCTACAGAGGCAGTGATAGCTGCTATATACCTGGATGGTGGATTTGACCAGGCAAAGGACTTTATACTATCTAATCTAAGAGATACAATAGCCAAAAATATTGATGGAAATATCTTCAGAGACTATAAGACGATTCTGCAGGAAATAATACAGGGCAATAACGGTAAGATTTCATACAAGCTAGTGGGAGAAAGTGGACCGGACCACGACAAGGAATTTGAAATGCAGGTCAAGTGTGGTCAGGATACAATTGGTATAGGCAAGGGTAAGAACAAGAAGGAAGCTGAAAAAGAGGCTGCCAGGGATGCCCTGGTCAAGATGGGGGAACTATAGGATGAAGGGGAAAAAGATAATACCCATATTTGTACCCCACCAGGGATGTCCCCATGACTGCATATTCTGCAATCAAAAAAAGATAACAGGTATATCAACAGATATGACGGGTGACAAGGCCAGGGGCATTATAGAGGACTGCCTGGCTACAATAAGGCCAGATGTAGATCTAGAAATAGCCTTTTTTGGAGGGAGTTTTACAGCTATAGACAAGGACAAGCAGGTGGAACTCTTGAGTGTGGCCAAGGAATACAAGGACAGGGGCCTAGTTAAGGATATAAGGATGTCCACCAGACCAGACTGTATAGACAGGGAGGGCCTGTACCTAGTTAAGTCCTATGGGGCCACAATTATAGAACTAGGCGTCCAGTCTATGGATGAAGAGGTCCTGGTAGAAAGCCTAAGAGGTCATAATAGCAAGATAGTATATGAAAGTGGGACCCTAATCAAGGAGGCTGGACTTAGGCTAGGACTTCAACAGATGATAGGTCTTCCAGGTGATACGGAGGAAAAATGTATTAGGACAGCCAGGGAATTTGCCAAGATAGGACCAGACTTTGTCAGGATATATCCAACCCTCATTATAAAGGAGACCGGGCTTGAACAAAACTACAAGGACGGCCACTATAGGCCATTTAGCCTTGATGAGTGCGTAGATATAGTAAAAAAATTAATGGTCATTTATCATGCCAATGATATAGGGGTTATAAGGGTAGGCCTACAGGCGACTGATGATATCCAGCTGGGTATTGATGTAGTTGATGGACCCTACCATCCTGCCTTTAGGGAATTGGTAAAGTCTAGGATGATAAGAGATTATCTAGATAGTATAATTGATGGAGATTTTAAGGACCTTGTAGTCTATTCGGACAATAAGAATATATCTACCATAGTAGGTGACAAGAGGTCTAACAGGATATATATAAATGAAAAATACAAGGCTAGGTTTAAGACGGGACTCAAGGAGGGCCTACTTGATGGAATTATTGTAGAGATAGATTCCGAGATAGTCTCAGAAATCAGCTTTGGAGATATGTATAAGTTTTTAGGTAAAAGGTATGGTTTATACTAGTCGGAGGTAAGAGTGTATTTAAAAAAGTTAGAATTAAAGGGATTTAAATCCTTCCCAACAAAAACAGACATATACTTTGACAAGGGTGTAACTGCAGTTGTAGGACCAAATGGTAGTGGTAAGAGTAATATTTCTGATGCCATCAGGTGGGTCCTGGGAGAACAAAGTGTCAAGAGTCTGAGAGGAGAGAAGATGGAAGATGTTATCTTCCTGGGAACTGACTCTAAAAACCAAATGAACTATTGTGAGGTAGCCATTACCCTGGATAATTCCCAGGCTGAAATTGACATAGATTCTGATGAATTAGTCATAAAGAGAAGGGTCTACAGGAATGGTGAGTCAGAATTTTATATAAACAACAAGACATGTAGGTTGAAGGATGTAAGAGAAACCTTGCTGGATACAGGTATAGGTAAGGACGGCTACTCTATAATTGAGCAGGGTAAGGTTGAAGAAATACTTAGCAACAATCCGGCCAATAGGAGAAAGATCTTTGACGAGGCCTGTGGTATATCCAAGTTTAGGTACAAAAAAAATGAGGCCGAAAGAAACCTAAAGAAGTCCAGTGATAATTTGGCAAGGATAGAAGATATCTTTTACGAGATAGAAAACCAGGTCAAGCCACTAGAGCGTCAGGCTAAGAAGGCTGAAAAGTACTTGGAAGTAAGTCAGGAACTAAAGAAGCTAGAGTTAAATGACTTTATCAAGCAGACTAGTCAGATGGATGACCTCATAAGGGATATGTCAGACAGGTTGGCTGGACTTGAAAAGGAATTAGACCTAACTGAGTCAGAAAGGACCAGTATAGAGGGACAAATAGAAGACCTGGATGCCAGCCTGAATGAGTGTGATGCCCTACTAGAAGAGTTAAATTCCAACCTGGTTGATATAAACTCTGACCTGGCAGGCAAGAAGTATGAAATAGAAATTTCCCAGGAAAAGATAAACAGCCAGCTAAGGGAAATATCTAGAAAAGAAAATGAAATATCAGGCCTTCAAGCTTCTATCAAGGTTGATAAGCTAGAGCTGGACAAGGCCAGTAAAAAGGTTGACCAGACTTCTTATGACATAGAAGAGGCCCAAAAAGAAATAGACAAGGCCTACCATGACAAGAGGAAGGCAGAACTTGAACTTGAAGCTATAAGTGAGGATATGGAGTCCAACAAGGCCCTATCTTTAGATATACTGGAAAAGAAACAGGAACTTTCTGCAAGTTTTGCTACTAGCCAGGCCAACCTGGATAACCTAAGGTTAAGCAAGATAAGCCTAGAAGAAAAAATCATCTCGCAGGAAGGGGAAATAAAAGACCTCGAAGACTACCTAAGAAATAAAAATTCAGGTGCAGGTGATTTACTGACTAAGATGGAAGCCCTGGACAAGGACCTTGACCAGACCAAGACCAAGTTAGAAGACTTGGAAAAGAATATAGACCAGTTAGCTAAAAATGATAGGAATCTTAATATGGACCTAGGCCGTATCAAGGCTAGGAGAAATACCTATATAGATATGGAAAACCACCATGAAGGCTTTAACAAGGGTGTAAGGGAAATCCTTAAGAACAAGTCTCTTGATGGTATATGTGGAGCCCTTGGTGAATTGATTAGGGTGCCTGCCAAGTATGAAAAGGCCATAGAAGCCAGTCTAGGTGCTGCCATACAAAATGTGGTAGTTGAAGACGAAGGGGTAGCAAAGAAGTCGATTGACTACCTAAAGAGGTCTAACCTAGGTAGGGTTACCTTCCTGCCTAAGACCACTATGAGGTCAAACAAGCTTGTCCTTGCAACCAATACTGGTGTAAGGCCACTGGGCTTGTGTAGTGACCTGGTAGACTTTGATGAGGCCTACAGGAAGGTAGTAGAAAGCCTATTGGGCAGGGTTATCCTTATAGACAATATGACTGATGCCATAACCTATGCAAAGGAAACTGGCCATAGGTTTAAGCTGATAACATTAGATGGAGATATACTTAACCCTGGAGGTTCTATGACTGGTGGTAGTCTTAAGACCAGTGGTAATATCCTGTCTAGAAAGAGACTTATAAGCGAGTTAGGTCAGGAAATAGAGTCTATAGAAGGCCAGATAAGCCAGTGTAAGTCAGAATTTGACCTACTAGGCTTAGAAAAAGCTAAGTTAGGTGGCCAGGTTGCAAAAATTAGAGAAGAAAAGGAAGTCCTATCTAAGGAAATAATATCTGCTAATACAGAAATTAAGCTGGCAGAGGCCAAGCTAAGGGATAGGAAGGCAGAACTTGACACTATCAAGGAAGAAATTGCCAAGATAGACGTGCAGGTAGAAAAGAACCAGGCTGACTTTGACCAGTGTAAGGACCAGCTTGAAGATTTAGATAGGGAAGGCCAGGGCAATATGGACCATATTCAGGTCCTAAACGATAGTCTAAATGAGGCTAAGGAAAAGCATGATATCTGCCTTAAGCTATTCAATGACAAGAACCTAGACCTGGTTAGGGCTAAGCAGGTATTTGAAAACAATATTGCAGAGGTTGAGAGAATAGAAAATGGCATGAAAAAGTCCCAGGAAAATCTGGCAAGCCTACTTGAGTCGATAAAGGAAAATAATAATGAGATTAACGACTACGACCTATTGATAGAAACCTATACAGGTCAGATAGATAGTCTTAACAAGACTAAGGAAGACTTTTCAAGGAGGATTCTGGATAAGAAGGCTGATAGGGATGATATAAGATTGTCTTTAGATGAGGCCAAGGCTGAACTAAGGTCAAGAGAGAGGGACTTTAATGAACTAAGGGAAGACAAGTACAAGCTAGAATCTAAGTTGGATAGGTTAGTAACAAGTAGGGACAACCTCCAGGCCAATATATTTGAAAGATATAGTCTGGACTACCAGGAAGCCCTAGAATATAGGGATGAAAACCTTGTAATTGACTATAAAGTCATGGAAGCTCTGAGAAAGAAGATTAAGTCCATAGGCAATGTCAACCTAGATGCCATAGAAGAGTATGCAGAAGTCAAGGAGAGGTACGAATACTATTCAGAACAGAAGCAGGACTTAGAAGAATCGATAGTTTCCCTAAATGCCCTAATAGCAGACCTAGTTGCAAGTATGGAAAGTGAATTCCTGGCCAACTTTGATATTATAAACAGGAACTTTGTAGAGGTATACAAGAAGTTATTTGGTGGTGGAAGTGCCAACCTAAGGATTACAGATATGGATGATGTCCTATCATGTGATATAGAGATAACAGCCCAGCCTCCAGGCAAGAAGATGAAAAATCTTTCCTTGCTATCTGGTGGTGAAAAGGCCCTTACAGCTATATCTATCCTATTTGCTATCCTAATATCGAAGCCAACACCTTTCTGTATACTAGACGAGATTGAGGCCCCACTAGACGATGTAAATGTCTATAGGTTTGGTGACTTCTTGAAAGAACTAAGTCAGGATACCCAGTTTATAGCAGTCACTCACAGGAGGGGAACTATGGAAGTTGCAGACTTTATATACGGTGTAACTATGCAGGAAAAGGGAATTTCATCAATTATAGGCATCAAGCTAAAAGAGGCCCAGGAGATGGTGGAAAATTCCTAGATAGATATATAGGAGGATTTTATGTTTAAGTTTTGGAAGAAAAATGCAAACAAAAATAAAAACCCTGACCAGGAAGTAAACTTGGAAGAAGGGCTTAACGAAGAAGAAATCCAGGAAGAAATCAGTGATGATGCTTCCCAGGACCAAAGAATAGATGAAGTAGCCTTACAGGAAGAGGTTAAGGAAGAAGGGTCCCAGGATCAAGATCTTAGCGAAGGCACTCTAGAGGAAGACATAGAGGAAGAAAAAGCCCAAGTAGAAGAAGAGGAAGAAATTGAAAATGTTGAAGATGCTGACGTCCAGGCTGAAGAAGAAATTAGAGAAGAAGAAACAATAGAGAAAGAAATAATAGAAGAAGTAGATGGTGATGGTAGTCAGGATTCTGACCAGGAAGAGGGCCAGGAGAAGATGGGTATCTTTGCCAGACTACTGGCAGGTCTATCAAAGACTAAGGACAATATAACAGGTAGGATAGACAGCCTTCTTAAGTCTTACACAAAGATAGACGAAGACCTTCTAGAAGAGTTAGAAGAAATACTTATAACTGCCGATGTTGGTGTTACAACTACCATGGAGATAATCGACCGTCTAAGGGATATGATCAAGGAAAGAGGAGTAAAGGACCCCCTAGAGGTAAGAGACCTATTAAAAGAAATAGTTGCCTCCATCCTTAAGGAGGGAAACTCAGGACTTGACCTTGATCCAGGACCAGCAGTGATAGTAATGGTTGGTGTAAATGGTGTAGGCAAGACGACTACTATAGGTAAGCTAGCCCAAAGATACAAGAAAGATGGAAAAAAGGTCATGTTGGCAGCAGCAGATACCTTCAGAGCAGCTGCAAGTGAGCAGTTAGATATATGGGCCAAGAGGGTAGATGTAGATATCATCAAGCACCATGAAGGGGCAGACCCAGGTGCAGTAGTATTTGATGCCATCAAGGCTTCCCAGTCCAGGAAGGTAGACCTACTGATATGTGATACGGCAGGTAGGCTCCACAACAAGGCCAACCTAATGAATGAGTTGGGCAAGATATTTAAGATAATAGACAGGGAATACCCAGAGGCTAAAAAGGAGGTCCTACTGGTAGTAGATGCTACAACAGGCCAGAACGCAGTTAGCCAGGCCAAGACCTTTAAGGAAGTAGCCAATATAACAGGTATAGTATTGACTAAGCTGGATGGTACTGCCAAGGGTGGTGTAGTCCTAGCAGTTAAGTCTGAAGTAGATGTACCAGTTAAGCTGATAGGTGTCGGTGAAAGGGCTGAAGACTTGCAGAGTTTTGATGCAGAGTCATTTACTGATGCTATATTTGGTTAGTTGATATAATTAATAAATAAAAATAAGCTTTAAAGATAGCTGATATAATAACAAAAAACATAATAGGGGAAAAAGTAATGAATAAACAACAGCTTGCAAATAAAATTTGGGAGTCAGCAAATAAAATGCGTTCCAAAATTGAAGCAAATGAATATAAGGACTACATTCTAGGATTTATATTTTACAAGTATTTGTCAGACCAGGAAATTAAATTTTTAAAGGAAGATGACTTTGATGATGCAGATATTAAAGA
>ERZ772960.1599-NODE-1599-length-17756-cov-8.336083_pt1 | contig 17756 bp, 15 predicted proteins | sample MGYA00580678_ERZ772960 | MGnify/ENA primary metagenome ERZ772960 (study PRJEB29015, sample SAMEA2737930) | human oral metagenome | biome: human oral; feature: human-associated habitat; material: dental | place: China | collected 2059 ... | reverse complement strand
TACATACTGCCGATACCATCTATATTTTTGAATTTAAATTGATGGGCAGCGGTACGTCGCAATCGGCTCTCGAACAAATCAAAGAGCAGGGCTATGCCGAACCGTACCAAACCTCCGGCAAAAAAATCATTCTGATAGGTGCGGCATTCGGGGACGGCATTGATGAAGACACCGCTGATACGTGGGTAGCGGAGACTTTGTAGGAAAACAAATGCCGCGCCTATCAGCCGCCATGGATGGCGGTGGTTCCAAACAGCAGCAAGTTTCGGTACAACCGAAACTTGCTATCAAGGAATGTACAGGGAGGTATATTCCTTGATGCAGGCGCGGCATTTGGCGACGGGATAGATGAAGATACACCTGATACATGGGTCGCGGAAAGACTGTAAAAGCACGAACCCCGCGCCTATCAGCCGCCAGGAAAGTTTCTAAATTTTTGAGAAAAGAACTTACGTTTTAGTAACTGAGAAGCTTCAATAGATACCGCAGCTCGATGCTTGCCCTTTTTAAAAAACCGATGTTAAGCGAATAGCCGTGCGTCGCATCGGGGAAATGACTGTAGAGGTAGTCGCGCTCTGCGAGGAGCCGCTCCATTGTTTGTTCCGAAAGAGAATGCTTGCCCTGTAAGTGGTCATTCAGTACCTTCAGGGCTTCTGCTTCACCGGTAAGATAGCCGTAGAGTGCTTCATATTGCTCACTTGCAGCGTCTGATTCACAAATAGAACTAAAAAGACTACAGACCGTATTTGTATTTAATTTGTCGGTATCGATAACCGGCATAGCTGCATTCGAGACATCGGCTCTGCTGTTGTTGATTGCAAGTCGTTTACCGGCATCGGTAAGTATCCGTTCCGCTTCGGTCGTATCAGCTTGTCGACTGTTCAGCAAGCAGCCTTCCGTTCCAATGTCGATAATCCGTTCACTTCCGGCGAAGGCATGGCGGTACAGTTCCGCATAGCCGGAAAGTACGGCGGTCGTCCAATAGGGAAGCCCCCGTTTCCCGGCAATCTGCTGCATACCGGCGGAAAGACTGAGCTTATACGGCGATTCGGTGCGGCATAGTTCCGCGAAGAGTTGTTTTACGGGGCTGCTTCCGGCGGCATGGGTAAGGCTGCTTCGCCATGCAAAATCCAAACCGGTATGCAGTACGGGCAGGTGAGGGGAGGTCAGCGCTAGGGCAAGCTGTATCGCCGTCAATCCCACCGAGCCCATCGGCGGAAGAATAAGCGGCCGCAGTACCTGATATAAACGTTCCAAATATTGCAGCCGTGCATATTCGGTGCAAAAAAAATGTACGTTTCCGCCGCAGGCTTGCAGCGCGCGGGGGGATGCCGTCAGATCGGCAAAGACCGGTATGCCGTATTTTTGCAGGCCGATAAATGCCGAATCAATCCAATACTGCGATTCCACCAATACGATTGCATCGGGCCGAATATCGGGTAAAAGCGCAGCAGCAGCAGCGTCCACCGCCAGTAAAAAAAAGGAACTTCTATTTTTGATGATAAAATCCCGTGAGGCATCCAATGAGGGACCGGCGCCTGCAACCAAAATAGGCATGCGGATACGTTCATTGCCGGTTAGCAACCGGAAACTGTTTTTACACGATTGTGTACAGTGTGCAGATGATTTTGTCGACGATTTCGCAAGCGATAAGAGATTGCGGAACGTGTTATGCGCATAATTCCTGCCGAGGTGCATCAGTGTTACCCTGTTTTTCCAAAATCGCGCAATTACCTCATCCGCATATAAGCGCACCTCGTCATAAAAGGTCTGATTCAGCTGCACCCCACCCGAACAAGGGAGTACAATACATTTTTTAAAGGGAAACAGCGGCAATGCTTCTATTTTTTTTAATACCTCTGCAACAGAATCCGTTCTAATGTAGGAAAACTGCTGATGGGCAAACAGCGAAAAATCACAATGATCGAGCGAAAACCGCATCAATACTTGATCACACTCCAGCGCAAGGATATATGAAGAGGCAGGGAGCTTTTCCACCAATTCAGGAAGTCCGTACCCCAGTACCGGCGAAAGGCACAGTAGTAATGTTGAATCGGGTATATGCAACGATGCAATCTGCGCGGTAATAGCTGCCTGAGGATTGTATTTTGAATATAAATATTTATTCCGATATAAGACGGAAAAGCCCCTGTCTGTTTGTATCGGCAGAGGCTTTTCATCTTTGTTGGTGTTAATCAATCTCTTTAGTTGAATACCTCATTAAAATTGTCGGTAAAGTTTTTGCTTTTTAAGACAAAATCGATAAAGGTCTGCTGTCCCCATGAAAGCTGTTGATAGGCAAGCATTGCAAGCGGATATTCGTAATACCAAATCGATGCGAATTGCCGATATGAGGTGGCGATATTGTTTTGTGTCTCTTCCGAGCCTGTTTTTTCTTCGTCAAGCTGCAATACGAGTACGTTCGAACCCAGTAAAATCGGTTCGGAAATTTCTCCTTGCTTGAGCATAAATGCCTTTTTGAAAAAAGTTTCATTTTGCACACCGCTTGTAAAGAAGGAATCCGATTGAGATGAAATTTGCGGCAGAATAGCGGCATTGCCGTAATTGAGCGTTATCGGATTGCTCGTCTGTACAACCAAATCGTTTACGGAAGCTTCATGGGTAAATCCGCCGATCTTTGCCGCCTCGGTAAAGGTTTTAGCTTTCTGTTCAAGGTAATCTTCAATAATACCGCGTTCGTTCGATTTCATATATGAAAGTACACGATCTTGCGTTTCTGCCTGCGTAAAGTCGGCCGGTGTAACCGGAGCGGTGCATTTTACAATCGCATACCCCGAAGAAGTTTTAACGATGGAGCTGACCTCATCGACACCGAGCTTGAGTACGGTGTCAAGATCCTTTGACTCGGGGAATGTCCGGTTTACGGTTGTGCGATACGGCGATAACAGTTTTCCGTTAGAATCGGTGCCCAGCTTGGTAGAATTCGTTACGACGGCATCTTCAAATGTTATCTCCCCTTTTTGGATTGTTTGAGCGGTTTTATTTGCATCCTCTTGTGAATTAAACGTCAGCATTAGTAAGTTATGCTCTGCAAACAGATCGGCGTGTTCTTCCCCGTACGCACGGATTTTATCTTGCGGAAATTGACTTTCTTCAAATACGACATATTTAAAGATGCGCTCTTTTTCCGCCATCTTCTGCACAAAAGCGGTTTCTGCCGAACTTGTTTTCAACCCGAATATATTATTATATGTACCGAAATTATCTTCGATATAGCGCTGTGCGGTGAGATAATCGATTACTTGTTGCCTATTGGCAAGCCGCTGCTGTTCCGATGTCTGGGTATATAGTTTTTCCGAATAAGCACCCGTCGAATCGGTATAATAGAAAATAAGCGTCTTGTTGATATTTTTATTAGGCAGATAAAAACCGGCGTTCAATACCTCTTCCTGCGCTGCGAGCTGAATCATTGAAGCGTTAAATGCCGTGCGCATAATCTGCCGTTCGACAAATTCCTGCTGAATTTTATTATCGCTTCTCAGGTACCCGCGTATTTCGGCAGAACGATGAAGCTGCCGGTATTCCCGTAAAAAGAGCCCATCGGCTGTGTAGTCAAGCTGTTTGTTTTTCCATTTACCGAGCGTCGTTTTTGTATTGCTCCCCCATTGTCCGCCTGCTGCCGGAACAAAGACAAACGCAATTACCGAGAAAACCAGAATAATAATACTTCCGATTGCTAACGTATTCTTTTTAAAGCCCGCCATAGTTTTGTTTCCTTAAATTATCCAGATTTTAGTTTCGTAATTTTAAGATTGATAGCCTATGACTTTATCAGCTTGACCATGAAATGTCAATCACCGGATTTTGACACTCATTATGAATGAGCTTATCCTGTAACTGCCGTCGTTTTTAATTGTTTTACTCTATAAGATTTTTTAAGATGATGTCAGACATGTTCCGAAACTTCAGTTTTGAAACATGTTACCCTGAAATGCATGAGGAGGAACTTTATGGTACGAGTCTTATCGGTAGGCGGCTCAATTGTCGTGCCTCAGCAGCCTGATGAAGCTTTTTTGCGGAATTTTGCTTCTCACATACGCAGATGGCTTAACGTATCGGCAGATAGAAAGCTGATTTTAGTTGTCGGCGGTGGCGGCCCTGCTCGGGTTTATCAACAAGCATATAAGAATATCACCGGTAGTACATCTTCAAATGATGAGGCTGATTGGATCGGCATTATGGCAACACGGCTCAATGCGCAGCTTTTAAAAGCCGTATTTTCGGATATGTGTCCCAATCCCGTTGTGTACGACCCTACTACTGTAGAGCTTTTTTCAGGGCAGATATTGATCGCCGCCGGTTGGAAGCCGGGATTTTCTACCGACAATGATGCGGTTTTGTTGGCAGAGCGTTTTTCTGCAAAACAGGTAATCAATCTTTCCAATATCGAAAAAGTATATACCGACGACCCTAAGAAAAATCCCGATGCAAAGCCGATTGATACTATTTCGTGGGAACAATTCATTCGGCTGGTCGGTACGGAATGGGTACCCGGAAAAAATGTACCCTTTGATCCGGTCGCAAGTTTGCGCGCTCAAAAAGCGGGGATCCAAGTAATCTGCGCCGGAGGTTCCGATTTGGATAATCTGGATAACATCTTAAACGATCATCCCTTTAACGGCACAACGATAGGTTAAGCGTATGAATTACTATGAGGTTTTGGGAGTTTCCAAAACAGCTTCCGACGAAGAAATAAAAAAAGCCTACCGTGCAAAGGCGCTGCAATATCACCCGGATAAAAATCAGGGAAATGCAGCCGCCGAAGAAATGTTCAAAAAGATAAACGAAGCGTATTCAGTCTTGTCGGATTCCAAGAAACGTGCCGATTACGATATCGGCGGCTCTGCGTCGCAGCAATATGGAGCGTATACACAGTATACTCGGCAGAATCCTTTTACCTATAATCCGTTTGCGCAAGAAGCCGACGACGATGATTCAATGTTCGGTAGGTCGTATAGCTGGACTTTTTACCGTTCTCCGGAACAGGACAACGAACCCGTTTCGCGCCGACGGGGATTGGGGGCATTGCTTGCCGGTATCTTATATCTGTGGCTTGGCTTGTTAAGTTTCCGCGTTATATACCTCTTCGGTTTTTTGGGGCTTTTTGTCGGTGTTCCATTGCTGGTGAAAGGCGTCAAAAACCTTAAAATAGCGTTTATATCGTTTTTTAAAAGCAGCAGCTAGCGTTCACGAAAAATAATTCTTCCTCTGTTTAAGTCATAGGGGGAGAGTGCGACTTTCACGATGTCTCCGGGAACAATGCGGATAAAATGTTTGCGCATCTTTCCCGACAAATGCGCCAAAATAACATGACCGTTTTTTAATTCAACACGAAACATCGTATTCGGAAGGGATTCTTTTACAATTCCTTCAACTTCAATTGCTTCTTCTTTAGCCACAATTCCTCCAAAATAATTTAAGGCAAACCGGTGAGCAAAGATATCTCTCTAAAAATTTCAGTTTTTTAGAGGTTCCCAGTTGCTTTTTTAGTAAAATAACGCGTATAATTGTAAAATCTATTCATTAGTTTGTCAACTAATTGAAAGGATTATAAAAAGAGAGGAGTTATAAAAGAGATGGAAAAAGATTTTTATCAAGAAATGAAACAGTCTTTGCATGAGCATCGTGCTCAAATTATCAAAACATTTGTAGCAAATAATGAGAGTTTCAAGCAGATTATTGAATCGGTCGATCCCAAGGATTTCGGCGACATCGCTTCGGAAGATACAGACCGGAAAATGCTGGAGAGCATGAGCGAAAAGGATATCAAACGGATGCAGTTAATTGAATCCGCTCTTGCTCGTCTCGAACAAGGAAAGTATGGCAAGTGCATCAAGTGTACAAAAAAAATACCGGAAGACCGGCTGCGGGCTATTCCGTATGCACTGATGTGTATCGAATGCCAAACCGAAGCAGAACGAAAAAAACGTTCGCATATATAAGGTCGGAGGTATTATGAAAAAAATCTTTTTATTTATAGCGGACGGATTTGAAGAAGTTGAAGCGGTTACACCGCTCGATTACTTGCGCCGCTGCGGAGCCGATTTGACATTGGTGGGAGTCGGTGCAAAGGTTATTCGCTCGTCGCGCGGGCTGACTGTTACTTGCGACATTACGTTATCCGAACTTATCGGAGAGGGCGCTGAAGCGAAAAAAAATGCCGAGCGGTTGGCGGCAGATACTGCGCTGGCAATACTGCCGGGGGGACTCCCGAACAGCCGTACACTCAGTGAAAATACCGAGCTTTGTTTTTTTATAGTAGAGACAGCAAAACACGGCGGCTTGGTTGCAGCGATTTGTGCGGCTCCGGCGCTTGCACTTGGGAGATGGGGCTTGCTTGAAGGGAAGCAATTTACCTGTTATCCGGGTATGGGAACAGACTTACCGACGCAACCGGTAAAAGGAGCGCGCGTTATTCGGGGCGGTCAGTTTATTACCGCCTGCGGAGCCGGAGCAGCCGAAGAATTCGCTTTTGCCTTGGCGGATGCCTTGTACGGCGAAAAGAAACTCACCGAGCTGAAAAGCTCAATCGTCGCCCGATAGCACGGTTTATATCAATAGAATAATGAAGATAAACGGTTATCAAGATTGGAAAGAGGCGATGCTGTACCTTCCTGAACGGACATTTTTTCTCTTAATGCGTTTATATCTCGGGGAAATTAAAACGCCTTTTAATAAACAGCGCCTCGTAGAGAGCCTTGGCGGATTTTTATCGAAGGCCGAGACACAGCGGACGATGATAGAAAGCCTTGACCGCCTCGACCTGCTGATTTTAACAGCCGTCGATATGCTACCGCTAACCAACCGCAGTGTATTACTGATATTTTTATCTTCGGAACCTGCGTTGCAGACACGGCTGACCAATCTGGAAGAGCGGCTTATTCTCTATCGAAACAGTTATACCGACGATTACGATAGAGTAATAAACAACTACCGCATTAATCCGTTTTTGTATAAGGCTGTTGAACCGCTGCTGGATGCACATTCTCTTTTTTTACCGCAGCAAAAAGCGGAACCTCAGAGCGGGACAATGTTTTGCGATGATATCGTATTGGCAGGGTTCTACACTTTTTTTCTCAAAGAAACCGATGTGCTGAAAATGAATGGGGCTTTTAAAGCGAGAGCCGAAAAGCAGCTTAAAGCGATTTTTCAGGATGCCGAAACGGATACCGGCTGTTTTAAAACGCTTTGTACCGGTTTACAAAATCTCGGGTTGTTGATACGGGAAGAGGAGCGCCTTATTCCACAGCAAGGGCGGTGGGGGGAGCTTTTTAAGCAAAAGCCGTTTGATCGAAAGATGTATATCGTTGCCGCAGTGTACGGTCATGCACGTCGTGAGAGTATGCAGAAACGGGCGCAGTTTTTTTCGGATTTTTTAACCTCGCTCGATCCCCGCGGACTGTATGACGATATCGCATTAAAGCGTTTTTTCGATTTTTTATTCTTGCGTTTACATGTCGAAACAAACGGAGACACCTCGATTTTTCCTGATATGATGGTCGAGGATGAACTGAGGATGATCGATACGCTTAAAGCGCTCAAGTTTTTACTTCCGGTTGGGAAGTATTGGCAGTTGAATACGGCCTCGTTTAATCAGGAAGCGACAGCGCAGCCGTTGATTGTCGCCCCTTCATTTGAGATTACCATGCTTCCCTTTACCGCTCTTGACCGAATATTTCCGGTACTCGGCTGCTTGGAGCCGGTGTCTATTTTAACGACCGGAAGGTTCACCATCACACGAACAGCCTGTTTGCGTTGTTTTGAGCAGTGCAGCACCGATAAAGCTTTGATAGCGTTACTTGATGAAGCCTCAGGAGGGACACTTCCTCAAAACATAAAGGTAAGTATTTCCGAGTGGTACTTGCAGTGTACCGCCGTCGGTTTATACTACGGGTTTGTGATAACCGTTGCAGAGGATAAACGGAAATTTTTTCAGCAAAATGCCGTGCTGCAGGATATCATCTATAAGGAATTAGCCGACGGTGTGTATCTGATAAAGCAGATGGATGTGGATTCGGTGCGTACAATGATCAAATCTGCCGGTCTGGATGTAACTTTTTACACTACGGACTCTACAGGACGATATACTGCGGCCGGATTTTCTTCTATTGAACATCGGCATTCCGCTCTTGACGGCTTTGATAAAAAAACGAAAAAGCGGCATATAGCTCAATGCGAACAGGAAAAAGACTATTGCGAGCATATTCGGGAACTACAAGACATTGTAGATACGATGCCGATCGATCAGTATAATAAGCAAAGCCTTAAAGAAAAAATTACGAAAAAACTGATCATCACTAAAGAACAATTGTATGGAGCGCCGGCAGCCAACGAAGCCCGAGAGGTTTCGGGGCTTGATTTTTTAGGAAAAATCCACCTTGCAGAAACTGCGATTGCCGACAACAGCCGTTTGGAGGTGTCGATTGATGGAACGGAAGGACGACGGACAATTATGGGGACTCCCATTGCTATTGAAAAAACGGAACACGATGCGGTGTTATTGATGCAGGAAACGGGGTCGCACTATAAAGAAAAATTTTCTATTGCTGGTATCATAAAAATGAGAGCTTTTCGCAATTCATTTTTTTCTTAATTTGGTAGAGGAAATCTGCAAAAACTGAAGTTTTTAGAGGCTCCCTAGATTCAGACTTTTGAAAAAAGCTCCGATACTGTAATCGATATATAAGGCACCTCTAAAAGATCGGTTAGATTTTTAGAAATGCCCGAATGAGGAGGGTTTAAGACGATGGGGGCATCGTTTATATTAGCGCCGTCTTTATTGAGTGCAGATTTTTCACGGCTTGCCGAAGAATTACAATTTATTGAAGCAAACGGTGGACAATGGGTGCATCTTGATGTAATGGACGGTGCTTTTGTGCCGAATTTAACGTTTGGAGCTCCCATCGTGCGCAATTTACGGAGTAAAAGCGCCCTTCCTTTTGATGTGCATCTCATGGTTGCTCGTCCCCAAGATTTTGTAAAAGATTTTGCGGCGGCAGGCGCCGATTATTTTACGTTTCATATTGAAGCGGCACTACATGCGCATCGGCTTATTACGGAAATCCGCGCTGCCGGTATGAAGCCCGGTGTAAGTATTGTGCCGTCAACCCCTGTACATCTTTTAGACGAGGTGTTACCCTTTGTTGAGCTTGTGCTGGTGATGACGGTTAACCCGGGCTTCGGCGGACAAGCAATGATACCCCGCTGTCTTGAAAAGATTAAGAAGCTGTGTGAATACCGTGAAAAATACGGTTATCATTATTTGATTTCCGTTGACGGCGGTGTCAATGCGGAAACACTTCCGGTTGTATGCAGTGCCGGAGCCGATGTCATCGTTTCAGGATCGTCCTTTTTTTCCGGAGAGATAAAGAAATGAAAAAAAAATTATTAACAATTTATCTTGTGTGTTTGAGTATATGCATCATCTTTGCCGATAACAACGATTTACTGACCGGTTTGGATGCATACAGCCGCGGCGATTGGACTACTGCGATGAAATCATTTAAACGGGCATTTACTACTGCTGAACCGGATGACCGTACCGAGGCGCTGTACTGGCTGGTTATGTCCGAAACTTCTGCACAAAATTATCGGCATGCGTTGGACTATGCCGATATGTTTTTGGAAACCGCCCCTGAAGATGAGCGTGTAGCCGAAGTAATCTACCAAAAAGGGCGTATCTTACATTTGTCCGGAGACTACGAAAAATCATTGGAGACTCTCCACCGGTTTATTGAAGATTACCCCGAGCATCCGAAGATTCCGTCCGCTTATTATTGGATAGGTGAAAATTTTTATGCAGCAGGAAATTACGCCGAAGCCCGTAAAATTTTTGACAACATTGTCGTGAATTATCCGCAATCGGGTAAAGTGAGCGAGGCACGGTATAAAATCATACTTATCGATCAGCAGTCGATACGGGAAGAGCTTTTGCGAATAGCGCTCGAGGCACATGCCGCAACAGTGCAAGTCAAAAAAATACCCGAAGTCGTCGAAGCTGAACCGAAACCCGACGAAACCGAGGTCGCTGCTGCAGATAGCGATACGGAATCGGCATCGGTTGCCGATGATACTTCGTTAATCGAAGAACAAGAGCAAGATAAGGAAATTGCCGACCGCCTCGCTGTGTTGGAGAAAAAACTTGATGAACTTTCGGTAATGCTTGCTAAGATTGCCGAAGAACAGGAAGCTCAACGTGCACGGGAACAACAGCAAGCTTTTGAACAGCAGCAACGGGAAGAGCAGCAACAAAAAGAACAGGAAGAAGCCGAACGACTTCAACTTGAAGAACGCCGTCGGGAACTGGTAGACCTGAAGGAGCGTACTAAAACCTTGGAAAAACTCTATGAGCAGCGTACGAAAGGAGCAAAATAATGCAGATAAAAAAAATAATTCTGTTATGCCTTGCGGCATGCTTAATGAGCGGATTGTTTGCAGCGGAAAATACAGTGGAGATGATCAGCGATCCGTTAAAGCTGGTTATTTACCCTAAGACGGGTAATTTCTGTTTATACCGGTTAAAAGCCGAAGATGTTCGGATTTATGAGCCGTTGTATGATGACCGCTCTCAATCTTCCGTAAATATTTATTCACTGCTCTTTAATGGGGAGATATTCCATCTCAATAATAAGAGTGGAAAGAAAATTATCATTAGTCAGACAAAAAACAAGATAACGATTATGTTCCAAATCAGTATGGATTTTTTGGCAACACAAACATTTTCGTTTGTACCTTCAAAGCAACGGTCAACGGGGAAACTTTTAAAAGTAGTGACGAAAATTCAAAATATTTCGGGGGATATTGCTAATATCGGTCTAAAAGCCCTGTTCGACACTTCGTTAGGCGAAAAAAATCTTATTCCGCTTTATACGGATTTGCGCAGCGAAATCGGTGCGGAACTGATGTTGCAGCCGGTATTGGAAAAAGATTCGGTTGTTTTTTCGGCCGATAGAGGATATGCTTGTTTGTTCTTTTTACGGAATGAGTATATGACAACACCGACTTCCGTGTATGTTGCAAATTGGGAACGGCTGGTAACAAAAAAGTGGCTGCCTCCCTATATCAGCGGTAGGTCGTTCCGTAAGTACGGTTCTGCCGATCCGGGACTCTTATATGTATGGTCGGAGCAAAAAGTACCGAATGAAGCAGCGCTTACCGTTACCAATTGTATCGGTTTTTATGATTACCGAAATGCCGCCGAAACCGTAACGGCATATTCAGCCTATACTCAAGCAGCGGCGGAAGAAACTACTCGAACTGCCGGTAGACCGGTGGGAAATCTGGCTGTTACTCCGATATATCAAAATGCTCCGGTAAATCAACCGGCTGACGCCGCGCCTAAAACACAGGTCTCCGCTGTTTCCGAACCGGCGGCGGCTGCAGAACAAACTCCTGCAGCGCAACCTGCCGAGCAGGAACCGTCTGTGCAGCCGACAAAAAACGAAGAACCGAAAAAAGATTACCGATATGTACAGGAACTCTTGGATAAAATTGCGGAACTTGAGCAATCTTCCGATACATTGTCCATGGAAGAAATCAAAAAATTACGTACGGAAGTAGACGAAGCAATAGAGGCTATGCAGGAAGAATAATGCCGTCATCAATTCTTGAACAAGCAAAAAAACAATTTGCCAAGGGGAATTATCAACAGGTCATCAGCTTATTGGAACCGCACGTTACGCAATACGTTGTGTCGGGTGATACGAAAGATGTTCTGTATAATGCTTCATTTAACAAATCGTTTCCGTTTTATTTGTATTTAGGGCTTGCTTGTTTACATGCAGGGGATATCGGCGGTGCCGTTGACTATTTGACCTGCGCTGGGAAAATTAAAATGACTGATCCGGATTTGCTATGTGCACAGGCTGTGCTGTTTTTACGGCGCGGAGATACCGCACGTGCGATAGACTATTATCTGGATGCTATTGAATATAATCCCAACCATGCATTGGCTCGCAGCGGATTGGAGTTTATTCGAACTCATAATACGCCGGAGGCAATAGGAGAAGCCGTTCAATCGGGCGAAATAAAAAAGTTTTATCCGCGCCCCGGAGTGCAGGCTTATATTAAAAAGCGAATAACCTTTTTTGTCTTTCTTGCGGCCGTTGTGTTTGTCGCGATAATTGCAGTAACGGTATCGATAAAATTACCGTTGTCGATACGGACACGAAATAATAACAGAGCCGACCTTTCGGCATTGACATTATTGTCTGACGAAAAGGCTCGTCCGATCGATACGAGTGGAACGTATCGGTATACGCTTTCTGAAAAAGAAGTGTTGGCCGCATATCGAAATGCGCAGAAATACTTTCAGGATTCGCGGGATAATTTGGCTCAGATTGAGGTGAACCGTATTTTATCTTCGAACGCTGCTCACTCGATTAAACAAAAAGCACGGCTGTTGATGGACTATTTTTCAACGCCGGGGTTCGATACCGTTCGGGATATACCCGTCTACAGTGATGTGCGTGCGGATATTCCGCTGTATCTCGATTGCTGGACAATTTGGTCGGGTGTTGCAACCAACGTACAGTCTAACGGAGAAAATACGAGCTTTGATCTTTTAGTAGGCTACGATGACCGTATTCAACTGGAAGGGGTTGTACCGATATTTTGTAATTTTTCTATTCGGATAGATTCGGAGCGCCCTATCGAAGTATTGGGGAAAATTCAGCAGCGAGGGGGTGTCCTCTTTTTAAAAGCGTCCGGTATTCATCAAAGCCAAGTACCGGCAAACAAAAAATAAAAGCGTACCCATGGAAACGGTAATTTTTAGAGGTACCGATAATTAATCGGAGTAGAGAAAATATGTATACGGCGGAAAAAGTACGGATAGGAGGAAAGGGATGCGTTCGAAGTCTCGAACTCGGCGGCAATGCTCCCATTGCTATTCAGACTATGTGGAAACAGCCGCTGAACGAAGATATATTACAGGAAACGGTACGGAGAATAGCCGAATTGGAACAGCTTGGCTGCGACATTCTCCGGTTTGCCGTACCGGATTCCGAAAGCGCCGAAGCGTTTGTCAAGCTTACCGAAATGACGCCGATGCCGCTTGTTGCCGATATTCACTTTGACTACCGGCTTGCGCTGCGCTGTATGGACGGCTGTGCCGCAAAGATACGCATCAATCCGGGAAATATCGGAACGGAAGATCGGGTGAACGCAGTTATTAAAAAGGCGCAGGATACCGGTACGGCACTTCGCATCGGCGTCAACAGCGGCTCTCTTCCTGTCGATATACGGAATCGTATGGAGCAGGAAATTTGTGAGGGGCGCAATGCGGAGGAGGCGAGGGCGGCTGCGTTGGTAGCGGGGGCGCAGCGGGAAGCGGCGCTTTTTGATAAACACGGCTTTAAGCAGTACCTCGTATCGATGAAAGCATCGTCGGTAAAGGAGACTGTCCTTGCCAATGAGCTGTTTGCCGCCCTGTCCACTGCGCCGCTCCATTTGGGTGTTACGGAGGCCGGCCCTTTGGTTTCGGGGATTGTCAAAAGCGCCCTTGCTTTTTCCAAGCTGCTTGAACGGACTATAGGCGCTACCGTGCGGGTAAGCCTTTCCGATACTATGGAAAACGAGGTTATTGCAGCGCGGGAAATCTTGACGGAATGCGGAAAACGACAGGGCGGTATCAGGCTGGTATCCTGCCCCCGCTGCGGCCGCAACGGATTTGATGTTCACGGTTTTGTCACGCGTTGGCAGCATCGGCTTTTTGCCGAAAAAAAAGACCTAACTGTTGCGGTGATGGGATGCGTTGTTAATGGGCCCGGGGAAGGAAGGTTTGCCGATATCGGTATTACCGGCGCCGAAAACTTTATCCTGCTGTTTAAACAGGGCGTTATCGTACAACGTATCGATATGCAGGGATTGACGGAAGCTGAAAGAAATGCGGCGATCGATGCGGCTTTTGAAAAGGAGCTGGAGAGTTTATGAAAAAAATTGCAATAATATGTTTTACCGTTTTTATAAGTACGGTTCCGTATGCGCAAAGGATAGCGGTCGAATCGGTTGACTATCCGTGGCATTTACTTGAACAGGGAAAGGTTGCCTATGAAGAACGGGAATTCGGCAAGGCGCTCTTGCTATTTAGACAAGCACGCGAAACGCGTAAAACACAGGTAGCGGCTCAGTATGATTATTTGTTTTCGGCTCTTAAAGCTCCGCAGGTAAGAGCTGCCGGCGATCTTATCTCGGATGTATACCGGGTGTTGGAAAATCGACAGGATTATGAAGCTTGTGCAATCTTGGATAGAATTTTTCTCACGCATCCGCCTACCTATTTTGACAAATCGATTTCGGCATTGCTTGCGTGGTTTAATAAAAGCGGCGTCTATCCCGAATGCGATTACCTCATCGGAAAGGTCTATGAACTTGAAGGAGAACTCAGGCAGTCCCGCAGATTTTATCAGTCGGCATGGGAAGCGCGTGAATTTTTATACATCCCCGATATGCGGTTTGAAATTATTTATTCGCTTGCGCAAATTTCCGGCTTATTAAAACAATACGACGATCAAGAAAAATATCTTCTCCTCATTTTAACGGAAGATTCCGTATACGGAACAACCAATGTCGAAAGCGCAACACTCCGAGCCATGATCCATACGATTAAAAACGAACAGACGGTCGAAAAGTTCTTTTCATTGTATCGCCATCATAATGATATAGCGCTGCGCGCTTATATTGAATTGACCGATATTTACCTGCGTGCCGAAGAATATGACCGTGCATTCCGAACAGCGCTGCTCGGAGCTGATATTGCAGTTACGTATTTGAGCGATACGTTGAAAAGAGTTGATTTTATGTATACGTACAGCGATTTTTCGGATTTATTGTTGAGGATCGGTATGAATAACGAAGTTCTTCAATTGACGGAAACTAAGCAAATTTGGAATGTCTTTTTACAGTTTGCCGATTTGCTGTATCGGCAAGGCTTCGTCGTACAGGCGAGTGATCTCTATTATAAATTAGCGGAAAATTGCCCCTCTTTTACGTATGCAAAGGAAGCCTCCTACAAACTTTCGCAGATCTTTTAGGGCTTTTTTAAGGTCAGAAGTTTTTAGCAGAACCTTTTAAACCCTTTACATGAAAAAACTGTCGCATGGGCGTATGGGTAAACGTTGGAGGTAAGCGGTGAATATACACGACTACGGATTTTATCGGGTGGCGGCGGTAGTTCCTTCTTGTACGGTCGGCGATTGTGCAGGAAATGCCGAACGGATTGTCGGGGCATTACGAAAAAGCGCCGAAATGGGAGCCGATATCGCAGTATTTCCCGCATTGGCTGTTACTTCGGCAAGCTGCGGCACCCTTTTTGGACAGCAAGCATTATTGAATGCGGCGGAAGACCGGCTTGCGTATATCGTCCGGCAAACCGCTATGGATCCTATTATCGGTGTAGTCGGCTTTCCGCTCTTTTTTGAAGGCAGTATCTACAGCGCCGTTGCCGTATTTAGTCGAGGTGTTATTTATGGTATTGTACCGCTGGACGGAACCGCGCATTCCCGTGTCTTTTCTCTTTATAGCGGAAAAGAATCTTCGATGATTGTTACCGCTTTGCATAATATTGCCGTTCCGTTCGGTTCCGATTTACTATTTGAGGTGGAAAAGAGCCGGTTTTCGTTTACAATCGGCAGCGGGCACATATTGAGAAATCAAAATGGGGCAGGGTGTAAGGATGAGGATATCCTCACAGCGAAAACCGTTGAACGGATTGGCTGCGCCTCGCTTTATATCGAACCGCTTGCACAGGCTTCTTATGCAGGATCTTTTACGGAACTGTGCCGCAGCGCAGCCGCCCGCTCCAAGCAGGAAAGTAATACCGTTCTCTTTGTAAATGCCGAATGGGGAGAGTCTACAACCGATACCGCCTGTGCCGGTGAGCGTGGTATTTACGAAAACGGCGAACTGCTTGCAGCGGCAAACGGCTTTGAACTATCCGCTTTTAATAAAACAGGCGATTTCAGTTTTTCCGGCTATGAAGGTGAAGCGAGTATTACTTTTGCGGATATGGACTGCGAAGCGCCCTCCGGTTTCAGCCGTATTCCATCGGCTTGTCGCCGCATTGCTATCCCTGCTATCCCTTCCCGAGGGGTGTTACTCGTTCGTCCGCGCAATCCTAATCCGTTCATTCCACTCGCAGTGCAGAACAACGAACAAGCATGGGAAAGTTTTTTCTCGCAGGTAACGGAACTCCAAGCACGCGGGTTGGCTAAGCGGATGCATCATACCGGCTGTACAAAAACCGTAGTAGGGATTTCAGGCGGCTTGGATTCCACGCTGGCACTCTTCATTGCGGTGCTTGCTTCACGAATGCTCCGTCAGAAAACCGATTCGGTTACGGCAATTACGATGCCCGGTTTCGGAACAACTGATAGAACCAAGTCCAATGCACTCAAACTTGCGGAATTGCTCGGTTGTACCGTTCTTACCATCCCCATAGAAAAAGCGATGTTGCAGCATTTTGCGGATATCGGGCATCCCGTAGACTTATGTAATACCGTCTATGAAAACGCACAAGCCCGTGAACGTACCCAAATTCTGATGGATAAAGCAAATCAACTCGGTGCGTTGCTTGTCGGCACGGGAGATCTTTCCGAATCGGCGCTCGGATGGGAAACATATAACGGCGATCACATGTCGATGTATAATGTTAATTCCGGCATTCCTAAGACGATGTTGCGCCATTGCATTCGATACGTCGCAGCATATCCGACCGCCTTTTTACCGGATACTAAGGCGCATTCCGAGTTCCGTGCTATTTTGCAGGATATTCTCGATACGCCGATCAGCCCCGAGCTGCTGCCTGCACAAAAACAGGTCATTACACAAAAAACCGAAGAAATTCTCGGCCCCTATGAGCTGCATGATTTCTTTTTATATTATCTTTTACACACGGATTTTAGCCCTGCAAAAATCCTCCTGCTTGCAGAGCATTGTTTTTCCACGGATCAACGGTACAACCGTCAACAAATACTCGGCTGTATGCGTATTTTTTACCGGCGGCTTTTTTCGCAGCAGTTTAAACGTTCTTGTGCTCCCGACGGGGTACAGGTAGGATTCGGCAGCTTTTCTCCGCGAGGGTCATGGCACATGCCGAGTGATATGAATGCTGCCGTCTGGCTTGCCGAACTTGAAAAGTTGTCGGAACTATGATACATTTCTTCAATGTTTCATACAATTGCCGCGTGGATAGGACATTATATTTCCTATTTTCCGCTGGTTATTTTTATAAGTCTATTTCTCGGAGGCTTTAACCTTCCGATTTCGGAAGATATAATTGTTATTACCGCTGCTTTGCTCTGTAAACAAGAAAAAGCGTCTATTCCTGCTTTTTACGCCGCTCTTTATTTTGGGGCGATATTCAGTGATTATCTTGTGTATTTTTGGGGATGGCTTTTGGGGCGTGGTAGGATTTCGGGGAGATTCTTTTCTAAACTTATAAGCAAAAATAATATCAATCGTATTTCCCATGCACTTAACCGGCACGGCTTTTTTACCTTTCTGTTTGGACGCTTCATTCCCTTCGGTGTACGCAATATTATTGCAATGACATCAGGTTTTGTCGATTTTCCTTTTTATAAATTTGCTCTTTTTGACGCTATTGCAGCGGCATGTAATATTTCAGCGCTATTCTGGCTCGTGTATTTTCTCGGACTCAGAGGAAGTCATTTTATGAAGATTGTCGGGGTTGTGCTTTTATTGTTTTTTATCGGGTTTAGTATTTATATTTTGCGGTC
>ERZ772960.1591-NODE-1591-length-17832-cov-10.714688_pt1 | contig 17832 bp, 17 predicted proteins | sample MGYA00580678_ERZ772960 | MGnify/ENA primary metagenome ERZ772960 (study PRJEB29015, sample SAMEA2737930) | human oral metagenome | biome: human oral; feature: human-associated habitat; material: dental | place: China | collected 2059 ... | reverse complement strand
TAACACTTAACGGTCATCATTATGACGTTGAACTGCTCAATCAGAGTTTTTACCTGCCCACAGGTTGGAGTGGTCACCCCAGGCAAACCTTGCCAGGTAATCACTGAATACAAAGGTAAGCAGATATGGAATGTATATCAGCTTTAATACAAAGTACTGAAACAATACATGTTCCTGCTATCTATGTTCAAATATTTAACATCCTTAAGAGGCTTAAACGATTAAAAGTAATTTCTCAAAAGCTAAAAGGGAAAACAGTGTACATGATTGCTGATGGAAATGTTATCTGGCATAAGATTGACAACACATTTGTAGTTAATAAGAATACTAAAGTTTCCCACCCTAATAAATAGATAGTAAAATAACAGTTTGTCGAATTTTCTTTGTAGATTAGTAATCGCTAAACAACTGATTTTAAAGACAAGACAACAAAACTGTTATGGAAGCAAAAATAGAGAAAATAAGTGAGTTATCCAAACTTTTGAGTGTTAAAACTCGAATGAGTGATGATTTATTTCATCTTTTTGGCAAGTTTGGTATCGGTCACCTGTTATCTCGCCTGTCATTGGAGAAACATGACGGGGTTTCCGCTTCGGAGTTGATCCTTTCTCTTTGCCTCTTCCGCATTGCGGGTAAGAGCATCCACAGCGTATGCAAGCATAAGATATATGAGCTTTCAAATCATGGCAAGAACTGTTTCTATCGGATGATGATTCGCCCGCAGATGGATTGGAGGCGCCTGATGAACCACTTTGCCTTGCGTTATATGTGCCTGTTGCGTAAGTATGGCGAAGCTCCTCGATCCGAAGCCACGACATGTTTCATCATAGATACGTGAGTTCGGGTTAAGAAAGTCCTTATAAAAGTTGGTGATCTCGTTTTTTTTTGTAATTTTATGGTTGAAAATCAATAACTTACAAAACAACCAAGCGATGATTACAAAAGACAAGGTTATAGAAATTTTCTGTATTATTGATGAGTTTGACAAGAATTTGAATGTTGAACTGAGTAAAAATCTATGTTTACCATCCTATAATAGCAATGGTAAACGTTGTAGAAATCGTAAGGGAAGGCTTTCTGAAAGTGAAATCATGACTATCCTTGTGTGCTATCACTTCGGTACATATCGTAATTTCAAGGAGTATTATCAGAACTGTATCCGTGGCCGGCCCAGGCATGAATTCCCTGCTGCCGTCTCCTATAATCGTTTTGTAGAACTCATGCTGCTTTTATGAGAATAAGCCGGAGGCACTGCCTGTATATGTGGAAAAGTCAAGGCAGTTAGAATTATTTGCATGCTAAACTTATCCCGAACTCGCGTAGTATATGGATGGAAGTTAAGTAGATGATAGGTTTTGCAGAGGTCTCGTCCTGGCTTTTTGATTTCTATTTTAAACGGCGGATCATGGTCTAACGAATCCGATTAAATGGTTGAAAAGTTTTGCTGTTTGAATTATAATATCTATCTTTGCCAAAGATAGGAACGTCTGAAAGAATTAGAAGTAGTTTCCGGCGTATTCGCTGGAGTTTGATACGAAGTATCGTTACTATCGTTAACGAAGGTTCACGATAAAAGTAATTCCCTTACAGCGTTCCTATTTTTTTTGTTTAGAACAAGCGCACTATGGCTACCAGAACAGTAAACGGAAGAGAATACACAAAGGCTGATTTTGAGAATCGGTTGCGTTATTTAAATGATGCACAGGAACTCGCCAATCTGCTGAATGAACTGAAAGAACCATTAATATATTCTGACTTTCGTGGGAAACAGCTTAGTTTCTTTGCTGATACCAATAATATACGGCGACGCTGCAAGACATTCCGACTTCGCAAGAAGCACGGCGGCTATCGTGAGATTACTGCTCCGAAAGGAAGACTGCATGATGTTCTTCACATATTGAACATCGTCCTGCAGACCTATGATGAGCCTACCCCTTGGGCATACGGCTTCGTTTGTGGTCGTTCTGTGGTAGATAATGCACGTCCACACGTGGGCAAACGTTATATCCTGAACCTTGATTTAAAAAACTTCTTCCCCACTATCACACGCCGTCAGGTGGCTGACTGCTTGATGGCAGAGCCTTTCGGCTTCTCGTCATTGGCTGCAGAACTCGTATCGGGACTGGCTACTATGCGCACGGATAACGGCGAGGAGGTGCTGGCGCAGGGCTTTGCAACATCGCCGACACTGTCGAACTTCATCTGTCGGGAGATGGATAAGGAGATTGCGGGCGTAGCTGCTGCACAGGGTGTCACCTTTACCCGCTATGCTGATGACCTCACCTTCAGTTCTGATGCAGACATACTTCGTCCACAAGGCGAACTGGCACAGCAGGTAAAGACTATCGTTGAGCGTTACGGCTTCATACTGAATGAGGCGAAAACCTACTTGCAACGCCGTGGAAGACGGCAGGAGGTTACGGGCTTGATGGTAACTGAAAAGGTGAATGTCAGCCGCCGTTACGTGCGTGAAATCCGTTCACTGTTGTATATCTGGGAGCGTTACGGCTATGAAGATGCCTGTCAGGCTGCGTGGAAGAGCTACAAGTTGCAGCACGGAAAGACAAAGGGACATCAGCACCACGTACCTCTTAATAAAGTTCTGGGTGGTAAGCTGAACTATATGAAGATGGTGCGTGGAGCCGATGACCCACTCTATCAACGTTTTGTCAGTCGTTATACTTCTTTGCAACAAACGAATAAGAGAGATATAAAAGAGGTGGAATATAAGGCTTATATGGGTGAGTATCTTTCTATATCGGCCAAAGATAGGATGACAAGAGCTGCTGTTTTGTCAAATGACAACACATCAACACGCCAGCGCGGAGCTACAAGCAGCAATCCTTATGACCCAGGGAAAAAGAACAAACGCATTCTTAACTTCATAGTGATGGTGATTATATTTGCTGCCATTATACTCATCAAACTGTTTTTAAAATCACGTCTGTAAGCAGTAAAAAGGCTGTCTAATATAGATTCTTGAAACCAACCTTAATACTTCCAAAAGAGTTTCCGTTATTCACAGAATATATTTACATTTGCAAAGCTCTTATGAGAGAATAACCTTTCAATTAAAAAGCTATATCTTCAGCTGCTACATTATTAATGAATATGAAGAAAAGAATATTCGTCTTGTCTGGACTACTTTTGATGGTGCTTACAGTTGTTGCTGGCGGCAGAATCAAGGTGGCGTGTGTGGGGAACAGTGTGACATGGGGCATGACAATAGTCGACAGGGAGAAGAATTGTTATCCGGTACAACTGCAACGGATGTTAGGAGAGGGGTATGAGGTGAGAAACTTCGGACACTCCGGTACTACGTTGCTTCGTCGCGGACATCGCCCTTATGTGAATCAGAAAGAGTATAAGGAGGCGTTGGATTTCAAGGCAGACCTTGTTGTTATTCATCTCGGACTCAATGATACTGACCCACGTAACTGGCCAGAACACAGTGAGGAGTTCAATACAGATTATATCAGTTTGATTGACAGCTTCCGGCAGGCAAATCCTAAGGTAAAGATTTGGATATGCCTTATGACGCCTATCTTTGACCGTCATCCTCGTTTTGAGAGTGGTACACGTGACTGGCATGAGCAGATTCAGAAGCATATACGTCAGGTAGCTAAGGCGGCACGGCTTCCATTGATTGATTTGAATACGCCTTTGTACAGTCGTCCTGACCTTCTTGCTGATGCAATTCATCCGAATGCCGAGGGCGCAAAGATTATCGCCGAGACAGTGTATGGAGCCTTGACCGGCAACTATGGTGGTCTTGCTCTTTCTCCACTTTATACGGATGGCATGGTTGTTCAGCGCAGCAAGCCTGTTATCTTCCGAGGCAAAGCAAATACAGGTGAGACTGTCAGGGTGAATTTCAACGGTCGTACACTCTCAGCCATAGCTGATGGGGCAGGGAAGTGGAGAGTTTCTTTCCCGGCAGAAAAGGCAGGTGGACCTTATCATGCAGTGATAAGTACGAAGAAAGAGAAACTTACAATTAAGGATATATATGTCGGTGAGGTGTGGCTTTGTTCGGGACAATCGAATATGGAATTGCCTGTGAACGCTGTACAGAGCAGAAAACAGGACTTGGACGAAGCTGACAGACAGACTCGCCTGCATCTGTTTAATATGTCTGCCATCTATCCAACAAATGCCGTTGCATGGTCGGCTGCAGCCTGTGACTCAGTAAATCGTCATCTGTACCTTCGTGTCGGACCATGGCGCAACTGCTCCCGTGAGTCATTGAGTGGCTTCTCAGCCGTTGCTTATCACTTTGGTAAGAAGTTGGCTGACAGTCTGCAGGTACCTGTGGGCATCATTTGTAATGCTGTTGGCGGAACGACTACGGAGTCATGGATCGACCGTAGGACGTTAGAACAGCGTATGCCTGCTATCCTCCGCAACTGGTATCATGGTGATTTCGGTATGAAATGGGCACGAGAGAGGGCGTTACAGAATATCAGTGTGAGCAAAAATCCGCTGCAGCGTCATCCCTATGCACCAGCTTATATGTTTGAGGCAGGTATGCTTCCTTTGAAGGGTTATGATGTCAAAGGCGTTGTATGGTATCAAGGTGAATCCAATGCACACAATATGGAATTACATGAACGGTTATTCCCCATGTTGCAGAAGAGCTGGCGCAGGTTCTTCCACAACCCGGAACTGCCGTTCTATTTCGTACAGCTTTCAAGTTTGAATCGTCAGTCATGGCCACGTTTCCGTGACTCTCAACGTCGTATGGCATCAAGACTGCATAATACATGGATGGCTGTGACGACGGATGTAGGTGACTCCCTGGACGTACATTATACGAACAAGAAGCCTGTTGGTGAGCGGCTTGGCTTGCAGGCATTGCATCATAGTTATGATTACAAGATTGAGTCTGAGGGACCTGTCTGTCATTCGGTTTCGGTGAAGGACAATGGTCTTGAACTTCAGTTCACCCATGCTCAATCGCTGTCTGCCAATGGCAGCCGTCTTGTTGGCTTTGAAGTGGCAGGTGCTGATGGTATCTACTTTCCTGCTGAGGCACAGATAACATCGTCAAACACACTCCTTGTCAGGTCTTCCTCTGTTACACGTCCTCTCTATGTCCGTTATGGCTGGCAACCCTTCACGCGTGCCAATCTTGTGAATGAAGCGGGACTGCCATGTAGTACATTCCAATGGAAGGTCAGGAAGTAAACGTTTTAATCAGCCGTCCCTTAGATACGTTATATTATACTGTATTTAAGGGATCGGCCTGTCTTTCCGTCTTCTACAGACAGCTTATTCCCCTATCATCGGTATTTGTAAACGGTTTTCATGCAGTTCAAAGCAACACATGCCTTTCAGGCTTCTGAAAGATGCCTGATTGACTTGCAGAAGGTGCTCTTTCAGCATGTTACCAACGCCCTTTTGAAGTCCAATCAAGCACCTTTTACGAGCGGCTTAATAACCAGCTGATCGACTGCCGGTTACGAACTCGCTTTTTGCACGTGTTCTTTATATTTACAGATGATTTGTTTGAAATTATGTAATGACTTTTCAAAATCTTGTCTGTGTTTTCAACGTGTTAAAATGAAAAGGTCTTTGTGTCGGAGGAGGATAACAGGATAGACAGCTGTCAGTCCTGGCTATGTTTTTGCTGAATGAATCACCTCGGTTCTTCCGTTCAAGCTATACGGAAAGTATCCACGCATTTAACGGAAGAACCAAAATAATTCTGGCCATGAAACTTGGGCTAAACTCGGTGGCATGTTCATCCATACTTATCAATACGGTGCCTTCAACCGCTTGTTCTCTGCAACAGGTAAAGCCAAGATCGTCTCTTACGCCATGCAGATGACTTTTGGCAGGATGGACGAGCCGCCGGCCAAGGTACAGAAGGCTGACCCTACAACGACTGACCAGTCTTTTGACTTTGCTGATAGATATGAGGACAGCAACCATCCGACGGCCCCGACGCAGATCGGTCATGGCCATTACACCTACGATGTCAACGGTAATCTGACGCCGGTAATGAATGATTCAATCAATACTACTCGCAAGATGTACCGGGATGGAGGCCGTCTCCGTCATACCCTTTCAGACTGTCAGAGCGGGATCGGGAATCGTGCCTGCTGGATGGAGGCGCAAAACGGTTCTCCGCCGGCACGCCTCTTCCCGTCCCCAGTTCAATAGAATAGCAGGCCTGCTATTCCGCAGACGAGCATCACGAGGATGGGATTGGTCTTTCTGTACCTTGTAAAATAGAAGGCCGCCGCAAAGAGGACGATGCTCAGTCCGAAGAGACAAGGATTGTCCGCCGGCGATCCGAAGTTGTCTTTCGTCATCAGCAGCAGGGCGGCGGCAGCTATCAGTCCGACAATCGTAGGGCGCAGAGCCTTGAAGACATCCTTCACCTCGCGCGAGTCTTTGTGGGCAAGGAGGTATCTGCTGACGCAGATCATCAGGATGAACGACAGCCACATGATGGCCAGCGAGCACATCACGGCACTGCATACGGCCGCCCAGTGGGGGTAGCCCGCATTGACGACGGCCGTATAGCCCACGTACGTCGCCGCGTTGATGCCGATCGGCCCCGGCGTGCTCTGGCTGATGGCCACGATGTCGGTAAACTCGGCGTTCGTCAGCCAGTGGTTCTTCACGACGGTCTCGTTCTGGATGAGCGAGAGCATGGCATAGCCGCCGCCGAAGTTGAAGATGCCGATCTTCGAGAACACATAGAACAGCTTGAAGAATATCATCGTTCTTTCCCTTTCTGATACTGTCTCCACAGATAGCCGCCGGTGCCGGCAGCGATGATGACCCAGATGGGGGAGACGCCCATCAGCCATATCAGCAGACAGCTGGCAAGGGGGATCCAGCCGGTGCCCCATGTTATCTCTGCCGTCTTCGCCATCTTGAAGCAGGGGGCGGCGATGAGGGCGACGACGGCAGGGCGTACGCCACAGAAGAACCTGCTGACATACACGTTGTCCTTGAAATTGTGGAAGAACATGGCTATCAGCGTGATGGCGATGATGGAGGGGAGGGCGATGCCCAGTGCGCCGACGATGCCGCCCCACACGCCCCGCAGCTTGTAGCCGATGTGGCTTGCCATGTCCACGCTGAAGATGCCCGGAGTTGTCTGCGCCACGACCATGATGTCCATGAACTCCTGCTTCTCCATCCAGTGGTTCCTGTCGACGAACTCGCGTTCCATGATGGGAATCATGGCATAGCCGCCGCCCAGGGTGAAGGCTCCGATCTTGTTGCAGGTAAGAAAGAATTGCAATAACATCCTGATGATCTTTTTTCCGGGCACAAAGGTACGCCTTTTTATCGATACTGCCGTCTGCCATGCCGTTTTTATGACCTGCATTTTTAATTCTCCGGCAGCCCTGCTTCCGGATTGAATCTTACAGAGACTTTCTTATTCTGAACTATATTTACCTGTCCGTTATATGCAATGTCAGCTTCGTCATATTTCCTGTCCGGTCTGGCATAATATGCCGTCAGATGATAGCTGCCTGCCGTCAGTCTGCCCATCTTGAAACGGACATCGTATTTGCAGATGCAGTCGGCAAATGCATCAAGGACGTTATGGTACACGACGAGGGTAATCTGATTGTCCCGGCTGGCGATGTCCACATGGATGTTTCTTACGGCACAGTTGGCCTTCACGTCTTCCAGCATGCACCGGGCTGTGCCGTCTTTGCCCAGCTCTATGCTCAACGTTGCCGGCCTGCCGTCGTTTTCCGCATAGAAGTCGGGACGTGTCTCCGTTGGAGAGAGGCTCGACTTGCAGGCGGAATTTTCCACATCGTAAACGCTTAATGCCTCAATAGCGGCATGCTCTGATGAACACGCCGACAGGCCCATGATGCACAGAAGGCTGTAAAATGCTTTTTTCATAATTGCATGGATTTGGTTGTTGTTATTTATATGAACGTGCTTGCGGGTCATTTCTTGCCCGTCCTGTTCCGTATTTCCGCCATTAACGAATAAACCTGACCGACGCTTTCCAGGCCCAGGGCGTAATCAGCCTCATGCTTGTTTTCAATCATGTCGGCAAAGGTCTTGATTTCAGAGAAGAACCCTTGCGAAACGATCTGGTTATTCCCCATCGTTGGGACAAAACCGTTTCTTCCGTAGAGACAGACCGTCGCTGCATGGTTTGGAAAGACTTTCTCCAACGGAATCCCCAGCACCGCAGAGCGTCTCGGCATGAAATCAAGCCGCTCCATGTTGTCCAATACATACAGTCCTTTGTCTGTACTGACATTCAGCTGTTCCTGTGCATCCTGCCAAGAGTAATCCGTCGACAGTTCCAACATACCTGTTATATCCTTGTGCCCCAATACAAGAAACAGAGTCTGCCCGCCATCTCTACTGCGAATGACATCCAGACACTTTATCTTTGCCTCTCCAAAAAGGAATGTTGCATAGTCAAGAGGATGGATGAACAGGTCGAGTAAGGCATCTCCTTCAGGGTATAATCCTGTCAGATAACGATAATGGTAATGCCGTCTGCCGTCACCTTTCAACCTTTTTTGCAGAATCCGGGTGGCAGGGGCGAAGCGTCTTTGCAGTCCGACAACGATATGCTGTGGGCCATACAGTCTGACAGCATCAGTCAAGGCTTTCAGTTCCCTTTCGTCCTCACAGGGCGGCTTTTCAATGAACAGGGATTTGCCGGCTTTTATGACTTCGGCTGCAATCTGGAAATGTGAATGCGGATCGGCTGCCACGAAGACCCCCGAGACCGTATCATCAAGCAGGATGTCCTGTAGAGAAGTCGTACCTTTGACTCCTCTGTATTTTTGAGAAATCAGCCCGGCTTTCTTCTCCGAGGTGCAGCAGATGTATTTCAGCGGCAGCTGAAGATACTGTATGACGGGCAGCAGGTTGTCTGCACAATGATTGCCAAGCCCCACGAGAGCATACTGCCGTGTGTAGGTATGGCACAGTTCCCTCATGCTGCGAATGCGCTTGTATCTGCCTATGATGTTATCTGAATATCCCATTTCAGCTATGCTGTTATTCGTTTGAAATGTTTCTTATAGGTGGTCTTCCTGTCGCTGGTCCATTGATATTTCCCGTAAAACAACTCTATCAGGCGTTTGGGCAGTATTTTTTCCAGGTTTCTCAACAGGATAATGTCATACTTCCGGTGATAGTTGATCCAGCATTGATTACACGCTTTGGAGTGTTGACACTGGATCTTGCAGGTCTCCTTTGAATTGAAAATCTCGTCAAGCGTATGCTCATGGATATTGCCTAATACCACGTCCAGGTTCTGGCACAAGGGGACATCGCCATTGGAATGAATGACCAGTTCGCTGAAGATGCTATGACATCGCAGTTTCAGTCTGTTGTTCTTCCACCCGTCATACAGGGCTACGAAATCGAAGTTTTCATCTGTCTGATGGATGGAAGAGGGTATCCGGCTGATGAAATCCGTATTGTCGGCTTCCATCAGATCGCTGGTCGTGTCAAAGAATGACATCGTACTGTAAATACCGATACGCACGTCTATGTCATATTCCCTGGCGATGCCTATGACATACTCCATGTCTTTAAACGAGTTCCATGGGGAGAGACAGAACATCAGGGAGGTAGGCACGGTGTCTTTACAGGTCTCTATAACCTTGATCACCTTGTCATATCCATCCCGTCCACGCATATAGCGATAGGTTTCCCTGTTGCCGTCAAGTGATATGTACAGATGTCGGGGGCGGTGGTTCCTTACGGAAGAAATCACCTTGTCAGCTGCAAGGCAGTTGGACAGCAATGTATAGTTGGGATGATGGGTGTCAAACCATCCCAGTATCTTGTCTGCTTCGGGATGGAGGATAAACTCGCCTCCTTCCAAGCCGACCGTCGTGCGTTTTGTTACACATTTGCTGTTCATTATTCTGATGATGTCATCTAAGCTGAGATTTTCCGCGGGTTTCTTCCAAATGGAACAGTGTCTGCAACGAGACTGACAGCTTGTTGTGGAGTAGATCATCAGGGATGTGAGTTCCTTGTGCTGTCTGCGTACTACATTGTTGACAAATACAATTCCATTGTGGATGTAGTCATAAATACCGTACATTCTTTTTTCTGAGTTCTGTCTTATACCCTTAAGAGCAGAAAACTGCGAAAAGACTGCACGGTATTTATGACTTTTCCTTGTCTGTTCATTTCCCGCCGTTTACCAGGTAAGCCGCAGTCCGAATGGCACCGTTATGATGAACGGATGCTCTGTGCGGTAGGTTTCGAGACCGCTGCCATTCCTGAAGTAGTAGAACATATTGGGTTCCAGATACAGGCTGAAGGGCTTGAATATCCTGTACTGTACACCGACGCCCAGGTTCACAGACCACTGACAGTGCGCCTTGAGACCGCTCTTCAGCGTGTACGACGAGTCGGCTGTCATGATGTACTTCTTCTCAAGCGAGCTGTGGACAGGCATTTCAAATGCCACGCCGCCTGTCGTATATGCGCTGAACCGTCCTTTTGACCATACTTGATAGGTCAGCCTCAACGGTATGCCCACGTAATCTGTTTTCTGGGTCTTCACCAGTCTCGCCTTGTGGTACTCGCTTTCAAACTCGGATTTCAGTCTGGTGTAGGTTATGCCTGTCCCGAAAGTCCATTTCGGACTTAATTGCCTGTTGATGGAAAGGCCGAAGGTCTTGGGGCGGAAGTGATGTGCGACCTCTCCCAGCGAACCGTTGCCGTCTGCCGGATGTCCGCGCAGTATCAAGGACATTCTTGCCCTCTCGACGGAATCCATCAGCGCATTGTTCCGGGCATAATAATCCTCCAGATCGGCCCAGGTGTAGAGTCTGGCCGCCGCACTGCCGTTGGCGTAGTCTACAAGTGACAGATAATCCAGATTCGACACGGCTCCGCCGGTGCCGGCATTGGATGAACAGCCGAAATTGAATGTCCACGGATGCTTCTTCTTGCCGGCATTGGGGTCCGTTCTTTCATTCAGTGCCGTCATCCTGTCCTGTGGTATCAGTGGAATGCAGTATGAAGAATCGTCAGTTCCGGCGGCTATAGCCAGATGTTTTGGCAGGGAATCCACATTGAAGGGTAATATTCGCTGTTCTGTTCCGGCACTGTCCGTCGGCCCTTGCGAAGCAATATTCCCTTCAGGGACCGTCACACCGGCAGCGGCTCTTCCCTCACGGCCTTCGGCACCGGGCGAGGCAGAATGTCCCGGATCTTCTTCTTTCAGCGTTCCCGATTCTTTCCGGACACGTTCTGGCTGATTCTCATGGGTGTCTGCGGCAACAGGGCTGTTCCCGGCGGTCCTGTCCCTCGTTATGAAATAGATACAGACCGGTATCAGAACCGGAAGCAGGAAGAACATCCAATAGTTGATCAGCATTTCACGCAGGGCCTTCTTCGCCCTGAACAGCTGGGAAGACGAGCTGTGCGGGTTGATGCCGAGCAGTCCGCCTATCTCCTTATGGGAAAGACCGTCCAGGACGGAGAGCCTGAACACTTCACGGTTTCCCTCCGGCAGGGATTCTATCGCTGCCAGCAACAGCCCCAGCTCAATGTCTTTCCGTCCCTCCCGTTCTTTTTCCTGTAGCTCTATATCCAGGCAGGATAAGGGAATGGTCCCCTTCTCTGTGCTTTGGAGATACTTCAGGGACAGATTCCTTACGATAGCAATCATCCAGCCTTCCAGTTTCGACTCATCCTTCAGATCCCGGATAGACGTGAAGATGATGATGAAAGCATCATGCAGAACATCCCGGGCAGAGTCATCATCCTTCACATAATGCCGACATACGCCTAAAAGTCTGTCGGCGTATGTCGTATAGAGTTCTCCGAGGGCTTCCTTGTCCCCGTTTTTACAAGCGTCAATCTGTATCATACTGTTTCAAGCAAGAGAATATCTCCTTTTTATCAAAGGAGGATACCGGCTCTAAAAGACTGCACTTGTTTTCGCCGTTTTCCTTCATTTTAACTTTTCATAACCTTTCAAAAGGAGCTTGCGGACACATTGCGTTACTTCAAAAAATCCCTTGCAAATTTACATGAAGAATGTGATTGATAAGTCAGGGGATAAAGAAAACGTTTTTTAGGGGAAACGCCAAAAGGGGCTGTATCAAAAGCAGCCTTGGGTTTCGTCCAGGCTTTTGATACAGCCCCTTTCGTCCATGTGTCATCGTCCGGCGGGGTACGCCGCAGTCTGCAGGGAACGGATGATGCTATGCGTAAATCCTATTGTCTCTCCGTCCGGTAGCGCTCCAGTCCCTTGTCGAGGAAGCTGAGGTAGGCAGGCACATCCTCTTTGAAGCTGAAACTGCCGTTCAGCGGCTTGCCGGCATTGTCCAGAGGAACATAGAACGGCTGTGCCAGATAGCCGAACTTCGTCTGCTCCAGATAGCTCCACTTGTCGCCGACGGTACGCAGCGTGCGGATGCCGCCGTCAGCAGATTTCACCTGTACAGGCTGTTTCAGCGGCGTCTTGTCGTCTACATAGAGCGAGATGAGCACGTAATCCTTCATGAGCCTGTCGGCCACGCGTGCGTCGGTCCATACGGATGCCTCCATCTTCCGGCAGTTGACACAGCCGAAGCCGGTGAAGTCGATCAGAACCGGCTTGCCGGCTGCCGCTGCCGCGCGCATCCCCTCCTCGTAGTCGGTGTACTGGGCATGTACGGTCTGCGGGGCAAGATTGAAGTCCTGCGTGTTGACGGGGGGAGCGAAGGCACTGACCGCCTTGCAGGGTGCACCCCACAGTCCCGGAAGCATATAGACGGAGAAGGCCAGAGAACACAGTCCCAGCATGATGGCCGGCACCGGCATCGCCTTCTGCTCGGGGTCGTCGTGCGGGAACTTGAGTCTGCCGATGAGGTAAAGGCCCAGCAGGCCGAAGAGCACGATCCAGATGGACAGGAAGGTCTCACGGTCGAGGATGTGCCAGCCGTATGCGAGGTCGGCCACAGAGAGGAACTTCAGCGAGAACGCCAGTTCGATGAAGCCCAGGACCACCTTGATCATGTTCATCCACGAGCCGGACTTCGGGGCCTGCTTCAGCCAGGAAGGGAAGAGGGCGAAGACCGTAAAGGGCAGGGCGAGCGCCAGGGCGAAGCCGAACATACCGACGGCCGGTGCCACCCAGTCGCCGCTTGTGGCTGCCTGTACAAGGAGCAGGCCGACCACCGGTGCCGTGCAGGAGAAACTTACCAGCGACAGGGTGAATGCCATCAGGAAGATGGAGAGCAGACCGGTCGTGGCGGAAGCCTTGTTGTCGACCGCATTGCCCCATGAGGAGGGCAGCCGGAGCTCGAACCAGCCGAAGAAGCTGAAGGCGAAGACCAGCAGCAGCAGGAAGAAGAAGATGTTGAAGGGGGCGTTCGTGGCCAGCTCGTTCAGTTTCTGCGGTCCGAAGGCGGCCGTAATCAGCGTTGCCAGTCCCATGTAGATGACGATGATGGACAGCCCGTACGTGACCGCATCACGGATGCCCTTCCTGCGGTCGTCCTTGGCCCGCTTGAGGAAGAAGCTGACCGTCATCGGGATGATCGGCCATACGCACGGGGTCAGCAGAGCCACCAGACCGCCTGCGATGCCCATGAAGAAGATCGCCCACAGGGATCTGCTGCCGCCGTCCTTCGTGTTGTTGAACGCTGACAGTTCCTTGATGACGGGCTTCCACAGGTCGGCGTCCGGCGTGGCCTGCACGCTTGCCTGCTGTGCGGAGACTGCCGAATCGGCCTGCGGGGCCGTACCGGTTCCGGCGGTGTCGGCCGTCATGGTGGCAAGGGCAGATAAACCATCAGCTGCCACGGGGGTGGCAGCTGTTGTCGTTTTATCGGTTTCCGTGCTGGCTGCCGTCGGTGCGGCAGCCGGTGCGGAGGCGGGTCCGTTGCCTTTGAAGTTGAACTCTTCCTGCATCGGCGGCATGCACATCTCGTCGTTGCAGGCGCCGTACTCCAGATAGCCTTTTATACTGTAGGTCTTGGCGGTAATCTTGTAACGCTGGACGAAGCTGGCGCTGTGCTCGAAGTAACGGAGCGTCATCTCGAAGTTCTTGTCATACGCGCTGGTCTCCTTGCCGTGGGGCGTCAGCCTGCCGACAGGCGTCACCCCCTCGCTCTTCTCTACGTGCAGGCTCGCCGATGTAGGGCCGCCTGCCGGCAGGTTGGTGGAATAGATATGCCATCCCTGGTCGATCTTCGCCGTGAAGATGACGTCGACTTCCGTCGGACTCACCTGCTTCTGCTGCACGGTGAAATGGACAGGCTTCTGCTGTGCCATGGCGGTAAGGCTCATCAGCAGTGTGAAAAGGAACAGTAAGGTATTTCTTTTTTTCATTGATTTATACAATTAAAATTCGTCTGCAAAGATAAGAAAATTATTTCTTACTGTCCATGGACAATGTATAGATTAAGGAATTATAACAGCTGCTTTCCATATGTATGGAAAACAGAGGAGACAGGAGGACTTCCACTGCCGTTATGTCAGGAAGACGGCAAAGACAGAGGAGGGTGTGTCAAAATGCAAATACCATTTTGATCATCTTACAGTTTGAAACCATTCATTAAAAATGACCATTTCTGTACTCGATTTTGAGTAAAGAAATGGTCTTTGCTTTTAGGAAAAACCTGCTTATAGCTTGAAAGTTGTCAAGTTGTTAATCTGCATTTTGACACACCCTCGTTCCTCTTCACAGGCGGGGTGGCTGATGCTCCCCCGCCTTTCGTGTTCACGCTGTCGTCAGTTATGCACCAGCGTGCCGATGTCCTCGCCGTCCATCACCTTCTTCAGGTTGCCGACGACATCCATGTTGAAGACGTAGATCGGCAGGCCGTTCTCTTTGCACATGGTCGTCGCCGTGAGGTCCATCACCTTGAGCCCCTTGTTGTAGATTTCGTCGTAAGTGATTTCGGTGAATTTCGTGGCGGTCGGGTCTTTCTCGGGATCGGCCGTATAGACACCGTCCACACGGGTCCCCTTGAGCATGACATCGGCCCCGATCTCTATTCCCCGCAGGCTTGAGCCTGTGTCGGTGGTGAAATAAGGATTTCCCGTCCCGGCCGAGAAGATGCAGATGCAGCCGGCCTCCATTGCCTCTATCGCCTTTCCCTTGCTGTAAAATTCGCCGATCGGCTCCATGCGGATGGCCGTCAGCACCTTGGCCTTCACGCCGATCGCCTCGAGTGCCGAACTGAGCGCAAGGGAGTTGATGACGGTGGCGCACATCCCCATCTGGTCGCCTTTCACACGGTCGAAGCCCTTCTGGCTGCCGCTCAGCCCGCGGAAGATGTTGCCGCCCCCGATCACGATACCGATCTGCACGCCCATGTCGTGTACTTCCTTGATCTGCCTGGCGTAATCGCCGAGCCGCTCCGGGTCGATGCCGAAGCCCTGTTTTCCCATCAGGCTCTCCCCGGAGAGCTTCAGGAGTATTCTGTTGAATCTTGCCATTGTATTTAGTAGTTTGTTTGGGAGTTGAAGAAGTCAGAGGAGTTGATGTCCAATGTGATGTCAACTTCTTTGACTCCTTTGATCACATTAACTTCTGATTAAACAATAAATTCCACCTCTTTGAACTGATAGGAACGGATCCTGCCGTCCCGGTCGCGGAGAATCAGATGGCCGTCGTCCTCCACCTCGACGATGGCTCCGTCGAACTCGCCGTCCGCATCACGGAACCGGTGGAAGCCGCCGCGGCGGTACAGGGCCTCGTGGTACATCGCACTGATGTCGTTGTAGCCGCCCATCTCCAGCAGATGGTAGAAGTCGGAGAACTTCCTGATGATCTTGTCCAGCAGTTCGTCCTTGTCCACTTCGTGCCCTAAGATCTGGCAGAGAGAGACCGGGTTGGGCGCATCGCTGCGGAAGACGGTCTGGTTGACATTCAGTCCCACGCCGAAGATGCAGTCCTTGATGTGCCCGCCGCCGAGCTTCGTCTCGATCAGTGTCCCGCTCAGTTTCCGGTCTTTCCAGTAAACATCATTCGGCCATTTCAGGCGTATGCCGTCTTTCACATAGTCTGTCAGCGCCTCCTTCAAGGCCAGCGCACCGGCCTCCGAGAGCAGAAACTGGCTGCGGACGGGCAGCATTACGGGGTGGACAAGGACTGAGAAGAGGAGGTTCTTCCCGGCTTCGCTCTCCCAGGTATTTGCTCCCTGTCCCCGCCCCGCCGTCTGATATCCGGCTACCGCCACGGTCATCGGCTCATCGGCAGCAGGCGTGTAGTTGCGCAGGAAGGAGTTGGTACTGTCGACCGTCTCCAGCCGTATCCTCTTCACTTGGGGTTCCGTCGTTATGGCATCGGGCCTGAACCAGCCCAGCACAGCATCTATTATCTTCATCGTCTGTCAGTTTCTTTCTCAGATATAAGGCAGGAAGGCATCTTTCACATGACGCACTTCATTCGCCCCTGCCGGCTCTCCCACGACCGTGATGATGTCGAAGCGGACCTCGAGGCTGATGCCGTACCGCTTGACATAGGCGTTGGCGGCAAGAGAGAGGGAGCGCACCTTCTGGGGAGTAACAGCCTCGTCGGCATCGGCGAACCGCTCGTTCTTCCTGGTCTTCACCTCGATGATGACGAGCACGCCGTTGTCCATCGCGACAATGTCCAGGTCGCGGTGGCGATAGTCCCAGTCACGGTGGAGAATGGTGTAACCCAGCTGCCGGAGGTAGCTGGCAGCCACCTCTTCCCCCCATTTTCCCAGTTCATTGTGGTAGCCCATACATCCTTTCTGTAAAAGCCGGGAGAGACGGAAATGGGACATGCCTTCTGTCCGCATCCATGACCGCCATGGTGTACGAGGAGGCTGGTCCGGCTCTTCCGGGGTCTCTGTCACCGCTCCCGTCATCTTCGGTTACATTGTAAATAACCGTACAAAGATAGGCGAATCTTTTGTAAAATCAAAATAAAACCTGTATTTTTGCAGCATGAGTACGGAAGAACAGATGAAGAAAGACCTCTACTATATGCGGCAGGCTCTGGCAGAAGCCGAAGCGGCATACAGAGAAGGAGAGATTCCGGTCGGTGCCGTGGTGGTCTGCCGGGACCGCATCATCGCCCGGGCACACAACCTCACCGAGACGCTCAACGACGTAACGGCCCATGCGGAGATGCAGGCCATCACGATGGCTGCCAGCGAACTGGGCGGGAAATACCTGCAGGACTGCACGCTGTACGTCACCCTTGAACCCTGCACGATGTGTGCCGGCGCCATCGGATGGGCACAGCTCCGCCGCATGGTCTACGGATGTCCGGATGAGAAGCGGGGCTATCGCCTCTATGCCCCCAGGACGCTGCACCCCAGGGCGGAAGTCGTCTGCGGGGTGATGGAAGAGGAGTGCAAGGCGCTCATGCAGCGTTTCTTCCGGGAGAGGCGGTAGCGGCGGAACGGAGGCGTCGGCAGGCCTTGTCCTGACAGGTCCGGTCTGCCATGCCCGTCTTGCCGGTGCGTGATTTGCCCCTTTGTGCGACCCGCTCTGAATACAAAAGGTTCTTCCGTTAAATGGGTAGATTGGAAAGAATAAAGGCTTACACGCCTGCAGGGCATGACTGTCCAAAATCAGGTGGTCTTACAAAGGAAGATAGACTACAAAATAAGATGCAGAAAAGACAAATTGAGGGACTATGGGCTGGTGTATAGAACTGTTTGCATACTGGTCTTATCCCGAACTCGCGTATCTATAGGTGATACAGGCACTTTTACTCTATGGGGACTTGTATTTTAGCTCCAGATAGTAAGCATCACAAAAATGCTTGTTTTATTAGAAAATGACTTGTGTTTTGGATTTAATGTCAAAAAAAGTGGTGTTAAAGACGATTTCTATTACACAGATTGGAAGAAAAAAGTTTTACTGGACGACTTAAAAATC
>ERZ772960.1590-NODE-1590-length-17834-cov-4.634400_pt1 | contig 17834 bp, 18 predicted proteins | sample MGYA00580678_ERZ772960 | MGnify/ENA primary metagenome ERZ772960 (study PRJEB29015, sample SAMEA2737930) | human oral metagenome | biome: human oral; feature: human-associated habitat; material: dental | place: China | collected 2059 ... | reverse complement strand
CCCGTACAATATGGGTGCACAAACCCGTAAGTCATGGGTGCATAAGCCCGTAAATCGTGGGTGCATAGCCCCACACAACATGGGTACATAAGCCCATGCGTTTTTATAGCATGTCCTACTGGATTGGGACAATTCAATCCAAAAAAAATGAAAGTGGGCAGGATGCCCTCACGAGGAAAAGTGCGGCGAGTTTTCGACAGAAAACTCGGGATAAAAAGCATACACGGATGTATGCTTTTTATCGGGTTTCCAAATGGGAAATCCCCTTTGGAAGCGCAGGTTCAAGGTCAAAAGAGGGGGGTATAGGGAGAGACAAAACCTGCCCTGACTTGAAAACCTGTAAGGGAAAGGGGTATTTTCTCCCCCTAAAAGAAACTTCGGCTTGGGGCGGTTTTTTTGTGTGCGGGTGTAAGCGCTTTCTACTCTTAAATATTTACATCGCTCCCTTTTAAAGTCCTTTAATCTGTGGTATAATATGACAAGTGAGGGGGCAGTTATGAGTACTTCAAACAGAAAATATAAAGACTCGGTGTTTGTCGACCTTTTCAGTGAAGACGAAAAAGCGAAAGAAAATTTCCTATCGCTTTACATGGTACACACCTTCCGCTTTCGTCTCCGGTAGAAAATATAAGGCTCGATAATGTTATGTACATGAACATAATCAACGATGTTTCCTGCCTTGTAGATAATAAAATAATTGTTCTTGCAGAACACCAGTCTACAATAAACGAAAATATGCCCAGTCAAGGAATGTACTTCCGTGTACATTCCTTGACTTCGAGTTTTAGGCTTACAGCCTAAAACATCGTGTACTTGCGGCTTTTACGGTGTCCGTGCCGTAGTGCCGTAACCTTAATTAAAGAAGACCGGGTTCTTAGGGCGGAGCCCTAAGCAGTGCGGGAAGAAGAGAGAGGGTTTTAGGGAGAGAGAGGAAACCTTGCTCTGAACGAGGTGTCCTCTCTCTCCCTAAGAGAGCGGCTTTACCAATGCGGTAAAGATATGCATAGAAAAAGGAATCTTAAAAGAATATTTACAGAGAAAATCACGGGAGGTACGATAAAAAGCATCGGCTGAAATAGTGCCTCCGCTTTTTATCTCGAGTTTGCGTCGCAAACTCGACTATAGTACGGGTGCGCTCGTGCGCACAGAAAAAACTTTTTCGGAAGTTGATACTTCCTGCAAAAGTTTTTTGAGAGGAATCAATATGTTAGTAGCAGAATATGACTATGATACGGACATCGCAGTACAGAGAGAAGAAAGTTTAAGGATTGGCATACAACAAGGCTTTTCCGACGGCTCATACCAAAAAGCTCTTGAAACGGCAAAGCTGATGAAAGGTATGAATTATCCGATCAATGATATTTGTACAATATCAGGGCTTTCCGTTGAAGAAATAAAAGCTCTATAAGAACCAGCCTTTTTGCAAATAGGCGGAGTAGATGCAAGGAGATAGCCGAATACGATTATGATACGGACATTGCAGTACAGAGAGAAGAAAGCCTGAGAATTGGTATCCGGCAAGGAATTGAACAAGACTTTTCCGATGGAGCATACCAAAAAGCTCTTGAAACGGCACGGATTTTAAAACAGCTTGGCGATTCCGTAAAAAAGATAATGCAAGCTACCGGCCTTTCCAAAGAAGAGGTGGAAGCGATTAATTAATCGGGAATTCGGTTTGTCCACGGCTTCTGTTCCGCATCTAAAACCGACCGCTCTCAAGCCGGAGAAAACTTCGGCTTCGGGGGCGGTTTTTTTTGTGCGATTTTTGTGCGCTCCTGCCCTTACATAGTTACAGGAAAATCCGATTTACTTTTTCGGCCGTACGCTTTATAATCGATAAGTATGAGTACTCACATCAATGCGCCTGAAGGCGCGATCGCGGAATCGGTTTTACTTCCCGGCGATCCGCTTCGGGCAAAGTATATCGCCGAGCGGTTTTTGGAAAAACCCGAATGCTATAACGAAGTGCGCAATATGTTCGGCTATACCGGCACATATAAAGGAAAGCGCGTGTCGGTACAGGGGACGGGCATGGGGCAGCCTTCGCTTTCGATTTACGTAAACGAACTTTTTCAATTTTACGGCGTACAAAAAGCGATCCGCGTCGGTACCTGCGGCGCGATTCAAGCGTCTTTGAAATTGCGCGACACGATCCTCGTAAACGCAGCTTCGTCCGACTCCTCTCTTATGACGCAGCGTTTCGGCAATCTGCATTTTTCCGCTTCCGCCGATTTTTCGCTTTTGCTTGCGGCTTATGAAAGCGCCGAAAAGCTCGGCATAAAAGCCGTCGTCGGCCCCTGCGCATCGAGCGATCTTTTTTACGATGAAAACGAAAATTGGAAAACGTGGGCGCGTTACGGCGTGCTCGGCATAGAGATGGAAGCGGCGGAACTGTATACGCTTGCGGCGAAGTTCGGGCGGAAAGCGCTCGCGATCCTCACCGTGAGCGATCACATCGTTTCGGGCGGAGAGACGACGGCGGAAGAGAGACAGACGACCTTTGACAATATGATTAGGCTTGCGCTGGAAAGCCTTTTGTAAGCGGCGATTCGGGAGGTAAAGATGAAACCGACATTATTGGTTCTTGCGGCGGGAATGGGAAGCAGATACGGCGGCGTCAAACAGATCGACGCGGTAGGGCTGCACAACGAATGCCTGCTCGACTACGCGACGTACGATGCAAGGGATGCGGGCTTCGGAAACGTCGTCTATATTATCAGAAAAGATATCGAACACGATTTCCGCGAACGGCTGTTCGACCGCGTTGCGCGCAATTTCGATGCAAAATATGTTTTTCAAACGCACGACAGTCTGCTTACCGAAGAAGAAAAACGGCTTTCCGTAAACCGTAAAAAACCGTGGGGTACGGTGCACGCCGTGCTCTGCGCGGAAGATGCGATCGCCTCTCCCTTTGCCGTCGTCAATGCCGACGACTATTACGGGCGGTCCGCTTTTAAAACGATCGGCACCTATCTTTCAGGCCTGACAAACGACAGCACCGCCCACGCGATGGTCGGCTATGTGCTCGGCAACACGATGAGTAAAAGCGGTTCCGTTTCCCGCGGCGTCTGCACGGTAAAAGACGGCTGTCTCGATTCCATCGTCGAAAATCTGAAAATCTATTATGAAGGAGAGGGCATCGTAAGCGAAATCGACGGCGAAAAAAAATCGATGACGGGAAAAGAATGGGTGAGTATGAATCTTTTCGGCTTTTCTCCCGCGGCATTCGATTCGTTTAATAAATTCTGGAAAGATTTTATCGCGCACAACGCCGAAAGCGAAAAAGCCGAAGCGCTTCTCCCCGTCGCCGCAGGCGAAATCGTCAAAAGCGGCAAAGGAAGCATTCGATTTTTTACGTCGGACGAAAATTGGTTCGGCATGACTTACCCCGAAGACAAAGCGATCGTCAAAGCGGAAATCGCAAAAAAGATCGAAGCGGGCTACTATCCCGAAAAACTGTGGGAAAAATAAAGGTCGGTCGGAGCTGAACGTCCGTATGACTTTTTCTTACCGTTTGCCGCTTCCCGAATATACGACGCTGTGCGTTTACAACGGAGATACGCTCATCTTTTCGAACGGCGGCAAATGGCTTATGCCGCTTTTTGCCCTTGAAGATTTTTTTAAAACCTACGACGGGGCGACGAACGATTTGCGTGCGCACGATACGGCTGTGGGAAAGGCCGCCTGCGTTTTGATGAGCCGCATGGGCATCAAAAAAATACATGCGGATATCGCAAGCGTTCTTGCAAAAGAGTATATTGACGAACTCAATGCTTTTCGCGGCGGACACGATCCGATTGAACTTTCATACGATACCTGCGTGCGCCGTCTTTTGTGCGCGACCGAAGAGCATCTCGAAACGATGCACGACAGCGATGAAATGTATATGCACCTCCGTCGTCGTGCAAAACTCGTGCAGGGCGTCGACGTGCGCGTTCAAAACCTGTGTTCACCGTACGGGTTTATTAAAAATATTTCTTTTTCCGTAAGCGCGGGCGGACGTCTTATCGTCGCAGGTGAAAACGGTGCCGGAAAGACGACGCTTTTAAAATTGCTCATGGGCATAAGCGTTCCGGAATCGGGGACGATTTTGATCGATACTGTCCCGCCTTCAAAACTTTCCAAACGGACAATCGGCTACATTCCGCAAACTGCGGAAAATTCGGAGTACGGTCTTTCGGTCGAAGAAGTCGTTTCTCTCGGTTTACCGCCGTTCGTAAAAGAAAAAAAAGCGCGTATTCGAAAAGCGCTTTCGCGTGTCGATGCGCAGCATCTTACGGGCAGAAGTTTTTTAAGCCTTTCCGGAGGAGAAAAGCAAAAGGTGTCATTTGCGCGCTGCCTTGCGCAAAATGCGAAACTGCTTTTGCTCGATGAGCCGACTGCAGCTTTGGATGCGGAAAGCCGGTCTTGCGTTGTTGAAATTCTTCATTCGCTTTCGGTTTCCGAAATTCCGACGATCATCCTTGTTACGCACGACGACTCTCTTTTGCGTATGCGGGGATGGGATGTTTTTTACATGAAATCGCACGATGCCGAGTCGGGAATAAGAGGGGACACGGATGGATAGGCTCCGTATGCTTTTTATGCTTCCGCCCGTGCTTCGCGGAGGAGCGGCTCTCCTCATTTCGGGCGCTTCTTTTCCCCTGTGCGGAGTTATGCTGCTGCGCTTGCAGCTTGTGCCGCTTCGTTATATGCTCATGCACGGCGTTATCTTGGGAGGTGCGCTTGCCGTCGCGCTTTCGCTTCCGCTCGTTCCGCTGACCGTTGCGGTAAACCTCGCACTTGTTTTTGCGATGACATATTTTTCGAAAAACGAAAGCTTTTCTTTCGGAGGCGTAAGCGCCGCTTCTATGGTTTTCAGTATGGCGCTTGCTTCCCTTATCACGCGCATTGCGGACGTTCCCGCAAAAGACACTCTCAGTTTGCTGTGGGGGAGTCCCTTTGCGCTCGGTACGGCGGATATCGCGCTTCTTGCCGCACTCGCGATTTTTCTCGCCGCATATATTATTATTAATTTTAAAAATATTGCAGCGCTCTTTTTCAGCAGAGATATCGCATATTCACTCGGTATACGCGTACGTACTCACTATACGATCATGGTATCGATTATCGCACTCACCGTAGCGGCTGCGATGAAACTGCTCGGCGCATTTTTAATCGATGCGCTTCTCATATTGCCGGTGCTTTCGGCTTCTTCTTTTTTACGGCGGAGAAAAAGGGGGCAGGGGATCCGCGCTCTGTTTTTTTTAAGCGCCGCACTGGGATTCGTCTTTTCCGTTTCAGGATATGTGATTTCAGTCGCGTTCGATTTGCCGCCCGGAGCCGTAATCGCGCTTATTGCGGGAATTGCGTATGCCGCGTTTAATGTGATATAATAATTCCTGTTTTACAAACGGAATATCGACTATGACAAATGAACTGCTGCTTATCATTTCTCTTGCCGCTTCTTTCGGCGGTCTTCTTTTGTTTTTTTCTTTTTTCGGAAAGGCGGGCTGCACCGCGTGGATCGTGCTGTGTACGGTTTTGGCAAATATCGAAGTCGCCGTTTTGATAAAAGCGTTCGGTATGGAACAGACGCTCGGCAATACGCTTTTTGCATCGAGCTTTCTTGCAACCGATTTTTTAAGCGAACTTTACGGCAAAAAAGAAGCCGACAAAGGAGTTAAAATCGGCATCGCGACAACCTGCGTTTTTATGCTGTTTTCGGCGCTGTGGCCGCACTATGCGCCCGCTTCCGGCGACCGTGCTATGTCTGCCGTAAAAGCGCTTTTTTCGAGCACGCCGCGCATCCTTACGGCAAGCCTCGCCGCGTATGCCGTAAGCGAATTGCTCGACGTACGTCTCTATCATGCGCTGTGGAATGTAACAAAAAAGAAAAGCGGCAGCGAAACAAAATACCTGTGGCTCCGCAACAATGCGGCGACACTCACATCTCAAGCGGTAAATATCGTCATCTTCAATTTCGGTGCGTTTTTCGGCGTCTACGATATGAAAACGCTTTCTGCGATAACGGCATCGTGCTATATGATCTATATCGTTACAAGTCTTGCCGATACGCCTTTTTTGTATATCGCGCGGAAAATACATGCACGGCGCGAGTTGTGCGGCACGGCGCGTTGACGATTTGCAAAAGGAAGCTTACGGATGCGCCGTATCGTTTTCTTTTTCCGGGACGGTGTCCTTTAAACCGTATTCCTCTTCGTATGTCGTAAATTCGAGCCGCGTGTCCTGCGGTTTATTGCCGAGCAAAATCGCGACGGGATGTAAAAGCGGTATATTTTCGCAGATGATTTTTATGATGACGGTGAGCGGAACCGCGAGGATCATGCCGACAAAGCCCCACATCCAGCCCCACAGAGAGAGCATGACGAGGATGACGAAGGGCGAAATACCGAGGTTGTGCCCTTCGATGCGCGGCTCGATAAAATTGCCGAGCACCGTATTGACCGTCGTCGTCCCGGCAACGATAAAGATAATCGGCGCCGGATGCGGAAAAAATTGAAGGAGCGCAAATACGGACGTCGCCGCAACCGAAACGATCGAACCGAATGTCGGAATAAAGTTCAGCACGAATGCAAAAAATCCCCACACGACCGCAAAGTCGAGGCCGACGATTTTTGCCGTCGCATAGATAAGCAGTCCCGTTGCAAGCGAGATGAAGAATTTTATCGAAATGAAACGGACGACTTGAGTCATAATCCGTTTGACGATTTGGAAAAGCCGGTTTTTCATCCTCCCTTCAAAAGCTTCTCTGAGTTTTTCTCCCGTTATGTGCATTTCAACGAGCAAAAAGATAAACATCAATACGATGACGAGGATGTTGCGGGCGACGGACACCATATTCGCCGAAAGCGAAAAGAGCATGCGGCGCATCATAATGCCGATATTGAACTGCTCGCCGAGCGCGCTCTGTAAATTGTAAAAAAAACTTTTATCCGCGTCGAAACCCAAATTGAATCTGTTTGCAAAAAATTTGTAGATCGAAAGAAACTTCGATTCGTATTTCGAATATTCGGAAAGAATCGTGCGCAGACTTGCGAATACGAGAGTGCCGAGAACCGCTATGCCGACGACGAATAAAATCGTTACGACGACGATGTTGAATATCCACGGCAAGTGAATTTTATTCATGCCGCGGACGATCGGCAAGAGTACGAATGAAAACATGATCGCGAGGATGACGGGGATGATGACGCTCGCCGTTACTTTCAAAACGACAAAAAGCAAAATCGTCGCGATAAAGATCAATAAATACGCGATCTGCCGTGAAATCTGTTCTCTGCAGGTCATCGCTTAGGCTCCGCGTTTTGCGCTTATCGTATCGAAGCCGCATATCGCTCGCAGCACTTCGGGAACGGTAACGGAGCCGTCTTCATTTTGATAATTTTCGATGATCGCGAGCATTGCGCGGCCGGCCGCGATCGCCGTTCCGTTCAGCATGTGGACGTATTTGTTTTTGCCGTCGTCGTCTTTATATTTGATGTTGAGCCGCCTCGCCTGATAGTCGGTGCAGTTCGACGTCGACGTCACTTCTCCGTAGTCGCCTGCGGGATGCGCTTCATCCGATCTGCCGGGCATCCACGCTTCCAAATCCCATTTGCGGTATGCGGGCGCTCCCAAATCTCCGGTGCACGTGTCGACGACGCGAAAGGGAATGCCGAGCCCCGTAAATATTTCTTCTTCGATCAGGCGGAGCTTTTTGTGGATTGCGTCCGATTCTTCGGGCAGACAGTACACGAACATTTCGACTTTATCGAATTGGTGAACGCGGTACAAGCCTTTGCTGAAATGTCCCGCCGCTCCCGCTTCACGTCTGAAACAGTGCGAAAGCCCGCAGTAAAAAAGCGGCAGTTTCGATTTGTCGAGTATTTCGCCCGAGTGATATCCGCCGAGCGTGATTTCCGCCGTCGCGACGAGACAGGTACCTTCGTCTTCGATGCAGTAAACGTTCGATTCGTTTCCGCGCGGATTAAAGCCGATGCCTTGAAGCACTTCCTGCTTTGCGATATCGGGCGTTACGAAAGGCGTAAAACCGTGCTTTCGCAAAATGCCGAGCGCATACATGATGAGCGCCTGTTCGAGAAAAACCGCTTCGTTTTTGAGATAATAGAATTTGGGGCCGGAAACTTTCGTCCCTCGGTCGAAGTCTATGATATCGAGCGCTTCTCCGAGCGCTACGTGGTCTTTCGGCGGGAACGAAAAAACGCGCGGCGTACCGACTTTTTTTACTTCGAGGTTTTCCGTATCGACTTTGCCGATCGGAGCTTGAGGATGCGCCATATTCGGAATTTTTCGTGCGGCTTCTTCGAGCTTCGCTTCCGTTTCCGTCAACGTTTTTTCCGCTTCGGCGACAGCGTCTTTGAGCTCTTTCCCTTTTTCGATGAGTTCCCGGCGCTTTGCCTCTTCGAGCTTTCCTTTCATCAACGCGGCGTTTTCATTGCGTTTTTCCCGGAGCTGCTGCAGGCGCGTGACGAGGGCGGTGCGCTCGTCGTAAAGGCGTACGACTTCATCGGCGTCGGCCGTCATATTGCGGTTTACGATATTTTGTTTTACCGCTTCGAGATTGTCTTTGATAAATTTATAATCGAGCATATTTTATTCCTTGTTAATTAATAGATCGAATGTTGAGTTTCGAAAGTATTTCCAAATAAAGCGATACTTTCGGCGAGAACTTCGTTCGGCGTCGCCTCACTACCGAGTTTGCCTTGCAAACTCGCCGTGTATGAGCCGCGGTCGAGCTTTTTAAGACAGGCTTCCGCAAGCTTAACGCTCGAAACGGCACGCAGCCGGAACCTCGCCGCAAGCACAATTTTATTTATTTTCGAAACTCGTCCTCCGTTATTGTAAAGTATAGGTGATCGTGACGGTCGAACTCACTTCGATTTTTCCGGACGATATCGTTGTTGTTGCCCCGCTGCTCATTGCCGCCGGCGCGTCGTAGTACCCCGTACTGACGTCGCCCGCATCGCTTTTTTCGATGATCGTAATCGCTTCTCCTATCTTACAGCCGGCAGCTCCTGCCAAAAGAGATGCCGTTTCCTGCGCTTGCCTCACGGCGAGCGTGCGCGCTTCACGAACGAGAGCCGTGTCGTCCGCGACGGTAAACGTGAGGGACGTCAGTTCGCTTGCTCCTGCCGAAATCGCCGTATCGATGACGTCGCTTAGAAGGGCGGTGTTGTGCACGACGATCTTCATTTCGTTCCGCACACGATAGCGCCCGATCGACTGCCTCCCGCCTTCCCACGATTCCTGCCGATATATGCTGTAGTTCGTCGTCGTTATATCGTTTGCGTTCACTCCCGAAGCGACAAGCGCATCGCGTACGCGCGTCATGATTTCGGCATTCCTATCCGCAGCGGTTTTCGCGACCCATTCCTGCGTTACGACCGAAACGACGACGGACGCTTTATCGGGCTCGGCTTCCGCGACGCCGCGGCCTGTTACGGTGATCGTCCGCGAGGATGCTTCCGCTTTTTTTACGAGCGAACACGACAGCGATAAAAACAGCACGATAGCCGCTATGGAAATTTTAATAAAGCATTTCATATATATTTCTCCCATTATTTTCGTTTATCGGATATCGATGTACATGCGTTTTAAATAAATGCTGCGCTTGCGCGCGGGCTGCCACTGTTTGCTCTCCGGCCAGTTTTGCAAAAGCTCATCGTATGCCCCGATCGCGCCTTTGATGTTTTGCAGCGCGGATTTTGCTTCGAGCGTTTGTCCCTTGAGATAGAGTCCTTCGTCGATACGGCTTGTCGCACGCGCAAAAAACAGATCGAGGAGAGCGAGAGCTCTCGCGTAGTTTTTTTCATCGTATGCGCTTTTCGCTTTTTCAAGCAAATCCGATTCGCCGAGCGCGTAATCGTCCGCAGTAAGAGCGGCTGCCGAAGCCGATCCCGTTTGCGTTTTTGCGTTTTGAGAAGATGCGGAATCGTTTTCATCCGCCGAAGCGCTTATGCCGCCGGCTCCGCTTTCGGAATCCGCCGTTCGTCCGGAAACCGAAGCGCTGCCTGTTCCCTCTCCCGAAAAACCTTCCGCTCCGTTTTTTGCAGTTTCGGAAAATCGATCCGTATCGTTTTCTCCGGCTTCGGAAAAATCGATTCCCTCGTTTTCTCCTCGCGCGTCGCCGGCCGAAGGGGCGGGGCGGGGCGGAACTATGTCTGCATACGAAGGAGCTGTGATGTGTTCGGCAGCGCTTCCGGTTTTATCTTCGACGATCACTTCGAGCCAGTCGTCGATGGCGTCTCCGGTAAGTATATCGTTTTTGTAAAAATGCAGCATCGATTTTCCCGCATTTTTTGTACGGAGCGTAAAAATCGTATCGGCTTCTCCGAGCCTTTTTCCGAAAAACGACAGCAGTTTTGTGCCGTCTTTTTCTCCGAGATAGATCCATCCTCCTCCGGGATAGACGACGTCGAGGTATTGATTTTTTGCGATATGCACCGATCGCGACGGAACGACCGGCGCAGCGATTTCTTTTGCTTCGCCGAGCGAATCAGCCGCTTTTCGCAAAGCTTCCGAATCCTTTGCCGATTTATCGGCCACTCCGACATCTTTGTCTTTTGTGCTCCGCGCATCGACTGCGCTTTTTGCGGGATTTATCGTTTTTTCACTTGTACCGCCCTTCGTTTTTTGCGCTGCCTCCGCGCCGCGGGCATCTTGCGCCGAGCGTGAAGTTTCGTCTGAAGCGTTCGTTGTCTTTGCACCTTTTTGTGCCGCGTTCGTACCGACTCGTTTCGTATTTCCGACTGCCGCATTTACGTTCGTTTGCGCCGAGCTTGTGCCTGCCTGCGCAGCATCGTTTACAGCTTTCGTCGTCGGATCTTTTTTGCCTTTCGGTGCGGCATCTTTTTGAGCCCGACTTGCCGCCGCTTTATTTCGCACGGAAGAACCCGCGCCTGCGTTTTCCGAAAATCCTTCCCGTACGACAGGTTCGTCTATGGCAGAACTTCCGCGCATTGCTTCTTCGCTTTTTTCGGGAAGATCGCTTCGAACGCGCTCGGAAAGATTTTTCGTATTCGAAGCCGTATCTTCGCTGTCGCCCGACTTTTCATCCGGCGGCAAAGCACCGTTGTTTTCGTGCGGCGATGCAGTGTTTGCGTTTTCCGCTGCATTTTCTTTTTCCGCCGATTCCGACGCGCCGTCACGGTTTTCCGATTGGCGGGAAGCCTTTTCGCTTTCGGTTTGCATAGGGTTGTTTCCCGCTCGTCCGCTTTTCGGAAGAGACGCGCAGGATACCGATACGAAAAAAATCGACAGACAGGCGATCGCCGTAAGCGATGTTTGTATCAATTCCCGTACAAAACTTGCCCTTCGTTTTATTATTACTAATTTCGAGTTTTTAAAAACTCGAAATTTTCCGACTTGTTTGTCCGTCGCGCCGAAAGGCAAGTTTTGTGCAACGGTAAAAACTGCGCGGAGGCGGGGTTCCGGCAGCGTGCCGTTTCGAGCGTTACGCTTACGGGAGCGTTCCCTAAAAGCTCGACCGCGGCTAAGCGGACGGGTTCCCGCCGTGAGCGAAGCTTGTATCGATTTCCATACAAAACTTGCCTTTCGTTTTATTGATTTTTTCACGGAGCAGCCCCCAATATATCCGAAACGATTTTATCGTTTGCGCGGCGCAGATCTTCCATCTCTTTGTCCCCAGGCGGCGTAAACCACCGCTCCGTATCGGCATCGCTCCACGCATCTTTCGCTTCGCGCGAAGCGATGTAATCTTTTTGCTCCTGCGGGCCGTCGGGCGCAAGGAGCTCCTGTGTCGGCGAAAAGGTGCGTTCGGCGACGGGCGCTTTGCGCGTCTTTTTCGATTTTTGTGCGATAAAAAGAGTAAGCGCGATGCACGTCATCAAAATAAGCGTACCCGAAATGAAGGCGACGTATTTTTTCCTTCCGGAAAAGAGAGAGCCGATACCGTCGAAAAAATCACTTTTCCCGATCATCGCTTTTTTTCTCCGCGGCTTTCGCTTTTTGCGCCGCTTCTTTTTCGAGACGCTTTTCTTCTTTTACCGCGCGCTCTCGGTCGGGATCGGTTATCGTTCCGTCGGGATTGTGAATGCGCTTTGCGGGTCTCGGCGGAACGGTCGCCTTTTCGGGCGGCACGTCCTCTTCGATAAAGTCGTCATTGCTTTCGGAAATGACCGCGCCGAGCTTTATGTCTTTGTCGAGGCGGAGCGAAAGTATTTTCGAAACGCCGGATTCTTCCATCGTGATGCCGAGCATCGTCGTAGCTCCCATAACCGTTTTTTTGTTATGCGTGATGACGATGTATTGACTCACGTTTGCAAAAGAGCGCAGCGTCGTGACAAAGCTTGAAACGTTTTTGTCGTCGAGCGCCGCATCGATTTCGTCGAGGAGACAGAACGGAGAAGGGCGCACTTGGTAAGTCGCAAACAAAAGCGCGACGGCCGTCATCGTTTTTTCTCCGCCCGAAAGAAGGGCGATGTTTTCGAGCTTTTTTCCCGGCGGCTGCGCGTAGATGTCGATGCCGCTCGTGAGCACGTTTTCCGGATCGATGAGACGAAGCTCGGCTCTTCCGCCGTTGAAAAGGCGGCGGAACATATTGTGAAAATTCTTTTTGATTTTATTGTACGTGTCGAGAAACATTTCGGACGATTTCGATTTGATTTCTCCCGAAACGCGCTGCAGATTTTCGAGGCTCTTTTTCGTGTCGTCGCAGTTCGTCTGCTGCCGCTCGTAGCGTTCTTTTTCTTCGGCGAATTCTTCGACAGCCATCAAGTTCACCTGTCCGAGCGCTTTCAGCCGTTCTTTCGCGTCGGAAAGTTTTTCCCGAATTTCCGAAGCGGGTTTTGTAATTTTATACATGCGCTCTTCGAATTCCATAAGATCGCGCGAATGCGTATCCTGAAAATTCTGTTTGACGTTTTTGATTTCCGTATCGGAGGAAACGAGCAAAAGCGAAACGCGCTCGTACTGCGCCTGCAGCTTATTTTGTTCCTCCTGCTTTTGACGGAGCGCGTTCTGTTTTCCCGACACGCTCGTATTGCACGCGGCGATCGCATCGTCGAGTTTTTTCAGTTCGTCCGCGAGAGAGAGACCGCGCTTTTCTATTTCCGAAAGCTCTTCTTCGGCGCCGGATATTTCCGCATTCAAATTTTCGGCGCGCTTGTTTTCCGAAGCGATCTCTCCGTCGGTATCGGAAAGCGTTTTTTGCTGACTTACCAAAGTGCGACGGAGCATCGATACCTGCTCTTCGGCCGCCGTAATCTGCTCGTGCATCTGCGCTTCGTTTACTTTGAGCTTTCCGAGCGTTTCTTTATATTCGTCGATTTTTTTCGAAAGGTTTTCGTTTTCCGCATGCAGTTCGGCTATGCGTTCGTTGATCCCGGCAACGCGGGAACGGTTGTCGGAAATCTTTTGATCGATGGCGCGCTTTTTCGTCATGATCCCTTCGGGCGCGAGGAATTCGGTGATAAAGGCGGGGGAGGCTTTCATATAATCGTCGAGCGCTTTTTCAAGTTCGGCGACAAGCTTTCCCGTTTCGGAAAACGCGTCGGATGCTTCCTTCACCGTTTTGACGCATTCGTCGGCGGAACGCGAAGGAGAGGCTGCAAAATCGGCAAAGATGTTTTTGCGTCCCGCCGTAAAAATTTTCAGGCGGGCGATGACGTTGTCGAGCCTTTCTTTCGCGTTTTTCATCGCATTTTCGGAAAAGCCCGCGCCTTTTAATTTTGCGTCGAGCTTCGTGACGATGTCTTCGGTGATCGCCGTCAAATCTTTTTGCAAAAGCGTACGCGCTTCTCTCAGCGCTTCGATTTGCATCTGCGATTCGGAGACGAGGGTATCGTTTTCCTCAATGCGGCTTCCCGCGTCGGAAATATGTTTGTCGAAAGATGCGATATTTTTTTTGATGTCGTCGAGCTGCTTTGTCTTTTCGTAAAGCTGGGCGTTTTTTTCGTCGATTTCATCATTCAGCGCATCGATCTGAGCCCCGATCGCTTTTTTGTGCGCTTCAAGCTGTTCGAGTTTTTCTTTCGATTCGGAAAGGCGCACGTTGAACTGCTGAATCAAATCCTGTTTGCCGCTCTTTTCTTTTTGAATGCCGATTAAATCCGCCTGCTTGGCATACACTTCTTCCTGCATGGTTTTTACTTTGTCCATGTTTTCCGAAAGCGTATTGCTGATCGCTTCGATTTCGTTTCGGATATCGCCTCGTTTTTTTTCGACTTGTTTGAGCTGCTCTTCGTTTTGCGCTTTCGTCTGCACGAAGTTTTTTAATTTTAATAATGTTAAATCGAGTTCGTCGTTGAATATTTCGTCTTTGACCGCGCGGTATTTAACGGTCTTTTCGGACTGCACTTTGAGCGTGTCGTATCTCCGTTTGATTTCCGAAAGCGCGATTTCGATTTGCTGAAGATTGCTGCGCGTGCGATCGAGTTCCCGCTCGGCTTCCGCGCACTCGGCTTTGCTCCGGCTTATGCCCGCCGCTTCTTCGAAGAGATAGCGCCGGTCTTCGGGCTTCGACGAAAGCACTTGATCGATCTTTCCCTGTTCCATGACGGAATAGGCAGCTTTGCCGATGCCCGTATCCATAAAAAGCGAGCGAATTTCCTTTGGGCCTGCCTGCCGGTTATTGATAAAATATTCGTTTTCGCCGGAACGGTAGAGCCGCCGTTTGATCGCGATTTCGGGCGCTTCGAAGGGGATGAGCCCGTTTTCGTTCATGATCGTGAGCGTCACTTCTGCGACGTTGAGGGGAGGGCGGCGTTCGGTACCGTTGAAGATGATGTCTTCCATCTTGTCGGCGCGCAGATTTTTCGAGCGGTTTTCGGCTAAAACCCATTTTATCGAATCGACGACGTTGCTTTTACCGCAGCCGTTCGGTCCGAGCAGAGCCGTGATGCCGTCCGAAAAATCGATATGTGTTCTGTCGGCGAACGATTTGAAGCCGAATATGTCGAGACTTTTAAGAAACACCTGTCCCCTCGCAAAGTGAAAGCTGTTTTTTTATTATACACGATATGACAGCCTCAATCAACTGTTCGGAAACGGCTATCGAGGAAACGACTGTGAAACGACACTATTCGGAAACGGCGTCCGGCGCGACGATTTCTCCTCGGTAGAGCATTTTCGGGTAGACGACGATTTTAAGTCTCTTTTCGAGTGCGCTGTAGCGCCGCATTTCGTACTCGTCTCCGATGACGATATTGATGCCGGTTTTGCCTGCGCGTCCCGTGCGTCCCGCTCGATGAACGAAAAAATTGTCGTCGTCGTTTAAATCCATTTGGATAATGTGCGAAACGCCCTGAAAATCGAGTCCGCGGGAAGCGACGTCGCTCGTAATCAAAATGCGGCAGCTTCCACTTTTAAATCGGTCGATCGCGCGTTTGCGCCTTCGTTTGTCCTCTTTTGCATAGAGGGCTTCGCAGTCGATGTTTTTATATTTGAGTTTCGATGTGATGTTTTCGACTTGATCGCCGCGGCTCGTAAAGACAAGCGCTTTTTGCATGTCGAGGGCGGCAAAAAGCTTTTTCAGCGTATCGATTTTATCGCGGCTTTCGGCGTAGATCGCCCAGTGCGAAATGCGCTTCCGGAGCACGTCTTCTTCCGGCATCGAAAGCGATTCGCATTCGGCAAAAAAGGTTTTTACGGCTTTCGTCACCGTAGCCGAACATCCGATGATTTGCACGTTTTTCGGAAAAAGAGAAACGAGGGAAGCGAGGTCGTCTTTGATCTCTTTTTTGACGAGCCGATCGACTTCATCGAACACCGCAGCGCGCAATCCGTTCAGTTTTAATTTTTTTAAACGTACAAGCTCCAAAAGGCGGGCGGGATTTCCGACGACGATAGCGGGATTCCCTTTTAAAAGCTCGGTTTGCCGCCGTATCGGTGCGCTTCCTGTAAGCAGTGCGCATTTTGCGCTTGAAATCGACATTGCGGCGTCTCTGATTTGGGAAGAAAGTTCGAGCGTCGGGGCGACGACGAGGACTTTTATGCCGTTTTTTTCGTCCTTTTCCATGCCGTCTATGAGCGGTAAAAGATATGCGAAGGTTTTGCCGGTACCCGTTTCCGACTGAAAGAGAAGATTTTTCCCCTCGATAATGAGGGGGATCGTTTTTTGCTGTACGGGCGTCGGTTGTGTGATCGAAAGCGCCTGCAGTTTTGCGCGGAGCGCGGGAGAGAGGAGCGAAAATGCGTTTTGCGTGTCCATGCGCAAACTATAGCGCAAAAACGGAATTGCTGCTATAATATTTCGTCATGAAAGCAGGCATAGATACATTCGGCTGCGATCACGGGCGCTCCGGGATCGGCTCATACCTCCATTCGTTTGCGGCTAATCTCCCGCTTTCAGGCGATGTCGAATTCGAACTGTTCGGTTCCGAAATCGATCGGTACACGTATAATTCGGTGCGCGAAATTCCGTTCCAAGCTCTTTCCGTTCCCGACAGCCTTGCTGCCGAGCGTTTATGGCATTTTTTCCGCCTGCAAAAATTCGCGCAGAAAGCAAAATACGATGCCGTACTCTATCCCGCCATCGAACGCGTGCTGCCGCTTTCGTTTAAAACGCCGGGAGTCGCCGTCGTCAATTCCATCGTTTCCGTCATGCTCAAAGAAAAGGGCGACGGTATGATGCATATGCAGATAAAGCGGGGACTTGCAAAGGTTCAAAAGATCGTTGCCGCCAGCGAATTTTTACGAAACGATTTGATAGGGCTTGGCATCGACGAAGCGAAAATCGAAATCATCCACAACGGCATCGACCACCGGCTCTTTTTTCCGCAGCTGCAAATCGATGCGGAAACGGTAAGCATAAAACCCTTTGCGATAAAGCGGCCGTATTTTATCTACGGTTCGCGTCTTTCCGGGCCTGAAAAAAAACACATCGAACTCATAAAAGCCTTTGCGCTTTTTAAAGAGCGGACAAAAGCGCCGCACCGCCTCGTCATCGCAGGCGCCGAAGGACCCTCGTCCGAAGACGTGCACCGAGCGGCATCCCTTTCTCCCGCCGCATCGGATATCTTTCTTACGGGGTTTTTTCCGCACGAAAGTTTTCCGCTTTTGTACGCGGGAGCCGATGCGTGCATTTTCCCGTCGGTGAACGAAGGAGTGGGCCTTCCGATACTCGAAGCGATGGCGACGGGCATTCCCGTCGCGTGTGCAAAAGCCGGTGCGCTTCCCGAAATGGGCGGGGAGGCGGCGCTCTATTTCGATCCGAACGATATCGAAGAAGTCGCCTCTGCGATGGAAAAACTCGTTACGGATTCCGCTTTCCGCGAAACGATGGTCGCATCGGGTCTTCGTCGTGCACAGCGTTTCAGCTGGGAGACGACGGTGTCCGAAACGATCGAAGTTATGAAAAAAATCGTACGGTGAGAGCATACCGTATACTTTTATATACAGTATAAGAAAGTTTCGAAGATAAGAGTTTGAAAATACCGAGGAACCGTCTACTTTTGTAGACGACTTGAGAGGGATTCTATACCCGGTAATTGCCGACTAATTACAAATTGCCCGTTACCGATTATTAATTGATTTTCCCCGCGGAAATTAAAAGGCCGGATGTCGAGCTTCACAGCAAATACCGTTACAGTTTTTCGATTTCCGCTTCCGAGAGACCGGTCATCCGCTGTATAAAATCGACAGAACAGCTTTCTCGCTGCATCAGCTTTGCCGTCTCTCGTGCTTTTTGATGAGCTCCCGCGACGATACCGTCGCGTCTGCCTTGTAAGAGTCCGTCTCTCCTGCCTTTGCGTATTCCCGTAGCAACGCCCCGCTCAAAGCCGATCTTTTCACCTGCCATGCGTAAGTCATCTTCCCAAATATTCAACGACATATACCAGCTCCTGAACTTTTCGTTCCGTTTCGCTTTTTCG
>ERZ772960.1587-NODE-1587-length-17852-cov-10.174468_pt1 | contig 17852 bp, 15 predicted proteins | sample MGYA00580678_ERZ772960 | MGnify/ENA primary metagenome ERZ772960 (study PRJEB29015, sample SAMEA2737930) | human oral metagenome | biome: human oral; feature: human-associated habitat; material: dental | place: China | collected 2059 ... | reverse complement strand
CGGACAATACCATGCGAGGGGAAAGAAGATTATTGCTATCGGTGCAGGATTTGATGAAAAAAAGCGTACAATCAAAGAGTGGAAAACAGAGCTATTGTGATATAGCTAAATCCTGCGTTTTTATATTATTGACATATTTGTTTTTTAACATTACTCTATCGGAAATTTGTTCTAAAGAAGGCAATATCAATGAGAAGAATTGTAAAAGCAGTGTTGTGCGCACTTGTTGCGCTGGTTATGTTTGGATGCGGAACAACAAAGTCCGCTATAAAGATAAACGAATCACGCGTAAAAAAACCGGAACCGATTGATCACAAAAATCTGAAATGGGGTAAAGCTCCTCCTGAATGGGTTTCTATGGAAAGAGACGAAATTGAAGCGATAGATAAATATCAAGATGTCTATATCTTTAAATTTGAATCCGAGAAATCAAAAGATTTGGAAGGAACGCAGTTATGGCTTAGAAACTTCTCTGCGACTACCGAATTATCAAAAATGATTACGCAGCGAATAAAAGATGTCAGCGCCGCCGCAGCAGCAGGCGATAAAGATATGATAGAAACATACATGGAGGAAGTTGTCCGCAGTGTAAGCCAAGCAGAGCTGCATGGACTAAAAAAAGAATCCGATTACTGGATTCAGCAGCGCTATTTTACCGCTGACGGCGAGGTTGAAGGTGATTTTTATACCGTATTGGTATTGTACAGCATCCCGCGTAAAACGCTCGATAAGATTATAGCTGATGCAATTAACGGTATAGAAAAACCGAAAACCGAAGAGGAAGTACGCGCTCGTGATTTGGTCAACAAAGCTTTACGTGAGCACTTTTAGGGCTTAGGAGTACAAGATTATGAGAACACTACGATGTATCAGCGTTTGTATCGTAATAAGCTTGCTGTTTTTTTCCTGCGCAACGACAAGCGTTAGTCGGATAGATGCCGCTCAACAAACTGACATTAGCGGGTATTGGAACGATACGGATGTCAGACTAATCTGCAATGCATTAATTGAAGATTGTATTACTTCTCCGAGAATTGAACGTTTTGCGCAGGAAAACAAACGTTTGCCCGTATTTATCATCGGCCGATTCAAAAACGACAGTTCGGAGCATATAGACACTTCCATTATCGTAAAGAAGATGCAGACCGCCATACTCAATAGCGGTAAAGCGGAGTTTGTCGCCGACAGCACATCGCGCGAAGAGGTTAGAGCCGAACGCGAAGATCAAAATATGGGAAATGCAAGTGAAGAAACGGCAAAAGCGTTGGGAAATGAAACCGGCGCAGATTTTTTATTACAGGGATCGGTAAAATCTATGGTGCAAAAAGCAGGAAACACCACGGTTCGTACCTATCATGTTTCCGCCGACCTTATCAACATTGAAACGAACAGAATTATCTGGAGCGGCTTTAATGATGATATCAAAAAAGTAATAAAAACGAGCGACGTCAAATTCTAACCTAAAAATAATAAAGCCGCAGGAAAAATTATATGAAATATTTAAAGATTTCAGTAATGGTTGTATTCCTTTTGCCGATGTTATTTTCCTGCGCATCGGCAAAATTTGATCAAATCGGGTTTGATAAAGCCTATCGAGACGGTAATTACGAACTCTGTATGAAGATGCTGAAAGGCAGAAATTACGGAAAGAATAATGCCGCTTTAAAAAACATCGATATTGGTGTTCTTGCTCACTACGCAAAAAAATACGAAGCATCGGCAACTTATTTTAACGAGGGGGATAGGCTTTTGGATGCCGGCAAGCTTGACGGTGTTGCGCAGTTTGAAAGCTTTTATCTCAACATCCTTAATGCCCTGAATTATTATCATCAAAATAAGATCGAGGATGCCGTCGTAGAATTAAAAAAGGCCGACGATATAAAAATCCGTGCGGGGAGGGAAAACACGTCATCACTCTGGCACATCGTTGACGAAAGCGGGAATATCGAAATGATCCGCGGCTTCGACGAAGACGAAGAGCCGGACGGTAAATTACAGGAAGCGTATAACACATTCGGCGTAAAACCCGCCGAAGTAAATGAAGGAATGCCGCGCAAACCGACGGTGGAAGATTTATATCATGGTTCCGTAACAGCGTATTATTTAGGAGCCCTGTTACGCAATGCAAGCGGAGATATCGAAGGGGCTCGGCTTGATAGGGATTACGTAACGGTTCTTAATCCTACGAGCTCTCTAAGACAGATGCTGAGCAATGCGCTTACTGCAAAAGAAAACAATGCGTACTTAAACATTATGAGCTTTTCCGGCTCCATTGCTGCAAAAGAAGAGGTTTCTTTTTATTTTCCAAAAGAAGAAAACGGAGAAGCGGTATTTCTAAGCGGTATATTAATTCCCATTGGAGGAACTCTTTTTAGCATTCCTCCTATCCGCTTTAAATTTGCCTATCCGGTCGTTGGAGAAAATATCACGAAAATAGATCGCATAGAGACGGTTGTAACAAATGCCGCAACCGGTACAAGCGATACTTATCCCTTGATGCAGCTTGAAGACTTCGGTGAAGAAGTTAAGAAGAATAACACACTTAAAGCAAGGAAAGAGTATCAGCGGAATGCCGCAAAAAGTATTCTCGGTAAACTGATGGCCGCTGTTTCTTCAGGAACCGCTATTTTTGCCGCACGAAAAGCCGTCGAACAAGCGGGTAACCCAATCGCACAAGCTGTGGCGCAAATAGCCTTAGATATTGCAGAAGCAGCGTTGCCCTTAGCGCTTGAAGAGAGCGATGCCTCTATACGGGCAGACATTCGGCAAGCAAAATTTTTACCGGCAAAAGCTTCTGTCACAACGATAGCGCTTCCGCCCGCAACATACAATGTAACGGTTCGCTATTTTCATGACTCGCTTGTGCTTTTTGAAGAAACCTTTGACAATGTTCAAATAAAAGATAAGGAATTGAAGCTTTTGGAGTCAATATGTTTAAAGTAGCCGTTGTTTTTATAGCGTTGAGTTTTTTTCCGCTGGCAGCCTCCGCTTCGGAGAAAAACATGACGAATAGGCCTCCTGTATGGATTGAAACGCCTTCCGAGCAATACTCCGAACAATCCTATATGACGGCAGTTGGCGAAGGACACGCTCAAAAAGAGGCGGAAGCGTCTGCATTAGAATCTCTTGCCGCTATTTTTAATCGAAAAATTGAAGCTCAGACGCAATCTTCACTAAATTATGCAAGCAGTCAAGGTAAAGATGCAGCAAAAAAGGATAAGCGAATTAATCAAACTATCTCAATTTCTACAAACATAGAACAATTAAGCGGCGTAGAAATAAAAGAAACATGGGTGTCGCCCGATGGAACGTATTATGCGCTTGCAGTATTGGAAAAATCCAAAGCGATTGCCGTTTATAGAGGGAAAATTGCACTCAACAATCAAACTATTATGTCACTTATGGATATTCCTGCCGATGTTAAAAATACGATGACGGAATGTGCGCGGTATAAAGCGGCATATACGAAAGCCGAAGAAAATGCAGCGTACTTATCGGTGCTTTTACAGCTCAATCCGGCTACAGGCGCTTTATCAAATGATGAAAAGCTGGCCTCAAACATTATCAAAGCAAAATGGCTTGCAGCGCTTAAAAATATGCCCGTGGCTATTACCGTTAGCGGCGATAAAAATGACAAAATAAAATCGTCTTTTGCAAAAGTCTTTACATCAGCCGGTTTTACGCTGTCGGCTCCCGATACGGGCAGATATAGTATGGCGGTAACGCTGGTTATATCCGATGAAAAAATACCGGGGAATAATAAGGCTGTTCTTCGCTATTCGCTTGATTCGGCACTGACCGATAAGGTCTCCGGCGAAGCGGTTTTGCCTTTTTCATTAAGCGGACGGGAAATCCATTTGAATAAAGCAAATGCCGAAGCAAAGCTTTTTAAGACACTTGATAAAAAAATTTCGGAAAATTTCAAAGCAGCGTTCGAAGAATATATAACGCAGCTTGGTGAGTAAATGTACATTGATCTCCGCCGATTTTTGATAGGATTGATGAAGAACATAGACTCGTATATGCCGTAGAAGGAAATGCTGTTGTACTGATTTTCTGTCGTGGTCATTACGAGGATTAATTGAATTCCTATTTTGCCCTATTTAATCTACAATATTATTTAGGTTCACCAATAATGTTTTTAAAAGCTGCTTGTATGCATGATAGTCTAATTTATTCACTATAGTATTTGCAGTATGTATCGATTGACATGGTATAGATATCCCCACTGTCCTCGAACCTTCATCACTTTCATTTACCATAATCATTTCGGATGTTCCGCAATCGCTAACTTCAGGTTGTAATAAGATATTATTTTGCTTAGCAAGTAGCATTATTTTTTCTACTAAATATCTATCAGAAACACCTATTGAATCAGATATCTTTACTGCGACACCTCCACCTATAATAATATTATTTTTTTCACCAATAGCTGATGCATCAATGTTAATTATAATATCCGGCTTTATCGAAGAAATAGCAACCTTCGCACCGCGCATGCCTATTTCTTCTTGTACCGTAAATACAATAAATAAATCATCGACAATATTTTCTATATTTAGTTCGGATAGCGCCTCTAATATACCATATATACTAATTCTATTATCAAGACTTTTACTGATAAAGGATTCTTGTGTTTCAACAAATTGATTACAAAAAGCAAACGTATCCCCTATGGTTATATTATCAGTAAATGTATATACATATAAATTATCAAATTCTTTTATTGTCAATGATTTCTCTTGTTTAAGACAAATCATTCCTAATGCACCATTTTCAAATTTTATACGTTGATTAGTTAAATTCCATGCTTTAATACTGCCAAGTACTTTAAATTCATAGCAGTAAGGAGCTATTTTCTTTGTAATTTGACAACCAACCTCATCCATATGAGCTATAATCATAATTTTAACATTATTGCTAATACTCGGTTTATGATATATTAAATTTCCTATATTGGATTTCTGTAATGTGAATGCATTAAAAGAGGAGAACATACTCTGTATGTAATCTGCAATATTATTTTCATAACCTGATACAGCTATCGTATCACATAGTTCTTTTAATAGCATAGCGTTATCCCAAAGTCAGTTTTAAGACGAAACATTATATCATTTGACATAAAAGTCTTATAAGGTTCAAACAGCTTTGTCAATCGTTCCGGATACATGAGGTTTTTATATAGTATTTCTTCTTCTGCCCTTTCTTTAGCTTTATCCAAGAGTTTCAGACAGTTTGATGCATCATTCGCTAATGCGTATGATAAACTTGCATTTCGCAAAAAATCTACATTTTTATGATCTAGATATATTGCTTTCTTAAAATATTTAATCGAATATGCTATATTCTTTTTAAATTCCATATTCAGGTTATGTTTTTTATTAATTATTGCATAACTACCATATATGTTTCCTAGTAAAAAATAAACTTCTTGTAGCAATAAGTTTCGTCTACAATTACCGCGTTTCTTTTTTATATCTTTGCACAAGGCTTTTATTTCGTCAAGAATATTGTCTAAATATTTTAAATTCTGTGAAGCGTTCAAATCCTGGGTTAGTTCTTTTGATATTAGGTCTCCTCTCAAAGCCCATCTCTCATACTGAGCTACATAATAAGTATACGAAAAATTAGAAGATTTTCCGATTGCTTTTTGAAAATATGAATCTGCATAGTTGTATTTTCTAAGAGATCTATAATATCTAGCATCCTGAATCAAGCGCCAGATAGTTAATTCTTTTTGTGTTTTCAATGCTCGCTTTGCCTGTCGAATCTTTTTTTCTAATTTTTTATTATTTTTTACATTAACATATGATAAAATACCGCCAAATATTCCAAACAATGTAATTCCACCGGTACAAATCGCTATAAACACTGATACCTGATCTAGCATCCCTTCTGACATTGTATTACAAGAATTGTTTACTCCATTCAATGCATCGCTAAAGTGTGTAAGATGTAGAAACCTTTCATACATATATAAGCTTGCAACACTAAGAAGCACAAGTAATAAAATAAATAATAAAATTACTAATATCTCATTTATAATAGAACCTTTCTTCATATCTCCTCCAAAATTAGATTTTTCAATAGATTTATATCTATATTTACAACGGTATCTTCCCCATCAAGAATCTTTGTAGCGATATCTTTCTTTTTAGTTTTTAAGTCTTCTATCTTTTCTTCAATAGTATTGGAAACAATTAATCTATAAACCGTAATGTTTTGTTTTTGCCCAATCCTATAAATTCTGTCTTCGGCTTGCTTTTCTACTGCAGGATTCCACCATGGATCATAAATAATTACTGTATCTGCAGAAGTGAGGTTTAAACCAACTCCTCCAGCTTTTAAACTGACTAAAAAAACGGACTTCTCAGAGTATTCAAAATCATCTACCACTTGGAATCTGTTTGACGTCTTGCCGTCAAGATAAAAGTACAAAATTTCATTATGAATTAATTGTTTTTGAATGATCTGCAGCATACTGGTAAATCGACTAAAAACAACCACCTTATGATTATTACTTAATAATTTTTTCAGCATATCAATCAAAATAGTTGTTTTAATAGATTCAATGCAATGCTTTAAGTTCCAATTTCGTGGTAGTAGTTTAGGATGGCAACAAACTTGTTGTAAATGTAATAGACCTTCAAGTAGTATGGAGTTCGATTTAATTTCATATTTAGCTGGTTTACGTTTTATCTCGTATTGAATACTTGCAAGTATTGTTTTATATAATTCTTTTTGATCTTCATCCATAGTGCAATAAATAGTTTGCTCATATTTTGCAGGAAGATCCTTGAGAACGTCGGTTTTTATTCTACGCAAGACAAATGGAGAAATCATTCTTTTAATATAACCTATACGTTTTGTCTCATCTTCATTTTGCAAAATAGATTTTTTTACATGAGAAAATACACCTGGATTGGTTAAATCCATTAAGGCGAATAGTTCGTTAATGTTATTTTCAAATGGAGTACCTGTCAATACAATTTTTATTAAGCTTTTAAGTTTCGATATAAATGTATAAGCTTTGGTTCTACTATTTTTTATATTTTGAGCTTCATCAATAATGATATTTGCATAGTTTATTTTTACCAGTTGATCAAAATCATTTATAATCATTGCATATGTGGTTAGAATTATTCTATGCTTTTTTACTTGTTCAATATCTCTATCTATATGGTGGTATATATAAAACTTTATGTCTGGCAAAAATTTCAATATTTCTCTTTTCCAATTTTCAAGTAATGTTTTAGGTACTATAATCAAATTACATGTTTTATCAAATAAAGAAGCCGAAAGATACGCTAGTATTTGGATGGTTTTTCCTAATCCCATGTCATCACATAGACAGCCCCCAAAATTATTTTTATATAAATATAAAAGCCACTTCACTCCAATTTTTTGATAATCTTTTAAAATAGAAAACAAATGAATGTTAATATTAAGTCGTATTTTTGAATAATCTGTCAACTTATGAATATTCTGAATACTATGTATTCCCATTTCTTGAGATAAAGAAAGAAGTTGCCCTATATATTTTTTCTCAATTCGTATAGTTTCTTTATCTTTCTTTAATATATCTTTATTTTTTAATAATATTTTCGGCAAAAAGGCAATTTCACCATTTAACATAACCCATTCTTTACTTTTCATTTTTAAATTTAGAATATCTTGAAGATTTACATTTTTATTAGCAAACTGAATTCTTCCCTTTAATTCAAACCAATCCATATTATATGATAGGCTCATCTCTAAAGGTTTTCCTATTACAATTTTTTTATGCTCTTGGCTTGTATAAATATTTATATCGTTGTCTCGTAATATCGAAAGAGAATCGGTTATTTCCTTTCCAATATATTCAAAATAGCCAGTGTTTTTTAAATGCCAGCCATTTGCATTAAGCAGCCAGACTATGTTTTTTTCAAAAGAATAATCACGTATTATTTTTTCAGTTATTTCATTTTTCTTGTCTATGTAATTTATTTCTTGCTTTTCATATTCAAAAAATAATTCCGCCTCATATTTTTTATTACTTAAATTTATGTAAAGATTTGCTATAATAGGCAACGTATCGTGATTAATTTTCTGTATTATAATATTTAAGTTCAAATAGCTTTTATTACATACATATAGTATATTTTGCTTATCAGTGTCAGTAAGGTACTTTAAATCAAGTTTCTCAATATTATAAATATGTCCTTCGCCATTATTATAAAAGAAATAACCCTTATCTATATAAGTTTGAAAAGTAGAAATATTATTGCTTTCTATCAGAAACTGATAATAATTTATTTGTATATTATTTCTTTTATGCAATAACTTTTTTAAATTGACGAATTCAGTATCGGAAATGTTATTTACCGATTTCAATAGATCTATATCTATTTTTCGTTTCTGTCCTGAAAATTGTTTACTGTTTAGTTTACGAATTTTACTTGTTACATAGGTTTCAAAAATATACCCGGATTTTTTTTTATTTGCTACAAGATTTATGCATATTAATAACTCTGACATGTTAATACGATTTATTGTTCATAGAAATATTCATTACTTTCTATCATTTTCTGATATAGGAGCTCTTTTCGACCTTCAGGGCAAGTATTTCTCCAAAAGCCTGAAAATTGTTCTGCAGTATTTATACCGGGGTACTGTAATCTGCAACCTCCGCCACAAATATATTTAATATCACATTTAGAACATATTGCAGAATGGTCAACATCTGTAATAGTTTGTATATAATTGCTTTTATCAAATAATTCAGAAAAACTTATATCGGTTATATTTGCCGCTTTATTTAATTCAAATATGCGGTTGCACCAATATATATCACCATTTGCCGCTATACTAATCTCACCAAATCCGCAGTTTTTTTGTAAAGTTTTGTTTGAAAAATTTAAAATAAAGTTTTGTTTATAATAATCAGGATATAATATTTCAGTTAATCTTTTGAGAGATTTCTTATATTTCTTATTCTTTTCATTTTCGCTTTTTACATTTCGACCATCAAGTAATTCCATATTTATTTTTATGTTTACGTTGGGATAATCAATCAAGAATTGCTTACCAAATTTTTCAAATCCTATGACAAAATCATCCATTTTTTCATAAAGAGGAGTTACGGCCATGCATACACGCACTCCACGCTGGTAAAATGCCTTTATTGTAGCAATAGCTTTCGCAAATCCGTCAAATTGCCTAACAGCATAATAAGAATCTCGATCGTACCCATCAATACTTATTTGTATTTCTTCTATATATAGAGAAAAAAAATCGATCATATCTTCGGTCCATAAAATACCATTACTTAAAATAGTAACTTTTATTCCTAAATCATGGGTATATTGTATTAATTCTTGAAATCCTTGGTACAGAACAACTTCACCACCAGTAAAAGTAATTCCATAACCACCGGATATTTTAAAATCAAGAATTATTTTTTTCCAATCCTCAAGCGAAAGTTCTTGAATATGTCTATCCCCTGAATACATATAACAATGTCTACACCTCAAATTACAATTATTTGTTAAATAAATATAAATATTTCGTATATTATTTTCTCGTATTTGGGGATGTTCAAATTTTTTTGCTTCTATTTGGGTTAATACTGAAAGAACAATTTTTTCATTATTATTTGATAAAACTTCTTCAATACTCTTACCACATTGGAACTGCTTAAATACGAATAACTCTTCATCACTAAGCACTAGCCAACTGCACCCTTGCGTATATATTACAAGATTAGTTTCATAAATCTTACGAATAACGAGTTGCTCTGGGAAAGAATACCTTTTTTCTATATCTAATTCTTTATTTATTGGTATATCTTCAGTTATATCTGTCACAGTCAAACTCTCTACCTATGAAATGTACGAGAACTTCATGAATATATGCTATAAATTATTTATGGACACATACTTCTAGAAAACTCTTATAGACGCTAAACTCATGAAGCCTCTCACATTCACGGTCGAACTAGTATAAACTAGTTCTCGTTTGCTTCACAGCTCTTGAAACAATACATTAAATTAACTCGTGTTGTGTCTGTTACTGTTTTTACAGTCCATTGAAGTGTTATTTTTTTCATGATAAACCTCCTAATATAATCTTATTATAAAATATATCATTTTTACAAAAAGAAAGCAATAGTTTTATATCAGTGTCCTGTTCAAAGAAGAGAGATGGTATCCCCTTTGCCTAAGCGAAACCGGTTAGGCAAAATAGAATAAGCAAAAATACTACCAAGGAGCGGATGTTCATTATGCCGGTTTAAGTTTACCACTTTGACAATTAATTCCAAGTTTGGTTGATTCCGTAATATCTATCTTCTGTTTCAGAATGCCTTTATCCTGATCTTCATCAAGATTATCAAATAAATGTTTTAATCTTTCAGAAATTAATTTACTATAGGGCATATACGTATCTTTTCTGATTATCTATATTTTTGAGAAGTATAATAATTTTTTTCTAATACATTACTAAGCATCCGTGTAAATGACTCAATTAGCGGGATAGCAATACTTAGGTATTCGTAAATTATCTATTTCTTGATTTATCATATAACCTAGTAGTGTTCTATTTACTACCTTACATTTTTCAAGATTAATCAAAGTCTTACAAAGTATTTCCATGTTTATTATTTCTATGTTCTCTTTAGGCCATTTCAAATATTCCTTATAAAGAAAATCGATAGAGCGATCAGGATATTTTTTTACTAAGTAAGTAATAGTTGCGACAATCTCGAGTTCTTTATCACTCCGTATTGAATTTGAAAAGGAAGCAGCTTTGAAGATGGACATTTCATATTTTTTAACTGTAGCAGCAGTTGATTGACTGATAATATTACTCAACACCATTTTCTCAGCTTCAGAAGTAGTAATAGAATAGTATTCTTGATATTCCCTAATTGCTCTTGAACAAATATCTATAGAATGAGAATATGGACCATATTTATATTCGTTAAACTTAAAAAAATCTTCTTTCGAGAAAACATTCATAAAAAAAGCCGTCTTTTGTAGGCGAAAGTTTGAAAATTTATTTAGTCTACCTTTAATTTTAATTAAAAGTAAATGCGAGTTAGTTAGCTTTGGTGAATTGAGCGGCTTATTTTTGTAATAGCGGGAAGGTTCATAAATAAGAAAATTCATTTTATTTTTTAGCGGTTCGATATGCTTAAGTATAACTTTTTTTACTTCTATCCACTCTAGCCCGCCATTCCCACAACCAAGGGGGGGAATAGCAATCGAACTGTAATTATTTTTATTAAGGTATTCTATTAATGAGTCCATGCCTTTTTCAATGTACCCATATTGGCTCTTCTCTCTCCATTTATCTTTCGTCGGGAAGTTTATTATAACCTTCTCTTTTTCATAATAGGTAAAAAGAGCACCAATTTTAACCTTACCCGCTTTGCAGGCTTTGATATATTCCTTTTCATTTTCAGGATAGAGCAGTTTAAATTGATATGCTATGCCTTTTCCCATAAATCCTTCGCAGTTTACAGTATTTATGAGGCATTCAGCATTTGCTTCAGTAATATCACCCGTTAAAAATTCTACCATGTTTACCCATTAATCACAAAATATTGAGGCCGTTCTTCGATATTAAAACTATAGATTTTAAGTACTTTTGATGCAACATCTGTTACGGTTTTTTTGTCCTTAGCATCTTTGGTATAAATATATGCAAAATTTTCAGTGCCCAGATAAGACGGCCCAAGACATTCAGCCATACATACATTTCTATAGTAATGGTCCTGATAATCTCGCCCTTCCAATACATCCCATTCAATTTTCGCAAAACCCATGTCATAACTATAGATTTCATCATCAGCACAGGTCAAAGGATGTCTAGGAATTATTTGAAACCCATTTTCTCGTGCAAAGCTTCTCCAAATGGCAATATAAATAAAGTGTTTTGCTGTGTTATCCTTCTGAATCCTTCCATCAAAAGGGTTTGAGAAAAAAAAGTGAAAGGGGATTTTATCTAATATTCCCATTTTTTTCCTTTTCGCAATAATGTCAGGATCAGCAACATCATCAAAATCATCGCTGAGACAACTACGCGCAAGTAACCCTTTTTCAAAAATACTTTCTATATTGTTTATAGATGTTAAATGATAGAGAAGTTTTTGATCTCGAACAGGTTTGCCCATAAATAAACCTCTTTTGCTATATAATCAAACTATAATATACTATCTGTAGTCAATTTAAGCAAATTCTCGTTTTCCTGCACCACAAAAGAGCATTGCTTTTCCTGTCTTAATCTTTTTCACCAACTCAGTAATTTCCAATTTTATGCCTCCGATAATCTATCTTAATGCAACAACTAACGCATACGCCATGCGCGCACGAATGCAGCAATTTTCAGAAACTGACGTTTCTTCAACTGCTGCATTATAACACACGTTTTTAGCCACCTAACGATACTACAATGGCTATCGCCCCGGCAACCGATACCGTGCCACTAAAATTACCAATTACACATTAGCATATTCTTAATTATGAATTCATAATTATGAATTATTCCCACTTCAAGGTATAGGTTACTTCGGCTGTACCGTTAAGCTCTGTATCAGGAGAATCTTTATAAGTATACGCTATAACAAAATCCTTTGTTTCTCCTCGTATTAGTGTAAAATCGACCGGATAACTAACTGTAACATTCGGAATATTAAAATTATTCGGCGTATCACACTTCCATGTATCGGTATCACGATTATACTTAAATTCAATTAAGCTTTGTTGATAATCTGATAGCACTTGTGTCATATCAAGGTAATATTTACCCCACTTCATATAACCACGATAATAAATTAACCCCGTATCAAGTTTAAAATACTCGTATTTAGGCTGAATTGACGCCTGATTTTCTATCTCATTACCTGGACGCATATATTCTGTAAAATCCACTAATTTATCATCCGGCGTTGGTTTCTTCCCAGAGTTTTTAGCCCATACAGATTGAAAGTCTAATGGTTGAGATCTATCATAATACGTTGCAAGCCTAAAATCATAGAAAAAATAAACATACTTATGATAGTGCCAAGCCGCGCCTCCTGTTGGTCCTATCGTAAGATTTTTCAACTTTGCCGGTGTTACTGTCAACTTTCCCGGCGGAATATAGGCCATGTCGCATACAGTATTTTTTGCATCTTCTTCACTAGTTATGGTTATTTCAGCCATATTTATATTACCTGTCGGAATAGCTGCATCCCATTTTTGTGTTTCATAATTAGTATTACAAAATGCAAAAAACTGAATTTTATCGCCCTTCTTTACATATGAGTTTAATTCAATAGGTTTCTCATCCTTGAGAGCAATAATACGTCCTGCCTCATCATCATTTACTTTAAAAATCAATGGATACAACTCTTCTACCGTTACCTCTACGACATCGGTAACGCGGAAAGCGGTTTTTTTGCCCTCTGCGCTTTTGTTGGTGTTGGTAACTTTGCAATAGTAGTATTCGGTTTTTACCGCTGAGGTAGTAACAGTAAATTCGTGGGTGAAATTGGTTGCTCCGGAGATTGCTTCTCCGCCTTCGTTTGACGGCATTGTATTCTTATACCACTGATACGAAAGTTCACCCTTATCCAAGGAAACTGCTTCAACCGTCAGCGTTACCGCTCCATCTGTATTTATCGGAATAACCTTGCCAACTGGCTGCGTTACAATCCTAGGCTGCTCCGCATCAACAGCCAGTGAACCGTCACTGATTAACAGTTTTACTGCATCGGATTTTACCGTTTCGGTTTGGTTGTTGCTGCCGTTCGTATTAGTAACTTCACAATACACAAAACAATCGGTTTCCGCACTTGTATCCGGAGTATAAACCGCATTTGTAGCGCTGCTTATCGGTATACCGCCTTCGTTTGACTGTGTCGTATTCGTATACCATTGATAAGAAAGCTGCTCCCCCTCCGGAGCCGGGGCGGCCTTTACCATAAAAAATGCTTTGTCCGCTGCCGTATTAAGCGGTACACGAACGGCCTTGGGCTGCCCGAGGATAATCGGCATTGCAACGGTATAGTTAGGATTCACGGTTTTAACGACTTCCGGTCTCTTTTGTATGATATTATCCCGATACGGCGAATACCCCGCCTTTCCCGGACTTCTGCCTGCCGGTTTAGTGTAAGCGCTGTTCTTTTGCGCATGGTACTTCGCGTTATTAATATTATCTTTAAGCCACGAATAGATAACCACAGAACCGTCTGCTTTTACATACCCGACAGGATCGCTCATGTAAAACGGTTCGCCGAATTGATGGTGCGCTCCTTTAGAAGGCGCAGCATAGTCTGTCCAATCTTTTGGTACAGGGGGCTGTCCCGGCACGATGGTTTGAAGCTCTGCCGGATCGCTATAATAAAAGAGAAACTTGGAGTACCGGTCTACACAGAACATGGAATTGTCGGATTTTACGCCGGCAGAAGCATCTGCAGTAAACCGGTAAAAATAGAACCGGCTGTCATTGGGGTCGCCAGCCGGAACATAGCCGTTGGATGCGCTCCATCGATCTGCCCGCGTCTTATACCGATAGATTTTTACATTGGAAATTGCTTTAAAACCGGAACCGATGCCGGAGGGAATGTTATCAATCATCTCAGGACTACCGCTCCAGCTCCCAGGCTGGAACTTATAAGAGCTGATAATACCCGACATACTGGGCATAACGAGTACCCACTCATCGAATTTGGATGCGAGAAATCCTGCATAGTCTTCTTTATAATAATCAAACGGACTTACTTCTTCGGTAATGGTATTTACTTTTACTATATATTTTTTATTACCGTTTTTATCTTTCGGGTTATTAAGCGATGTCGGATCTTTTTTAACCGTTATGGACGTTTCCCATCCCACGTATTTACCCGCCTGCGACGGTATCGAAAGCGTTAGTTCAATAGAGCCGACGCTTCCGAATACGGCAGGATTAGGAGTCATCGTTACCGGCAGGTCGCCGAAGTCCTTAAAGACCGCAACCACATCGGCATCCGTTATCTGTTCGGTGTCCATCGGAACACCCAAGGGCTTGCCGGCCTCGTAACGGATGCCGAGTATAAAGATTGACTCCGGTTCCAGTACCGGATCGGCATCATCCGGTCTGCGTTCTCTTGTTACGGTAATAGTTTGCGAAAAAGCATAATATTGGCCTTTTTTTTCTTTTACTGATATTGTTATCTCTTTCTCTTCATCTTCGTAGAGCTTTATAGAAGGCTTGTCCAATTCTACCGGAATAGTTGTTGTATGGGGGCCGTATGCGAATGTTGCCGCTATGTCTTTTGCGCTGATTGCCGTTACCGTGTAGGGCACGGTGATATTTCCCTGCAAAGCATCTCTGCCGCAAACGATAAGGCTTTTTAGTTCCAAATCGTACGGTTCTCTTTGGGTAATACTTAACACTTTTTCTTGAACGGTATAACTTCCCGCAGGATCTGCTATTTTTATAGTAACAGGTACGACCTGTCCGGCGCTTAAAGGTATGCAGTCTCCGTTAATCGTTACCTCTACCGTAACCGCTTCCATTTTTGAAAGGGACGCAACTGCCGTTATGTCAATATCTTCCGCAGTTATCTCCGTAATTTCCGGTGGAACATTCACCGTATAGTTTTTTGCTTCGGAAAATTTTTTTATTTTATCTGCCTCGTCGGTTGGGGTGTCCGCCAAAACGGGAACGACATCCATCCCCTTGACCTGTATGCGGGTAATAAAAAAGTCTGCAGAAGAAGATGCTGCCGATCGCGGATACCACGGAGTACCGATTGCCGGTTTACAAGTTGAAAATATAAGCGCTGTTGTCGCAACAAAAAATATTAGAGCAATGGTATTTGTAATTTTATTAGTCAAGCGCATAAGTACCTCTCCTTATACTTTAAACGTCAACCCGACTGTTACGCCGAAATCAAGTGAGTTCATATAAAATGAATTGATTGGATGATTTACTATATCAACGTCAACAGGAGGGGTTTTGAGTCGGCCGCCAACTTTTGCTACATCGATGAGCTTCTGGGGCATTGTTACATATTTCGGCTTATACACGGTATAGGCTAAAAAGCCGCCCAATACGATTTCCATATTGGAAAGAAACGGTTGATTGTACTCAATAGAGCCCTTAAACGTAAAACCGATAGGATTGATCTTTTTCATTTGCTCTTGTGTAATTAACAGCGTTCCCGTTTCGCTGGAAAAATCCATGCCTTCTTTTTTTAATTCTTTTACTTCTTCGGGCGTAAGGTTAGTATACAGCTCGTATGTAGGCTGCGGATCAAGCGGCATCTTGATGCCGGTATTGAATCCTAATGAAAGGCGGTTGCGTAAAAAGTATGAACGCACCCCCGTCGTAAAGGCCATCACCGGTGTCATGTGTACACGGCAAAAGACATCGATCCTTTTATCCAGCTTCTCATTATACTGTCCGGATATCTGCCCGGAAAAGCCTTGCCCTAAGCCCAGTGCAAAACCCCAGCCCAATCCGCCGAATATGCTGTTATCTTGCAAGTGAAAATAACGTATTGAATCAAAAATATAGGTTACATCCGCTTCGCCGGTGGTAACATACCCCAGTGAACCGCGCATACCGTCGCCGCCTAAATAATCCATATCCTCTTTGCTGATCTTCGGCATCGTCAGGGAACCGGTTAGATTCGCCTTTAACCCCAGCGTAAAACCTGAATCAAATGCATAGGCGTGGATGATAACGGCCGCCAAAAGCACTGCTGCAACAGTTTTTTTATATAAGTTCATACTTCTCTCCTCTTTTTGATATCACAGGGCAGCTTAAAAAACCATAAAAGTTTCAAAGGTTCCCATAGCCTATTTAAAAGGTGTATTAATGGTATCGGCAGTATTATTACTTGTCAAGAGTGCGCTAACTTTTTGTGTGTCAAGGGCGGACGCATCGGAAATATTTTAGGCGTTTGGGGGTGTATGATAAGGAAGGATGAGAACATTCCGTTGTATAAGATAAAAACCATTTGGTAAAAAATCCCAATAGAAAGGCTCTCTTTCTATTGGGATTACATCTTCAAGTGCTGAAAAAGCGCTCAAAAGAAGGGGTTCCGTGCTTACTCTGCCGGTTTCTCAGCTGACGGAGGCAGGATTTCCAATAATTCAACTTCAAAAACTAATGTTGAATTCGGCGGGATAACCTGCGAAACACCGCGTTCTCCATAAGCAATCTTAGAGGGGATATAAAGCTTATATTTTGAACCGACTTTCATCAGCTGCAAACCTTCCGTCCAACCGGGAATAACGGCATTTAACGGAAATTCAACGGGATTTCCGCGATCGTAGGAGCTGTCAAAAACCGTACCGTCCAGTAACGTCCCTTTGTAATGCACTTTTACCGTATCGGTAGGCAAAGGCAAATCGCCGCTTCCTTCGGTAATAACTTCATATTGTAAACCGCTTTCGGTTGTCTTTACACCGTCATTTTTTGCATTTTTTTCAAGAAATTCTGTTTCTTTTGCCAAATTTTCCGCCGCTTCTTTCTTATGAGCAGCTTCGCTTGCCCGCTGTAATATCTTCTGTGCAGCAGCAACATCTACTTCTTTGTTTTTTTCGACATCCTTTAAACCTTTTACCAATTCACCGTAATCGACATCCAGTTTAAAGTCTTTAAGCGATGTTCCCATCATAACGCCGAACGCATACCCGACCTCTTTTTTCGTCGGAGGAGGAAGTTCTTTTTCTTCCTCTGTTTTTGTTTCTTCGGCATTAGCGCCTTCCGCCGGGGCAGCAGTCTCGGCTGCAGGTTGCTTTTTACAGCTTACCGTAAAAGAAAATACAAGAAGCGTCGCAGCAATAATCGATAGAATCTTTTTGTTCATTTTTCACATCCATAAATAATAAAATTAG
>ERZ772960.1585-NODE-1585-length-17857-cov-8.926581_pt1 | contig 17857 bp, 9 predicted proteins | sample MGYA00580678_ERZ772960 | MGnify/ENA primary metagenome ERZ772960 (study PRJEB29015, sample SAMEA2737930) | human oral metagenome | biome: human oral; feature: human-associated habitat; material: dental | place: China | collected 2059 ... | reverse complement strand
CCGCCTCGACGCTTGAGGATATGATCATGGTCCGTCCTGTACCTAGGCTTGTGCAATGTGCTGCAAGTATCGCAGATAGCGCAGCGTGTTGCAATGGGTGTGGGTTTTGCAGTGTGCTGCACTTGGCGTTGGCCATGCGCACCCTTGTCGAGATGTGCCAGCTCCTCGCGAGTGGTGTTTCTCTTGTCGTAAGACGGGAGGTGACAGGTGGGGTTGAGGCACAGCGCTCCAGGATAGCACCTATGCTTGTTTGCCTCGATCTTGGGGGTACAGCCCGCTTGCTGAGTCCAAGTTTCGGATGTACGCTGCGGTTCACTCATTCAAGCTCCCATATCAAAAGTTATGTGAGAGCTTAAGGATTAGACGTTAGAGTTTTGTGTACCTGCTATGATGTGATTGGTAGGTAGAGATGACATCGGAGGGAAGCACGAGGCGCATGGCATGATGCGGCAAGCAGCCGGTAAGCTGGGCGTCGAGGAGGGAGAGGCCATCGAGGCGAGGGGCGTCAGTATTCGAACGGATCCTACGTGCGACACGGGCTATGCCGTGGAATCTGTCAGTAGTGAATCGAATATCAATCGATATTCATCAAGCTCGTTTCCTTGTAGGGCCTGTTCTTAAATTGGAAGTGGGGAATGGCTGTTAGAACGCGCTTTGACAAACAGGAGGCAGCCTTACTGCTTTATGCCTACCTTCAAGTCGAAAACGGGAGGTTGACACGATCCCAAGCTGTTGAGTACGTCTCAAAAGCTCTTCGTCGGCGTGCTGAGCTGCATGGGATCCAAACGGATAACTCGTTTCGCAACACCACTGGCATCAGCTACCAGTACAGTGTCATGGAGTATGTCATGACTGATGGCGAGAGTGGCATACCACATCCCCCGATACTATTCCAAAAGGTTGTCAGGCTGTACCGAAGTGACCCTGCAAGATTCTGCTCCACCATTGCTGCGGCTCTGCGCGGGCGTAGCAGTACTCGCAGGCCGACAGTGCCGCCTGTGACTGATGTCAAGCATGAAGTCTTCCCCACTCGTTCCAATGAGGTTGACTCAGCTGAAGATCGAGTCTATTCAATAGATGCAAATGGCTTCAAGCGGTGGATGATGTCGAAGGGCCTCACGGAGCATGCGGCAGTGAGCAACTCATCTGCAATCGATGCCGTTGAGAGGTTTGCCAGGTCGCATGGCTATCAAGGGCGTATATTCTACGGCAACGCGAATATTCATGAGATCAAAACGAACGCTCAAATGCTACTAAAAGACACTAATTCTACATATAGTAATGAGCAGTACAGTCGACTAAGCAGTGCTCTTGAGCGCTTCATATTGTTCATAGAGGCTATGGGCAACCCGTCGCGCCTTGGCGGATACGGTCATGATCGCGCCAGGCAAGCCACTCGAACGATCGACCCGGGTCTTGAACGAAGAATACTCGATACGCTGTCAAAGGGCTATCCGAATGGGATACGTCTTGACTCGACCATTGATATGAAGAGATTTGCTCACATGTACCATGAGAACTTTGATGAGGAAGCGCCAAGCAAAAAGGCGATCTCTGATGTGATCTTAAAAAATGGCGGGATTGAGTGGAGCGGTAAAACGTATCTCATTGCAGAGGAGCCTAGACAAGCAGTCCGGCGCCTGCTTGAAGACTCAATCGATGCTGGTCAGAGGATCTTTTACTATCAGGAGCTCTATGAGGCTAACCCGGATTATTACTCAGACATGAGGGTCAACTCTCCAGAGATTCTGGAGAAGATCATCAGGTCTACGGGAATCAAATTGCTTTACAACGAACATTACTGCGTTACTGCAGGGGATGTGAGCATAGAGGATGAAATCCTGCGGGCTTTTGCAGATAATGAGCAGCTTAGTGCTGATGAGCTCAAGAGCAGACTTCCGTACCTGCCATACAAGAAGATAAAGTCCGCCCTTTCGGCGAGCAAGTTGTTCGTTCTGGTCAAGCGTAACGAGTATGCGATGGTAAGTCGCATCAACTTGGATCCGTTGGAGCTGGAGAAAGCGCCAAACTTCGTGGCAAGCGAAATCGCCTCGCAGGGCTTCGCCTCTCTCGGCACCATTGATATCACCCGATCGCTTGGTGGAAACCCTCAGCTCCCCGAAATGGCGATACGTAATGCCTTGTATCAACAGGCACTCGCAAGGACCTTTGACAGAAAAGGTCAGATCGTCTTGCCCAAGGGCGGGAGCCTCTCGAGAAATGAAGTGATGCGAGCTCGCTGCCTGACTCTTGACGCGATGACCGTCGACGACATGGATGAGTTCGAGGCAGAGCTGCTTGGAAAGGCGCGCAATGCAATGTTGCCCGTGGCTTTCGAGACGATGGTTCGAGTTGACAGGGATACCTTCGTGAAGGATAGTACCATTGACTTCGATGTGGAGGCCATCGACGATGCCCTGGCACTTTTCGTCAGTGGTGGCGTCGCCCCCATAAAGGTGATAACGAGCTTCACCTCGTTTCCTTACGTTGGGCGGCCGTGGAATCTCTACCTCCTCGAGAGCTATGTGAAACGATTCAGTAGGCGCTATTGCATCAAAGGGGGGTCGCCTGCTCGAACGGCAAACGTGGGAGTCATCTGTCCCGCAAATGATGACAGAGACTACAATGACGTAGTTGCTCAGGTACTCGCAAACAGCTCCCTGAAGTTGGAAGAACACGCAGTTGGCGATTATCTTGTGAGACTCGGTTTCGTGGTCAAGAAGACGACATTTGTCAAGAAAGTGACGGAGCAGGCTCGAGTGCTTCGCGACGCCGCAGGATAAGCAAGGTGTACGACTATACCTATGACATAGAGACCGGCGGGCTCCTTCTGGGTGAGCGCATCTCACAGATGTCCAATGAACCGAGGCCAGTCTATGCTGCCGAACTCACCCTTTTGGGCATGGACAAATACTGGCGATTTGACCAGCAAAACGAGACTCCGTACATGTGGTCGGAAGCGTGCAACTACATCTACCGGGGAACCAAGGTGGCAAAGATCAAGGGCGGGGCACTTTGCCAGGCACCAGTTCTCGAGCTTGTACACACTAAGGCTGATGATGGGGACGCAACCCTCGCGTTGCCGCAGGGCACAACGCTTCTCGCAGTTGATATTCCTGCAATGGTCGAGCGCAACAAGGATGCACTCTCCATCGTGGAGCAGATCACGGTCAAGAAGATCTATGACTACTACAAGCGTTATAAGGATAAATTGGACTGCTTTCACGTTGCGTTCTCGGGTGGCAAGGATAGCGTTGTCCTACTTGAACTGGTGAAGCGGGCTCTTCCGCGCAGCGGCTTTATGGTTGTCTTCGGTGATACCGGAATGGAGTTTTCCGATACATATCGGATCATTGACCAAGAGGAGGCAACTTGCAGGAAAGACGGAATCGAATTCCATAGGGCTCGTAGCCACTTCGACCCGATGGATTCATGGAGGTTGTTCGGGCCTCCATCAAACGTACTGCGGTGGTGCTGCTCCGTGCACAAGTCTGCTCCCCAAACGCTGAAAATTCGCGAAGTGTTGGCAAAGGGCGACTACGTAGGTGCTGATTTCGTCGGCGTTCGGGCGCAGGAGAGCGTCAGGCGTGCCGATTACGAATATGAGAACTATGGCAAGAAGCAACGTGGACAGTATTCGCTCAACCCCCTTCTTGAATGGTCCTCTGCTGAGATATGGCTCTACATTTTTGCAAATGCACTTCCGATTAACGACGCGTATAAAAAGGGCAACTCACGCGCCGGATGCCTCCTCTGCCCTATGGGCGGCGGGAAGGCTGACTACTTCAGACACGCTGCGTACGGTAAGGAGATCGCCCGATACACGGATACGATTCGAGAGCTTATCGATGACAAGTCCATCGACACATACGTCACAAACGGTGGCTGGATTAGCCGCAGGAACGGACGTGACATCAAGGGCAACGTCTCCAACTACATCGAGGAGGTCAAGGACGGGTACCTCTACATGATCATCCCCAAGCCCAAGACCTCCTGGACCGAATGGATGAAGACCTTGGCCGATCCTCCGACCTCGCTGTATGTCGAGCAGCGGAAGGAGGGGCTCGTCGCACGGATATCGGCGGAGCTGAATAAGACTTCTATCGCCAAGCAGGTCAAGCAGATCTTCCACAAGGTGGCTTACTGTGGTGCCTGTCGCGTGTGCGAGGCAAACTGTCCCTATGGCTATATCAGCTTCGAGGGTGGACTACATATAGATGACCGCTGTGTGAAGTGCGGGAAATGCCGCCAGATCGAAGATGGATGCCTCTTATATCACTCATTACAGCTGCCCAAGAACGGGGGAAGAGTCATGAAGAGTCTCAATACCTTTGCCGATCATGCACCCAAATATGAGTGGGTGCGTGACTTTTACGAAAGGGGTGATGAGTTCTTTCAGAACAACTCACTTGGGCCGATGCAGATCTCCATGTTCAAGAGGTTCCTATCAGACGCCCAGCTCGCAGAAAAGAACAAGGTCACAGAGTTTATGCTGCTCACCAAGCGCATTGGATGGGAAAGCGATAGCGCGTGGGGGCTGATACTGATCCAACTTGTTTACGGAAACCCTCAGATTCGGTGGTACATTGACAACATGCCCGTTAACGAACGGATGCCGCGCACATACCTCGAGGATCTTCTCAGCGAGACTGGACTGAGTGAGAAAGACGCCAAGTCCATTACCAAGGCATTTGGAAGGCTCTGTGACCTACCTCTTGGCACGGCCCTGAATTTTGGAGCTGTCGAAAAGAAGGGTCGCCAAATCACAAGCTTGACGAGGTACAAGGCCTCATTGAGAGATGACAGGGTTATCCTCTACGCTCTTTACCGGTTTGCTGAGGCGTGTGACGGATATTACCAATTCACGCTCAGCAGGCTGCTCGATGAGAGCATAGTCTCAAACGGAATATGCCCGTCAAGGCTATTTGGCCTTGATTCTGATGCGGTGAAACAGATCGTTTATGGGCTTTCTGCCGGTTATCCAGATTACCTCTACGCGACATTTACCCATGACTCAGAGAAGATACAGCTAAGAGAGAACAAAACCTCGCAGGACGTTCTTGGGCTGTTTGTGGGGCAGGAGCAATAGCAGTGGATACCTACAGCGACTATTTTGATATCGACGAGAACTATTATCCGGAGATCAATCCTAACTCCATCAGCGATCCGAACAGCCGGTGGGACGGGACCTTTCCTCACGAGACCTTCGTTGACCTGCTGCGCGCAACCGAGCGCATGCTTGCCAGGGAGACCAATACTGACAAGAAGGGCATCTGGATAGAGGGCGCCTACGGTACCGGTAAGTCGAGGGTCGCGTGGACGCTCAAGAGCCTCCTGGAGTGTTCTCCTGAGGAGCTTAACTCCTATTTTGACGAATACGATAACCTCAAGAGGCAGCCGGACCTCAGGGACAAGCTCCTCGCTCACAAGGGCGATCATATCGTCACAGTATTCTGCTATGGGTCTGGTGAGGTGGACTCCATCCGTAAACTCGTTATGACCGTGTTCGAAAAGGTTACGAAGGCGCTGCATGACTCAGGGTACGACTACAGGGGAGAGAGGACGCTTCGCGGAAAGATCGCATCTTGGATCTCTGCCCATAAGAAGATCTTTGGCATGTATATGAGCATGCCTCAATATGTGGGACTCGGCAGCTTTGCAGGCAATACTGCAGATGACATTATCGCCCACCTCGAGAACCTAGAGCAGGGTGCGGACGAGCTCATTAGCCAGATCCTTGACATGGCGGATAGGGAGGGCATCCGTACGTTCGACATCAGTATGAATGACCTCACCGCTTGGCTCAAGGACGTTATCGAACAAAACAAGCTGAAGGCTATCGTCTTCATTTGGGACGAATTCTCCTCGTACTTCAAGAATAACAAGACGACGCTCGACGAGTTTCAAAAACTGGCAGAGCTATCCAACGAGAAGCCTTTCTACCTCATGATTGTCACCCATATGTCTGGATCTCTTGTCGATGAGGGAAATCAGGCGTTCAAAATCGTGCGCGATCGCTTCGTCAGGCGCGAGATAGAGATGCCCGATTCCGTGGCTTTTGACCTGATTGGACATGCGCTCAAAGTGAGACCTGCCGCACAGGACGAATGGGCAGGACTATCCGATGACCTCAACAGCCGAATGACATCTTCGCGCAAGCAGGTTGCCGCTGTGGTTGGAACCACTGATAAGGCCCTCACAAAGCTGTTTCCGATCCACCCGATGGCGGCCCTGCTCCTCAAGTACATATCTACGACCTTCGCCTCAAACCAGAGGAGCATGTTCAACTTCATAAAGAATCCGGATACCGATGATCTCCAAGCGTTTCAGTGGTTCATTAACACGCATGGACCAGACAATGGCGATGTTCTCACTATCGACTTCCTGTGGAACTTCTTCTACGAGAAGGGCACTGACGAGAACACCTTCATGAGCGGTAGGAGTAATCTCGACTTTATCGTTGCCACAATTCTTGATACATATCCGAACAACGAGCACAAGCTGAATGGTGAGCAGAAACGTGTTCTTAAGGTTATCTTGATGATGCAGGCCATCAGTCAGAAACTCAACAATAGCGTCAGCATTCTTCGACCCAATGACAAGAATCTCAACCTCGCCTTTGAGGGTGACGATAGCCTGGAGAACAACCGCGCAGTAAGCGTTGCCAATAACCGGCTTGTCAAGATGGGGATCCTGTATATTAAGCCAACCGAAGAAGGTGATGAGTACGCAGCGGCTGCCGTCTCGGGTGATCAGGTCCAAATCGACGCTATCAGGAGGAAGCGACTCGCTGAAACGAGGACAGCGCGTCTGATTAGCGATGCGCAGCTAGAATCCGCTATCACGTACAAACCGTCCATACGGGCACGCTACGAGGTAAAGTTGGCGTGCGTCGATGACTTTAGGCCGACCGTCAACAAGATCATCAATGAGAGACAAACGTATAGGTCTAGAGCAGTCATGTGCTTTGCGCGAAACGAAAACGAACAGGTACGTATTCGCGAGAAGATAAAAGAGGCGACAGCAGACCCCAACTCTAAAGACATTGTATTCATAGACGCGTCGGAGAGTGTGCTCGGCGCGGATCGCTTTGGCCGTTGGGCCTCGTTTGCGGCCAATGAAGAATACTGGCGGAGCAAAGATGGCAAGCTTGCTGATAACCACAAGAAGAGCGCTGAGGACGTTCTTGCCGATTGGAGGAATGACGTCTCTAACGGAGCGTTTGATGTATACGTCGGGCAGCTCAAGGAGCACTGTGCATCTACGATGAGGGTGAGTGGCGTTCTTGAGGACCTGGTGATCAAGAGGTACCCCCTCTCCTTTGATCGTATTGAGGTCTCAGAAGCCTTCTTTTCATCCAGAAATCTGTCGTTTGGCGCAAAGGTCGGCATACAGCAGGCGTATGGCGGCATCTATCAGCAAGACGCCATCTCACGCCTTTTGTTGGGCGTGCAAAATACACCTGAATACTGGAACGACCCTCAACTGAAGAGTCTTCCCATCAGTAAATTGAAGGTACAGATTGATGCACTCATCAAGGAGCGTCTCGACAGGGACGCGCGTATCTCTATAAGTGAGATTTATGATTTCCTGGAAGAGCGTGGCTTCATGCCCTGTAACCTCTACGCGTACCTGACTGGATTTCTGCTCAAAGAGTATGCAAGCGGTACCTTCATGTATGGCAGTGGCGCTTCAGGAGATGCCGGTGGCAGAATGACCGTTGAAAGGCTTGCGGAACTCATTGGCGCCTATATGAAGCATAAGGTAAAGCCAGTAAGGAACTATCGTGACGAGTACATCGAGGTGATGACGCAAGAGCAGAAGCGCTTTGTAGACTTCGCTCATGAGGCCTTCGGGGTATCGGATAGCCTATCTGTTGAGCCGACTGCCGCCCGCGTTCGCAATGAGCTCACAAACTTTGGTTACCCGATTTGGTGCCTTAGGAGCATCGACACGAATGCGCTCGATCCCTTCATTGAAAAACTGTCTGAAATCGTGAGCAAGAACGCGAGCGGGAACGTCCCTGCGCTGACCAACGACTTTGGCAGAATGCTCGAAGAGGTTCCGACCGCAGCTTCCAATCTGACAAAGCTCTTTACCAGAGAAAATGGCGCGTTGGCGATGCGAGAGTTTCTGCATTCGTTTGAAGGCGGGCAGATTCTCAAGGTCGCAGAAGCAATAGGTGTCGAGGACGTCCTTGCTGATGTCAAGAGGCAAATCGGGTCTGGTGATGCCCTCTGGCTGTGGGATCAGGAGGACGGTGAGAACGAGCTTCGTAAGCTGCTCGTTGACTACTGCATAGTTGAACGCAGCAATCAGCTCATCACGAAGAGGAACAGCTTCTCAAGCTGTATGAGGGAATGGAACGAGACCACAAAATATATAAAGATACCGTATTTGGTTCTGATAGAGAAGTGTCCGGATCTCAAGCAGCTGATATCCAGTATCTACGAAATAGCAAAGAATGGCGAGATCTCTCACGACAAGAGGGAGGCCTTCCTCGAACAGCTTGTCACCAAGGCAGGTGCCCTGAAGGATGTGTTGGACAGACAGAAAGATATCTTTGCTGAGATCTATTCTACGTATACAGATGGATTTGGGGCGGCGGATATCAATAAGCTCTATGCCAAGCTACCTAAGTCCTCATTCATGGGTGACAAGTCCGCATTTGAAAAGAGCGTGCAGGAACACGCTGAAGAGATCAGGACGAATCAGAAAAAATTTCAGCTGCACAAGCTATGGAAGGAAAGCACGCACTCAAAGGATGCCCACGATTGGTCCAAGCAGCACAAGACGCCTCTGCTTGCCCTTGTCCCCGTTGAGGAGCGGGAGGCAGCACGTACGTTCTTTGCAATCCTTCACAAGGAGAATCCCATCATTAAGCAGGTCGATGGGGCACTAAAATACCTCGAGAACAAGCCAGTTTTCCTGAGCCTCATGTCATCTGACGAGCGGGTGGAGATTGCCTTCTCCCATGAGGTGATAGGAAAATACCGATCGATCCTCACGGACAACGAGGAGGTCAGAAGATACCTCGAAAGCAATGCCTTTGAGAACGTCTACCAATGGTGCGACAGTAAGCAGGTCAGTGACGCTGTACGCTCGTTGGCGGAGTCGAAATATCGGCTCGGTGCCAACCAAGCCGCCATCGACCTCATCGACGGTATGGACACGACTCATGCCAAGACGTATCTCAAGAGACTCGTTAGGGAAAACGTCGAGGTGGGTATTGAGATCATCGCAAAGAAAGAGGCTCGGCAATGAAGCCCTCCTCGTTGTCTGATGCGCTCAAAAGGATAGCTGCATATCGCAAGAGCGATATGCCTTATCCATTCTTTGTGCTAGCGGACGGAAGCACGGAATACTCATCCGTTGTCAAGGCATTGAATGGCCTCTCTATTGTTCGCGTGAGCGACTACTGCAGGACCGACTCCTTTCCCGATGTGGACCGACTCATCACGGATATTAAGAAAATCGAGAGCAGCACCATATTGCTCGGTGTTGGTGAGAGCATAGCCCTCGGAGGCAGTAGTACCCTCCTCGGCAAGCTCAGAGACCTGCTGCTACCACACAAGCTTATCGTTGTGTGTCGTGGCATCAGAGAGGACGTCAGGCGTATCAATGAGGTAGACAGGAAGTTCAACGAGCGGCGTTACACAAGCATTCAATCGAGTCTCGACTACTCTGTGGTGAGCATAGATGAGGGCATTCCCTGTGACGCTGACAAGGGGTTCAAGCGATTTCTGTCACACCTCGAGGAGGGTCTGCATGGCGAAGTCAGGGTAAAGACGGCACTGTCGCTAAAGAACGTCCAAAAAATTTGTTCTTGCCACACGCTCCTCGAGAAGGATGGCAGAATAACGGGGGTTGATGAGTCTGTTCTCCCCGAAGAATGCTGGCGAGAATTTCTGGAGGACGATAGCCTTGAGGAGTCTGGATACCAGGAATGGCGTTTCTATCTGAACGTCCTCATCAATGGGACAAAGAATCCCTACCTTCAGCTCGTGATCGAAAAGTCACCTGACTACGAGACCTACCAGAAAATGATAGCCAGGGCAATACTACACGTTCCCTGTGAATCTCCGCAGTTCCCCGAGCTCTACTCAGAGAGAAAGCAACTTCTGCACGATGCCAGTGAGTCCTACATGGCTCTATACGTTGCCGAGACGAAGCAGAAGGGCAAGCAGAGGATCCACTACCTGACGGACAACACCGTCATCGAGAGAGATGCGATCATTGAGAGTATCTGTGAGAGCCAAGCGATTCCACCAGACTTGAAGACAATATATCCGGCGCTGGGAAAGTACCTCTGCGACTACGCCTTCGCCTGCAGGAATAACGATCTATTCAACCGCTACTTCTCGCGCTACAAGCGACAGAAGCTCATGAATACCATTGAGTCGTCCTTTCTCGACGAGGTGGTGATGCTTGCTAAGGATGGAAATCGCGCATACAACGCTCTTGACACGAGGAACGCCATCGTTGAGCAGACTGAGGTTGAAGGCGCTCAATTGTATTGGGTTGACGCCCTCGGGGTTGAGTATCTCGGCTACATCCAACAACGCTCGCATGATCTTGGCCTCAGCATGCGCACGCATGTGGCCAGGGCCTCGCTCCCAACGCTGACCTGTATGAATAAGAGCTTTTATGAGGAATGGAAAGGCGACAAGACCTCCAGGAAAGACTTCGACAAGCTCAAGCATAACGGCGAGGACCGCTTCAACTACGAATCTGAGAAGCTTCCCATACATCTCGTACGCGAGCTCAGCATCCTTGACGAGGTGCTTGAATTCGCTCAAACACAACTTAGCGCTCGCAAGTACCGAAAGATCGTCATCGCATCGGACCATGGCGCCAGCCGGCTCGCAGTGATCGCAAATAGCGAGGCGAAATGGGAGATGACGACCAAGGGCGAGCATTCCGGCAGATGCTGCCCGGAAAGCGAAATCGATGAGAAGCCAGACTGCGCTACGGCAGAGAACGGTTACTGGGTGCTTGCAAATTACGATCGGTTCAAGGGCGGTCGCAAGGCAAGTGTGGAGGTACATGGGGGCGCGAGCTTGGAAGAGGTCCTCGTTCCTGTTATAGAGCTGTCGTTGCGTGACGCTAGCATCGAGATAACCTGCTTGACCAAAGTTGCTTACGCAAGTTACGAGGAAACGCCTGAAATAGAGCTCTTCAGCACCTCGCACTTGGCTAACGTCACTGTGCGGCTCAACGGCAGGGTCTACGAGGCGCGAAAGGTCGATGAGAACCGTCATATCGTGCGCTTCGATGGCGTGACGAAGGCCGGTACCTATACGTGCGAGGTCTACGAGAAAGACGACCGTATCGGCGTCGCCGAATTTGAGGTTCAGAAGCGCTCCGCGACCACTAATGATGATGATTGGTTTATGTAAGGCGGTATGATGACTGACAAGCTCAAAACATACTTTGACGACATGGTCGTCTACAAGGATCTTCGTACTAGCAATTTCTTCTCTGCCCTTAGCTTACCTTCCTTCATGAGGGACTGGCTGCTGAGGCGGTTCGAAGATGAGAGCGGTCATTTTGACAACGAAGAGCTTACCGAGTTCGTCAGGCGGTCCATTCCACGAAAAAGTGATTGGATTGCCATAAAAAGCCGTATCGTGAAGGACAACGAGCGTATCAAAATACTCGCTAAGATATCTATCGAGGTGGACGTCAGAAGTGGAGAAGTATCCTTCTCGCTCCCAGACTTTGGTCTTACTGCGAAAGAGACAATCATAGAGGATTTTGTTTGGGAGCAAGCGAAGGACGACCTTGTGAGCGGTCGCGAGGTGTGGGGTATGCTTGAGCTTGGCTACCGTCCGCCTGATGACGAGATGACTCCAAGGCAGCCCGGAAAGATCCGCCTGGTCAGTTTCAAGAACTTCAGACCGTATAGCATTAATCTTGACTTCTACAAAGGCGTGAGGAATCAATTCACCACTGACGAGTGGATTGACGTGCTTTTAGGCGCAATCGACTACAACCCACGTGGCTATAGGAGCGAGGAAGAGAAGCTTACCATGCTGACCAGGCTTCTTCCGTTTTGTGAGAAGCGGTTGAACCTGATCGAGTTGGCGCCAAAGGGCACGGGCAAATCATACCTGTTTGGCAGGGTTAGTCGTTACGGTTGGCTTTCGTCTGGCGGAGTGATGAGTAGGGCCAAGATGTTCTATGACATCTCTCGACATACGGAAGGCCTTGTCGCTGGTCACGATTTCATCACCCTTGATGAGGTTCAGACGATATCATTTACGGACGTCGATGAGATGAGGGCTGCACTGAAGGGATATCTTGAGTCTGGCGTGTTTACGGTCGGGAGCTATGAGGGTACCGCATCTGCTGGAATGATCCTCTGCGGTAACATCTCAAAAGGGGTGATGGACCAAGACGGCACGACGGATATGTTTCAGGAATTACCGAGTGTGTTTCACGAGTCAGCTCTGATCGAGCGATTCCATGGCTTCATCAAAGGCTGGGATATACCGCGTATGAACGATGACCTCAAAATATCGGGTTGGGCGCTTAACTCTGAGTATTTTTGCTCCATTCTTCATGAGCTTAGAAGCGATGCATCATATCGGGCCATCGTGGACAAGCTCGTTCTGGTGCCTGACGCAGCTGATACCCGCGATACGGAAGCGATCAAGCGAATCACAACCGCATACCTCAAACTCCTGTTTCCCAACGTCAAGCGGCCTGAGGACATCAGTCCTCGTGACTTTAGTCGGTATTGCCTGCGCCGTGCAAGCAAGATGCGCGCAACAATTAGAATGCAACTTGGTCTGATGGACGTCGAGTATCGGGGTAAGGACATCCCAGACCTGAAAGCCGACAGTAGTTACTATGAAAAACGTAGCCTGTAAGTCATGTTATAAGGAGTCGCTCACGAAGGACGAGGTGGGCATTTCGAAGAAACTGCTTGGGGAGGGCGACGATGACGTCCTGTGCCTCGATTGCCTTGCAGCCTATCTTGACTGCAGCGTCGATGATCTTCTTGACAAGATCGAGGAGTTTAAGGATGAGGGATGTGCACTGTTCCAATGAGCAGCGTGTCCAAGAACTCATACATCTACGCCGATAACGCCGCGACTACGCAACTGAGTGTCGCGGCGTATGCAAGCATGACGTCATTCCTTGTGGACGAGTACGGCAACCCCTCTCAGCCCTATGCTTTCTCTCGCCCCGTGAAACGGGCATTGCGTGAGGCGCGTGAGTCCATTGCATCTTGCATCAACGCTGACCCGGAGGAGATTGTCTTTACCTCTGGCGGAACAGAGAGCGATAACTGGGCAATCAAGGGCTTTGCACTGCGTGACGGTATGATGAGGGAAATCGTGACCTCAGAAATGGAACATCATGCAGTTTTGGACAGCTGCAAGGCCATGGGCGCCATTGGCCATAGGGTTGCATTATTACCAGTATCCAGAACAGGAGTTATTGCTCTTGACGCTTTGCGCGAAATGTCATTGGGTGATGGCTCTCTCGTGTCCTGCATGTATGCCAACAACGAGATCGGAACGATTCAGCCGATAGGCGAGCTTTGTGACATCGCCCACTCAAAGGGGGCGATCTTCCACACGGACGCGGTTCAGGCGGTGGGGCATGTAGAGATGGACGTGAGGGCCATGGGGATCGATATGCTCTCTGCCTCTGCGCACAAGTTTAACGGACCGAAGGGGATAGGGTTTCTCTACATCAAGGACGGGACGCCCCTTGCCCCCTATGCCAACGGTGGTGCTCAGGAAATGGGACGTCGCGCTGGTACCGAGAACGTAGCCTCCATCGTTGCGATGGCCGTGGCACTCAAGGAGAACTGTGACGCCATCGAAGCCAATGCTGTTCACCTGGGGCGGCTCGAGCGCCTCCTGCTCGACGACCTCGCTGCCCTGGGAGTGCCGTATCGACGTAACGGGGAGAACCAATTGCCCGGGCTCATGAGCCTGTCCTTTGCCGGTGCCAGCGGCGAGATGCTTCTGCACAGGCTTGATCTCATGAAGATCGCGGTCTCGACGGGCTCGGCCTGCGATGGTGCCAACACAAAGGTCTCTCATGTTCTCAAAGCCATCGGCCTTCCTGAGGCTGAGGCAAAAGGAACAGTCCGCATCTCGCTGGGGAAGCACAATGGGGAAGGGGACGTCCATGCCATTGCGACGGCCCTGGGAAAGATATTGCTCAGGGACTGAGCCCTTTTTGGTACCAACACAGAGTTTTCGCATCAGAACTGATAATAACAGTATTGATTCTCAGCTCATTGCATGGGAGGTGAGCTGACGAAAGGGGGATGTGTACAACGGATCCATGATGGACCGGGTAACAGATCACGCAGATACTTGGAATGGGGTTGTGCCGAGGAGGCACACTACCATAAAATTCTATGCCATCTCTGGAAAACCAAAGCACATAGGAGGAACCGGTGCCAGGCCATAGTTGTCATACTGCTTTGTCATACTGCTACGCAAAGATTGAGGTGGGGATGGAAGATAAGGTCTGGAAAACGGCTCTGTGGAACCGTAGCTGGGATGACTTGAAGGCGAAGAAATATAATGCTGAAGGAGTCTGCCAGTTTTCTGAGGATAAAGGGGTTCATCTCGTGATCCCTTCTGGGGACCTCAGCCTGACCCGGAAATTGGCAGAGACGGGGCGTTATGAAATCGGGATGGAGTCTGACCGGTATGAGTATCTCTTTGGGATTACCCAGGATGGAATCTACCTTGTGCTTATCGATGCCATCTCGAACAGAGTAGAGCTTTCGTTTCCCGGACACACCCGTGAAAGCCTTGAAGCGAGTACGGTGCTGTCATCTCACGATGAATTTGATCCCAGCATTCCCATAAGTACCGCTGACTTCGAGATTGAGGGTCTCCGTAAATGGCTGGGCCTTCAGTCTAGCCCGGAAATCCGAGAGGATAACCTTGTGATAGAGGGTGGGAGACAAAATGAAGTCATCGACGTATACCGATCCGATAGATGCGCCATGACAATTCACTCTGGTTTCGGGAAGATAAAAAGTGATCATGAGGGGTTCAGGGATTCGACCTACGCGACAGTTCACGTCGATTATAAGAACGGGGTTTCTCTCGATGATTTTTGGTCATGTGAGCTGTGGAAATTCCAATCATTCTTATCCTTTTGTTTTGGCGCGTATGCCTCCATACGTCAGGTTAGAGTTAAGTTCAAAGACAATGGTAGCCCTGTTGAAGTGCACAGAGGTTCGTTTCCCACCAGAAACACGATAAGAAATTATCAATGTGTTCCCGTACCATTTCAGCTCATTAAATCTATTCTTTTTGATGTGGTTACCCGATGGATGGAGATGAAAGGCGATGAGTCCCAATCGAGTAAGATGCTCGCATCTCTTTTGGGATCTTGGAAGATTCCTGTTGATCTAAAGTTTTTTGCAGCAAGTTCGATGTTCGAGTCGTTGGCTCGCTCAGGGTGTGATGAGTGTTTCGATAAGAAGGATTTGGAACGCCTGATTACCCCCATGCTGAGGGTGGCGGATGAATCTATCCGGGATAGGGCGCGGGGGCTGCTGGGCTTACTAAGACAGCCTTCCTATTCCATGCTGCTTGACCACGCTTACGAAGAGAGCGACAGATGGGGGAGGGGGATCGTGCCAGATTGGAAGCGTTTTCGAAAAGAGCAGAATAAACTCAGGAATGCGAGCGCACACGCTTTGGAGAACAACAGCGAGTATGAGCAAATGGTCGATCATCACGATGCTCAAATATTAATTGCTTACGTAATCATTATGAAAAGACTTAAGCTGCCTGATGAGGTGCTCGATCAATTTGAGGATTCAACGTTTATGAATGTATCTAGATGGCGGGTAAGCGAACACTATGCAAGCAATGATTCACATTCGTAGTAAGTATCGTTTCAGTTAAATGCTCCCCAATGTGATTCATAGTCGCAGGTGGCATGTGTTCCCACCTTGTCGTATCACGGTACCGAGGGACGGAGGCCGAGACGGGGGTGCACGATGGGCAACGCGAGGCGCAGGCAGGTCAGGGGGAGATGGGCAGCCTCCACGCCCTGTCGGCCAGGTACCCGGGCGATGGAGCTGCGAGAGGCGGCTGACGGGGGTCAGGTGGCCGGACGGCTGGGAGTGCCCGAGGTGCGGGTGCGCGACGTGCTCGCCCGTCGCGCACCGCAACCGCATCTGGCAGTGCACGAGGTGCTCCCACCAGTTCTCGGTGACGGTCGGGACGGCCATGCAGCACTCCAAGGTGCACCTGCGCCGCTGGTTCCACGCCATGTGGCTGCTGGCGAGGTCGAAGAGGGGCGTGTCGGCCCCCGGGCTCGCCGCCCAGGTGGGCGTGTTTCGTCAAGTAGCTTTTTCTGATTTCAGCACCGGCCCTCCCGCGTTCCCATCCCTCCGACTCTCCGAGCATCAGCGCCTCGTCCATGCGCCTGCTCCCTCCGTTGAACTCCACGAGCCTACTGTGGTGGGCGATCCTGTCGATCGCCGCGGCCGCGAGCCTGTCGTCGCCGGACACGGCACCCCACCCGCTGGACCCGACGTTGGTCGCGATGACCGTGCTGCGCCTCTCGTGGCGACCACTCATCACCTGGGACAGCGGCCTCGGGCCGTCAGCGTCGGGAGGGACGTGGCCCGTCTCGCCGATGACGGGCGGGCCCGCCCGCGACAGGTCGGGCATGGGCGCCCCGAGCCTGGGCTCCGACCTCGCCCTCAGGGGCGCCGGCACGAGCCCCGCCGCCGCGAGGAGCCGAGCTCGCATCCCGCGCCCGGCGCAAGCGGCGCCAGTCGCGACGGCCAGGTGGGTCTTGCCCCGGCCGGCCAAAACACCTTGCCGTGGAGCACGAGGTCCCGCGCCCTGCCGACGGACCCGAGCGGCATCAGGTCGTCGGCCGTATGGCCCTCGGGAGACGACACTTGCGAGGGGTCGCATCTGGGGAAGGGCCTGGCCTGGGGGGACCGCGCCCTCCTGAGCGGCCCTCGCGCCGACGCCTCGACCTCGCCCCCCCCGCCCGCGGGCGATCACGCCGGCCATCACCTTGGGCCGGCCTGGGGCCGACGACTCCGGGAAGGCGTCGATCGCCTCGTCGAAGAAGGGCGTCATGTGGGCGAGCGCCTCGAGCGCCCGCGCACCCTCCCCGCAGGCCCCCCATCGCTCCCACCTCCCGGTGCCGGCGGCCACGTCGTGCTCGGCCGAGTCGGCCGGCTCGTCGCAGGTGGCCTCCCCGCCGACGGCGATCCTCGCCGCGCCGACGGCCACGCTGACGGCGTCGACCCTCCCGGCGGAGGCGAGCGCCGCCTCCACGGCGGCCGCCCGCCCGTGCCCGGCGGCCTCGTCCCTCGTCGTTCTGGGCTGAGCCGACAGGCTGCGCCTGGGGAGCGGGCCCGTGAGCGCGCGGGCGCGCCCGCGGACGAACCCGCCGGAGGCGTCGCGCATGCGCGGCCTGGTGGCGCCGATGCCTGTGTTTGATAGCCTCTTGTTTGCGGGTTTGAGCATCGGAAAGTTTCGGGTCCGGGCACGAAAAAAATGGCTCTTCGGGATTTCTGGTGGGTAGCACGGGTTAGGTCGGCCGGTCCCGAGAACCCCGAGCGGCACCTTGGGCTACCATCCTGTGGTCATGCTGTGACGATCCAGGGAGGTTGCGTATGCGTCAGGACGCGAGGATGCTCGCCGCGCTCTTCGAGCGCTCGATGGGGCTGGATGATGCCTGGGAGGTCTCGGGGACCTGGTTCGAGGAGGTCGAGGGGGGTCCCGACGAGCTCCACGTCAGGGTGGCCAGGAGGCGGGGACACGCGGTCCCCTGCCCGGAGTGCGGCGTCCCCTGCGGCGCGCGCGACGCCCGCGAGCGCACCTGGCGCCACCCC
>ERZ772960.1584-NODE-1584-length-17863-cov-8.474057_pt1 | contig 17863 bp, 22 predicted proteins | sample MGYA00580678_ERZ772960 | MGnify/ENA primary metagenome ERZ772960 (study PRJEB29015, sample SAMEA2737930) | human oral metagenome | biome: human oral; feature: human-associated habitat; material: dental | place: China | collected 2059 ... | reverse complement strand
GTGCCGGAACACATTGCCGCAGCCCTTCGATTGAGATGAAATGGAGTGAATCAGCTCCGATGAAGGCGCAGATCTCCTCGATGTTCTTCGTCGCCGAGATGAGTTCCTTGCGGACAGATGTATCGATGCCATAATAGCAGGGATCTGTGATCGGCGGACTGCTGATACAGACGTGAATTTCACGTGCTCCCGCATTTCGGAGGAGATGAACGATCTTTCCACTTGTCGTTCCACGTACGATGGAGTCATCCACCATGATGACGGACTTCCCCGCCACAACGGAACGTACGGGGCTCAGTTTCAGCTTGACTGCCGCATCGCGCTGTTTCTGCGTCGGTTGGATGAATGTGCGTCCAATGTAGCGGTTCTTGATCAGCCCTTCGGCAAATGGAATGCCTGCCTCATAGGCAAAACCGGTTGCTGCAGTTGTGCCGGAGTCCGGGACAGAGATGACGACATCGCCGCGAAAACCGGACTCGCGTGCAAGAACGCGTCCCATCTCGAATCGTGCGGCATGGACACTCTGTCCGTCGATGATGGAGTCGGGACGCGCAAAGTAAATATACTCGAAGATGCAGGAAGCGACGTCTTCCCCATTAGAAAAGCGATAGGACTTGAGACCGTTGCTGTCGATGATGACCATCTCACCGGGCTGGACATCGCGTACAAATTCCGCACCATTGACATCCAGGGCGCAGGTTTCAGAGGACAGTATCCAGCCGCCATCGGGCGTCCTACCGATGCACAGGGGACGGAACCCTTGCGGATCACGTACACCAATCAGTTTCTCTTCTGTCATGATCGAAAGACAGAAAGCACCGCGTACAACACTGACCGCCTCAAGGATACGCTCCTCAATGGAAGTCTTCTGTGAGCGTGCAATGAGATGAACGAATACCTCGGAATCGATTGTTGTCTGAAAAACCGTCCCATTGCTCTCAAGGTCACGCCGAATCAACGCTGCATTTGTGAGATCGCCGTTATGTGCAAGCGCGAGTGCACCGCCCGCGTAGTTGACGCGGAGAGGCTGTGCATTTGCTGCAAGGCTGAATCCCGTTGTCGCATAACGGACATGACCAATGGCAATCTTCGCATTATCAAGATGCGGAAGCTGTTCGCGAAAGACCTCGCTGACCAGTCCCATGCCCTTTTTCACATCAATCCAATAGCCATCCGTGAGTGCAATGCCCGCGCTCTCCTGTCCGCGGTGTTGGAGCGCAAAGAGACCAAGATACGTCATTTCGGACACGTCCTCCGCATGGGAGTATACCCCGTAGATGCCGCATTCTTCCTTCCACTTTGGCACTTTTTCGTACATTGTGCTTATGCTTCTCCCGTCAGCCGGTGGAGCATTTCCTTATAGGCGACCTCGACATTGCCGAGGTCGCGGCGGAAACGATCCTTATCCAGTTTCTCCTTCGTATCGCTGTCCCAAAAACGGCAGTTGTCTGGAGAGATCTCGTCGGCAAGGATGATATTTCCCTGTGCGTCCTTGCCGAATTCCAGTTTGAAATCGATGAGATCGACCTTCTTCGTCTTGAGAAACTTGGTCAGAACATCGTTAATTTTGAGCGACATCCGCTCGATCTCATCCAGCTCTGCATCCGTTGCAATCTTCATCGCACGGATGTGATAGCGGTTGAGCATGGGGTCGCCGAGGTCATCGTTCTTGTAGCAGTACTCAATGACCGGGAACGGCATGGGCACGCCCTCCTCGAGTCCGAGGCGCTGCGCCAGCGAGCCTGCAGCCACATTGCGGATGATGACCTCGAGCGGAATGATCGTGAGTTTCTTGACAATCATCTCGCGCTCACTCGGCATGGAGATATAGTGATGTGGGATTCCCTCTTTGGCCAGAAGGTCAAAGAAGAACGCCGTCATCTTGTTGTTCATGATGCCCTTATCGGCAATCGTTCCCTTCTTCGCACCGTTCCCCGCCGTTGCGTCGTCCTTATAGTAGACGAGATACTGATCGGGATTCTCCGTTGCATAGATAATCTTTGCCTTACCCTCGTAAAGAGCCTCTTTGCGCTCCATCATAGGCCTGCCTTTCCATTGTTCCAAATACAGGAATATCCTATATCATGACTTACAGCTGGGCTGCCACCCGATCCGCTTTTGCCTCGACATCGAGTACCATCTTTTCACGATAGTCCATCAGCGCTTCTGCAATTGAAGCATCATAGACAGCGAGAATCTCCGCCGCAAATATGGCGGCGTTCTTTGCACCGTTGATCGCCATAGAGGCAACGGGTACGCCCGACGGCATCTGTACCGTACTAAGCAGTGCATCCATGCCGTTGAGAGGCGTTGCATTGACCGGAATACCGATGACGGGCTTGATCGTATAGCTTGCCACAACGCCTGCAAGGTGCGCTGCGGCACCTGCTGCAACGATGAATGCGGCAAACTCTTTATTGTGATCAGCTTCCATCACAAAGTCACGCACATTCGATGGCGTGCGATGTGCTGATGCAACCTTTACCACGGGTTCAATACCGAATCGCTTCAGAAGTTCTACCGCAGGCTTTAAGATTGGCCAGTCGGAGTCACTTCCCATGAGAACTGCTACCTTCATTTTACCATCTCCTTGAACCCTATGATAACGAGATTTTAGAGTCATGTCAATAGAACGAAGAAAGGACTGCCGCACAGAAGTACAGCAGTCCTTATATTACCCGAATTTAGTTTTCATTGACGGCATCATGAAGCGGCTCGCCAAAGATGAGCGTATCCAGCAAATCGATAAGCTGGTTGATCTCCGGCTTCGACACCTGTCCGGATGCGCCGAGGCTTTCGCCCTTGCGCTTCATTTCCTCACTGATGAGGGAGGAGAAGAGAACGAGCGGAACCTCGCCCAGACGGTCATCCTCGCGCACGAGCTTGAGCAGACGATGTCCGTCCATTTTCGGCATCTCAACATCGGAGATAATGATGCGCACATGGTTTTCAATCGGGCCATTCTTGCGTGCGAGATCCTGCAAGTAATCCCATGCATCCTGCCCGTTACCGAAGTCGCGAATGAACTTGTAGCCCGCCTCATGTAATGTGTTCACAAGGAGGTCACGCAGCATCTTGGAATCCTCTGCAACCACGATATGTGCTGTACCACGACGCGTTTTGGCATCCTGTGTTGCCTCCGTGACCGTTGTGAGCTTCTGGTTGATCTCCGGGTTGATCTCAGCAATGATGGTCTCAAAGTCAAGCAGGAGAACAATGCGATCCTCCATCTTGATGATACCGACGACACGCGACCCCTCACCGACATTCGGTGCCGGCTCCATATTCTTCCACGAAATGCGGTGAATGCGGTAGACACTGCCGACGAGGAAGCCAATATCGTAATTGTTGATCTCCGTAACGATGATGTTCTGGAGCTCATCTGCTGTCTGGAGGTTGAGGCAGCGTGCCATATTGACGAGCGGAATCGCCTTGCCGCGGAGCGTGAAGAGCCCGTCGACATAGGGATGCGCCTCGGGCATTGCCGTGACCGGGGCGCGTGTAATGACCTCACGCACCTTGGCGACATTGATGCCGTAGTTCACCTTCCCAATGCTGAACTCGACAATCTCAAACTCGTTCGTTCCTGTCTCAAGCAGGATACCTTTTCTCTCTTCTGCAACCGTCTCTGCCATTTATCTCTCTCCCCCATGCTTGTAAACATTGTTTGCTAAGCTCTCTATTCGCCCTTCAGGAAAAAAATCCTGCCTGTTTTGATAAAAAACTATTTCTCTGATAAATATGTCCATCCATCGCGCTGTGCAACGATACCGTCCTTGAGAAGTCTGCCAAGTGCGCGCTTGAACGCCCCTTTACTGATATGAAATCGATCCTGAATGACCTCGGGCGATGTAGCATCGGTGTATGGCATCTTGCCGTCATGTTCCCTCAGGAGGGCAAGCAGACGATCTGCATCCTCGATACGAGCCGTCTCCTTGGGAGGTCGGAGTGAAGCGTTCAGACGCCCATCCTCACGCAGATAGGTTACGCGTATCTCTACGGTCTCCCCTACACGCGGGCGATTTTGAACCTCGCGATGATCGATAAACGCGATGTAGCGTTCCTCGGTGAAGAGGAAGATGCCGCGCTCGGTGATATTGTAGACCGATGCCTTCAGGCGGTCTCCCACGCGCACCCCTTCGGCAGGACGTGAGGCACGGCGCAGCTCGTCTTCTACCTCCATCGTCACGGCGAGACGTCCGGATTTATCCGTATAGAGCTTTGCCCATACGGTCTCGCCGATCTGCGGACGACCGCGCATCCCTGCATAGGGGAGAAAAATGCCGCGCTCCGCTCCGACATCGAGGAACGCGCCCTCCTTTGTGACGTTGATGACGCGCAAACGGGCAACCTGCCCCTCCTTCATGCGCGGTGTGCGCATACTTGCCGTGAGGCGACGTTTCGGATCCAGATAGAGAAAGACCCGGATGCGATCCCCGATCTTGACGGGCGCAGTCTGTTGAACGGTGTGCAGCAAGATATCGTCACTTGTATTGCCGGTCTCCGCATCTAGGAACACACCGAGTTCACTCTCACGTACAGCGGTGAGTTCGGCAACCTGACTTGGACCGTATTTGCACGGGCGTTTCGTATCGTTGCCCCTCTGCGTTCCTTTCTGCATGAACTTTATTCCTCATACGGGGTCAGCTTCGCATCGCCCCATAAGCGCTCCAGAGCGTAGTATTCGCGTGACTCCTGTTGGAAGACATGTGCGACAGTATCACCGTAGTCGAGCAGAATCCATTCGCCCTCGCGGTAGCCCTCCTTATGTAGGAACGAAATACCTGCTTCTTCCATTTTCTCCTCAATATTGTCTGCAATTGCACGCACCTGCGTTGCTGTGTTCGCAGAACAGATCACAAAATAATCATTCGTCGACATGAGACCGATCATGTCCATCTCCACAATATCGCGTGCCTTTTTTTCATCTGCCGCCGCGCAAATCACGCGGCATTTTTCCTGCTCTGTCAATTCTGCTCCTCCTGTTTCTCCGTACCCGCCTCTGGCGGGAAAAGTTCATGTATGATTTCGTCCGTTGCTGTACGATCCATAATCCAAACAGTATCATCGTCCCGTGAAAAGTCACCGGGCAGCATGATGGTGCGCGGCGGCTCGGTGTTCAGCTTCCGAATAACGTTGCCGATGTGCACAGAGTCAAACAGCTCTGCGCTTGTCGTCACATTCTGCTTTAGAATATCTGCAATGGCCGGGATTTTGGGTAATGTATCAACGCGCAGCAGCTTAGCATAGAATGCCTTGACAAATTTCTGCTGGCGCTGTGTGCGTCCAAGATCGCCAAGATCGTCGCTGCGATAGCGCAGATAATGCTCCACCCCCACACCGTCCAAATGACGATATCCCTGCCGCATATGAATGGACAGTCCCGCTTCCGGATCGTCATAGTTCATGTTGCGCTCGATATAGAGATCGACGCCGCCGAGAGCATCGACGATCTGTCCGAAGGTTGCAAGGTCGATGACGACATACTGATGGATGGAGATGTCAAACATCTGATTGATCGTTCGCACCATCAGCGGCGCTCCCCCTACGGCGTAGACATTGGCGAGACGCGTCTCGCCTTTATCCTGTGCCATCTTTACCCATGTATCGCGTGGGATGTTGAGAATACGTACCTTTCCCGTTGCATTTTCCATGCTAATAAGTAGGATGGCGTCGGCACGCTTTTCCTCCACGTTGTCCATGTTGACCGCATCATCCAGACCGAGGACGAGTACGTTGGTGTAGCCGTCAAAACGGACGTCCACCTCACCCCGATTTACCTCCTGTCTGATGAGGTATGCCTCGTACATATCGCGTACATCTCGATATGCCTGTACTCCCCAGCCAATGATATAGTAACCCGCAATACCGATTGCCGCAAGCAGGAAGATCATGCGGATGAGACGGAAAATGCCACGCAGAAACGCCATACGTCGGCGGCGTGCCCGCTGACTGCGGCGTTTTTTTATATTTTCACGCGAATTTTCGCTCTGTAATTGTGCAGCAAGCTCCTCCGCATCGTATTCCGACATCGCCACCCCCTCCCGCCTTTATAACATTATTTATCGGCGTCGCTCAAGAATGAGTTCATTGCGCGCCGTAATCGTATCGGGATGAATGAGACCGCCCTTTTGTGCAACAAATAGGATGGACTCCGTCAACCCGACGAGCATCATCTCGTCTAAAGATGCCGTGCGGGAAAGTTCCCTCAAATACTCCACCTCGGGATAGTCGCGCGACGGCTCGATCATATCTGCATAGTAGATGATCTTGTCGAGCGCTGTCATGTTCGCGCCGCCGACCGTATGCCGCCAGACTGCCTGCGCAATTGCCGCATCGTTCACGCCGTAGACCTCATAGATCAGATATGCGCCTACATAGGCATGGAGGAGGAGCGGCATGGCAGACTCGATTTTCCCGATGGGAATCCCCCGCCGGCGCGCCTCCATCGGGAGCGCAGCAGTTTCATATGCGCGCCCGCAGTCATGCAGGAGACCCGCAACGCGTGCGCGCTCCTCATTCATGCCGAAGCGACGTGCCAGCGCAGCAGCCGTATCCGCAACGCCAAGGGAATGCTGATAGCGGCTCGTGGTCAGCTGCTGCTCAAGGATGGCACGCATCTCCTCATAGGTCTTTGTCATGCTCACGATACAGCCCCCGTTTCTCAATATACTCCTCTACGGCACGCGGCACAAGATGGCGGATGGACAGTCCCGCGCGGATGCGCGCGCGAATGATGGTCGATGAAATCTCCAAATGCGGTGTCGGCAGCACCTCGATGTGACTGCGTTCCTCTGCCGTAAATTTTTCTGCAATCAGCACCTCGTCCAGCGGAACGCCCTGCCGTGTCGCAACGATGAAGCGGCAGGAACGCAGCAGCTGCTCCGGCTCGTGCCAGAGATAGAGGTCGTTCATGGCATCTGCACCCGTGATAAAGAAAAGCTCTGTATCTCCCAAATTGGAGCGAAGTTGCGTAATTGTATCCACCGTATAGGAAGGTCCGTCTCTTTTTAGCTCAATGTCGGATACAGAGAAATGCGGGTTCTCCGCGACTGCATACGCTGTCATGATCAGGCGATCCTCGGCGGATGCCGCACGCGCCCCATCTTTATGCGGCGGACGTGCGGACGGAATGAAGAGAATCTCGTCCAAATGCGCGTCAGCGCGCACCATCTCCGCAGTAATAAGGTGTCCCATATGGATTGGGTCGAATGTGCCGCCCATAATTCCAATGCGCCGCTTCAAAGCACTCACCTCACGATCCACAGAAATACCATTATGAGCACAGTCGTCAATATAAATATAACGCCTGCATACAGATAGTCAAGTATATCGTGACGTCCTTTTGGCGACGTTGCATATTGTTTGATCGTACGCAGATAGGCATTCAGGTGTCGCATGCGCTCATTTTTTCACGGGGGCGCTCCCACGTATCTGCCCCTCGCCATAGACGAGATATTTCGTGCTGGTCAGGGCGTCCAGCCCCATCGGACCGCGCACGTGTAGCTTCTGCGTGCTGATGCCGATCTCTGCGCCAAAGCCGAACTCGAAGCCGTCCGTAAATCTCGTTGAGGCGTTGACATAGACGGTCGAGGCATCCACTCTCTGCTGAAAGTCATGTGCCGCCCGTATGTCGTTCGTGACAATCGTTTCGGAATGTCCTGTATTATAGCGGTTGATATGAGCGACAGCCGCATCGAGATCCTCCACGATGCGGACGGACAGGATGAGATCCCCGTACTCGGTTGACCAATCCTCCTCCATTGCTGCGGAGATGTTCGGTAGGATGCGGCAGGTCTTGCTACAGCCGCGCAGTTCCACGCCGTCCGCACAGAGGAGCGTAGCCATCTGAGGCAGGAACTCTGCTGCAATCTCTTCGTGGACGAGCAGCGTTTCCGCCGCGTTGCAGACGGATGGACGCGAGACCTTCGCATTCTCCACAATGCGGAGCGCCATCGCTGTATCAGCTGCACGGTCTACGTAGATATGACAGACACCCGCGCCTGTCTCTATGACGGGAACCGTGCTACTCTCGACGATACGGCGGATGAGCCCCGCGCCGCCGCGCGGGATGATGACATCGAGCAGCCCCGTCAGATGCGTCATAACATCGACGGCGGCACGCTCCTTCATTGCGAGCAGCTGGACGGCACCTGTCGGAATCCCCGCACTGTATGCAGCGTGCGAAAGCACATCCGCTATGATGCAGTTGGAGCGGAGCGCATCCGAGCCGCCGCGCAGAAGGACGGCATTGCCCGATTTCAGACAGAGTCCGATGGCATCAGAGGTCACGTTCGGACGTGCCTCGTAGATCATGCCAACAACGCCGAGCGGGACGCGCATCCTCCTGATCTCCAGCCCATTGGGACGGCGCACCGAGTAGTCCTCCCTGCCAAGCGGGTCGGGCAGCGCTGCCGTCAAGCGAAGCCCCTCCGCCATAGCAACAACGCGCTCCTCATCAAGGCGCAGACGATCCAGATAGGAAGCGCGTGTTCCCGCGCTGGCAGTCTCTGCGACATCCGCCGCATTTTCACGGAGAATCTCGTCTGTATGCGAGATCAGAGCGTCTGCCATCGCAGAGAGCGCCGCATTTCGGACGTCCGTCCGAAGGACTGCAAGCTGATAGGATGCCGTCTTTGCCGCCTCTGCCTGTGCGCGAATCTCCTGCTCCATCATCATTCACACTCCTTGGGAATCACTGATAAAATGAAGTTCTCCGGATTGGCAGCAGATTTTTTGTCCTGCCAAGGAAACAAACCGGACGCAGAGTGGTGCTCTGTGGAGGATTTGTTGACGATGACAGGACGAAAAAGATGCGCCAAGTCGGCGGGACTGAATTTATCAGTGTTTCCCTTATACCATCAGCACCATATTATCCCGATGAATGATCTCCTCATGCGCCGCATCCGCGACAAGCGCAGGAAAATCTGCCGTCTGATGTCCCATCAGGCGTGCAATATCTGCGGCGTCATATGCTGCAATCCCGCGTGCAATCTCCTGTCCATCAGGGCTGAGGACGCGTATTGTGTCCCCTGCGGAGAATTCACCGTAAACGTCGGTCACGCCGACCGCGAGCAGGCTCGCCCCACGGCGCATAGCAAGAATACAGCCTTCGTCTACGGCGATCTCCCCCATCAGACGCTGACCAAATGCGAGCCAACTCTTGCGCGTCCTGAGATGTGCCTCACGCGCCGGAAAGAGTGTTCCGACTTCTTTTCCGTACAGGATACTACGGACGATGCCGTCCTCGTCACCGCGCGCAATCACCATCGTCACACCCGCGTTCTGAGCAATCCTTGCAGCCTCGATCTTCGTCTGCATCCCACCGGTTCCTTGTGTAGATCCTGCCCCGCCTGCAAGTCGCTCAATCGCAGGTGTGATCTCCGGAATCTCCGAAATCAGAACAGCAGACGAATCCGTGCGCGGATTCGCCGTATAGACACCGTCAATGTCCGACAGAATGATGAGTGCATCGGCATCGACAAGCGCGGCGACAACGGCGGATAGATTGTCGTTGTCCCCGATCTTGATCTCATCGACTGCAACCGCGTCATTCTCGTTGATGACGGGAATGACATTCATCCCGAGGAGCGCCAAGAGGGCATTGCGCGAATTCATATACTGATGGTGGCGTGCGGCATTTTCCTTCGTGAGGAGCACCTGCGCCATCGTGCGTCCATATTCGTGGAAGAATTTCTCGTAGATATGGAGCAGTGCACCCTGACCGATTGCTGCAAGTGCCTGTCGTGCAGGGACACTTGCAGGACGCTCGGCAAGTCCAAGCGCGTTCATCCCCGCTGCAATCGCACCGGAGGAAACGAGCAGAATCTCCTTCCCCTGATTTGCCTCATCGATGAGTTCGCGTACGAGATGTTCGATCCGATGAAGATTCATCCCTCCGGACGGATGCGTGAGCGTGCTTGTTCCTACCTTGACGACAATGCGCTTTGCAGAGCGGAGTTGCTCGCGCGCACTCATAGCTCGATCCTGGGCTTGTCAAAATTCCGACGGAAGAGCAGTCCGTTCCGCCCGATCACCTGAACGAGATTCGCATCGGTGCGTTCCGCAAGAACGGTGATGGCATCCTCCGGTTCGTCCGGTGCATTTTGCAGGACGCGAACCTTGATGAGCTCACGTTTCTTGATCGCCTCGCGTGCAGAGGAAACGACGGTAGGTGTCACCCCTTCCTTCCCGATCATGACGATGGCTTCCTCTGTCATGCCGAGAGAGCGCAGCTTACGAATCTGTTTACTGGTCAGAGAGTTTCGCAGCAAAATCCTTCCTCCATTTACTCCTGATAGTCGAATGCCATGTCCCCAATGTGCACGGTCATGCCCTCTTTAATGCCGCGCGCCCGCAGCTTTTCGTCGAGGCCCTTGAGGCGCCAGATATACTGGAAACGCCGCACCGCTTCATCGTTGTTGAAATTCGTCATGGCAACGAGTTTTTCAATCGCCTTGCCGGAAACGATAAAGTCGCCCGCATCGTTGCGCGAGATCGTCACCTTTTCGTCATCCTCGGCATTCTGGTCGAAGACGGCGACGTCGTCCTCCTCGGACTCCGGCTCAGGGACATAGTCGTCCAGCCATGCGCCGACGTGATCGATGAGCTCCTGTACACCCGTACGCGTTGCCGCCGAAATGGCAAAGAACTCCAGCCCTTCGCGCTCTGCAAGTTCCTTGAGGCGCGGCAGGTGTTCGGCAGCAGACGGGAGGTCGATCTTATTTGCTACGAGAATCTGCGTCCGTCGTGCAATTTTCTCGCTGTATCGGGCGAGCTCCGTGTTGATCTTGTAGTAGTCCTCGACGGGATCGCGCCCCTCGATGCCGGAGGCGTCCACGATATGTAGAATGAGGCGCGTGCGCTCCACATGACGCAGGAAATCGTGCCCAAGTCCGACGCCATCGGCGGCGCCCTCAATGAGTCCCGGAATATCTGCCATGACGAAGCTCTTTTCGTAGTCCGTCTGCACAACGCCAAGCACGGGCGTCAAGGTAGTAAAATGGTAGTCCGCAATCTCGGGGCGTGCAGCAGAACAGGAAGCAACGAGACTCGACTTACCAACGCTCGGATAACCGACAAGCCCGACATCAGCAAGGAGTTTGAGCTCCAGACGCAGTTTGCGGCTCTCGCCCGGCTCGCCAAACTCGGCAAAGGACGGCGCGCGGTTCGCCGCATTCGCAAATTTCGCGTTGCCGCGTCCCCCGCGTCCCCCGCGTGCAATGACCGCCTCCATGCCCGCTTCCGTGAGATCGGCAAGCACCTCTCCCGTCGCCTCATCGGCAACAATCGTGCCGGGCGGGACATCGACATAGAGATGCTGCGCATTCCTGCCGTACTGGTTCTTATGCTCGCCGTTTTCCCCGTTCTTCGCAGTGAATTTACGATGAAAGCGAAACGAGAGGAGGGTATTCAGATTGCGATCCGCGCGGAAGATGACATCCCCGCCGCGCCCGCCGTCTCCGCCCGACGGGCCGCCCTTGGGCATAAATTTTTCATGACGGAAGGCGGACTTGCCGTGTCCGCCGTCCCCTGCCTTCACCATGATCTGTGCGCGGTCAATGAACTGCATACGTCCCCCTACATAAGAAGCTGCTTTCCCAAGTGCAGCAGTTCACTTGTGAAAACAGCTTCTAAAAGAGCCTGTACCCGAAGGCACAGGCATCCACATATAACGATTAAACAGCGGCCTCCGCAAGCGGATACACACTGATCTGGCGCAGATGACGTCCCTTGCGCTCAAAGGCAACCTTGCCGTCAATCTTCGCAAAGATCGTGTCGTCCTTGCCAATGCCGACGTTGTGCCCCGGATGGAAATGCGTGCCGCGCTGGCGAACGATGATGCTGCCTGCCGTCACATGCGTACCTGCCTGCTCCTTCACGCCGAGGCGCTTGGAATGGCTGTCGCGACCATTGCGTGTCGAGCTGACACCCTTCTTATGTGCAAAAAGCTGCAAATCAAACGAGAACAATCTATTCACCCCTTTACTTCCTGAATTTGAACGTCCTTCGGGCTGATCTTTTGAACTTCTGCCAGCCCCATATACATGGTGCGCAGAATTGCCTCGGTACAATCATCCGGTGGGTTTAACAGCCACATTTCGAGATATCCGCTCGCAATCTTATAGTTAACGGCGCGATGCAGATGCTCCATGATGCCGAGCAGCGCGGACTGTGTGAGCGCAGCAACGCCGGCACAGACAATATCATGCCCGTGTTCCGCCATATCGCTGTGCCCTTCCACACGATACCCTCTAATCATCCCGTCTTCATTCGTGAAGATTTCAACCGTTATCACAAATTACGCCTCGATCTTTTCGATGACAACCTTCGTGAACGGCTGACGATGCCCCTGACGCTTGCGGTAGTTGGACTTCGCCTTGTACTTAAAGACCAGAATCTTCTTGCCCTTGCCGTGCGCCACAACCTTGCCCGTCACCTTCGCACCGTCCACCATCGGACGACCGACCTTGACGTCTGCGTCATTCACAACGGTCAGCACCTGATCGAAAACGACGGCCTCGCCCTCGCCCGCCTCGAGCTTCTCCACAAAGATGGTATCGCCCTCGGCGACCTTGTACTGCTTGCCGCCCGTCTTTACGATTGCATACATGAAAACACCTCCCTGTACTGTTACTCGCCAGCTGTGGTTCGGCAGTGCCGATTACATGACCTCGCCGTGCGGTTGGGGATGGACTCACGCCCAAACAGGCAATATGCCTACGTTAGTGGATAATAGCATATTCATGACTTGCTGTCAACTTTTCTTTACTCGAGCTCGATAAACTTCATACGTTTGTTTTTGTTGACTTCAGACGGCTCGCGGCGAAAAAAGCGCTTGCTTCTTCCAGAAAGTCATTCTCTTTCTTCAGACGTCGAATTTCCTTATCCTGTGCTTTGAGCTGTGCACGAAGCTGTACGAGCTCCTCATGCAAGCTCAGGGCACTCTGTGGTGTTTGTGTGCCGCACCCAAGATCCAAATATCCAAGCCGAGGGGCACGCGTCCATGTATGCATCGTGTTCTTGGAAATCCCCGGCTCTTTGGCGGCTTTCGCCTGACCGACTTCCTGCGCCAGCTTGACTGCCTGCACCTTAAACTCCTGATCGTATTTCTATTTGCTGCCATTTTGACCTCTCCTTCTCCTCTTTGACTTTATATAAAATCCTTGCGAAAAAGTTGTCAAATTTATTTATACAACATCAGTTAAAAAAAGAATACGATAAGCAGAATGAGCTGATTGCAGAAATTGCAAAAAAATCTGCTCTAACAAGATAAAAAAGGCTTTTCGCTCCAATGTGCGGATTGAGAAGCCTTACTTTATTTGACCGGTGAGTATTTAGAGATATCCCTTGCCACATCCTTTGCAACAGAGGCCACAGCATGTGCCCCTGTTGTAATTTCTTGACGAATATTCTGCGCTCCAGCCTTCATTCCTTGTTGAGCACTGGCCGCAAATCCTGTTACAGTAGGCGCTTGTTTATTTTCACCCATCCCAAAGTAACGCCGAACACCTTCTTTTCCTGCGCTGACAGCTCGTCCTACGGCACTCTTCCCCATGGTTTCGGACATTCCACGCCCCGCTGCAGTCATCATCATTCCGACGCCTGTATTCATTGCACTTGCGCCAGCACGAGCCAGTCCGGCAATTCCGTCGCCACCTTGAGCATATCCCCTGCTGCAGCTTGTGCCATGTTTCCTGCAACGCCCGCACCACCAGATGCGACGGCTGCACCTGAGGCCACTGCGGTCGATGTCACATTCTTCGCGGTCTGCGTCATGCTTGCACTGGAGAGCGAGGGCGATCCGCTGAGAAGCCCCTGTACGAGTTCCGGGATCTTCTTGATGAGCAGATACAGATGCGCTATACCGCCTTGACTTCTTTTGCCCGTCTGTGCTTTCGGTAGTTAATGAAGTCCGTCGGATTGGTGCAGATTTTTTGTCCTGTCAAGGAGACAAACCAGACACATAGCATAGACTATGTGGAGTATTTGTCGACACAGACAGGGTGAAAAAAATGTGCTAAGACGGTAGTGCTGAATTTATCAGTGCTTCCTCAAGTATCTGCAAAATAATCTGTATCTATACGCTTGATACGATATGATTTTTGTGTCGATACACCTAATTCGTGTTCAATCATCAACTCTGTCAATTTTTTCCCGTCAACCAATATGATATGCTGCGCATTTGCGTAGTCCTTTGCGCCATGTGAAAATTTTGCCGTCGTTATAAACAGCCCCTTTTCTACCTTGGGAGGTCCCATCATAGCACCGGCAAATTTTTGAATTTCGGGCTTTCCAATGGTGGTATTCGGATTCCAACGCTTTGCCTGTATATAGATCAGATTGAACCCTAATTTATCCTCGTGTACGATGCCGTCGATTCCATCGTCTCCGCTTAGTTTCGTAACGAATCCATCCCCATAATTCATTGCTTTCATAAGGTCTACAACGAGAATCTCGAAAAACTTGGCACTTTGTCCCATAATTTCTACGAGCAAATCATCCGCCAACTGTTCATTGATCGTTCCATACACACGATCCAGTACTTCCTGCGGTGTTTCTTCTGCGAGAACAGCATCTGTGACATCGATTACTTTATCAAGTGTCTTCTTCCTGCGGAATTCTGCAAACTCAGGATATTTTTCCTCAAGAAGCGCATTTGTAATGACCTCACCACTGGACAACAAGGCTTTCCCGCGTTCTGTAATCATGATCTGAGCGCGTTTTGGAGAGATGAGAACACCTGCTTTTTGCAAATATGTTTTTGCCCAGGCGACACGATTGTCATAGACCGCCTGCCTCCCGCTCGCCAGGCGCTCTAAAAGAGCCTCCTCGGGCAAGTTAAGATTCTCTGCAATTCTTTTCTTCACATCCTTCATCGTATATGTGTTTCCATCTTGAATGGCATGAAGCAGCGGTGCATAAAATTCGTCATATCTTGGCAGCATAGAAATATCTTCCTCCCGTATATCCATTCAGATAGATTTCCGCATAAGAAGAGCCACATTCTCGACATGAATGGTTTGTCCTCAGAAACGGGTCATCTAACAACCCATTTCGCGAAAGCGTCTAGTCTTTCTCGGATATCTGCGGGGATCGCCTCTATCCATCGCTGCGGAATGGCATCGTATCCGTAGTACGCTCCTGCCAGTCCTCCAGTGATCGCACCGATGGTGTCGGCATCGCCGCCGAGGTTGACTGCGGTGATGAGAGCGTTCTCGAAGTCACCTTCTGTGATAAAGGCGAAGTAGGCACACTCCATGCTCTCTGGTGCCCATCCAGAGGGGTTGACGCAGTTGCTGAATCCGTATTCAGAAACCCCTGCCATCGTGTTAAGGGGGATTAATCCTGCGTCCTGCTCATCCTTTATGAAACGATGAACGGCATCGGCGTAATAGCGACAAATGTCAGAGGACAATGCGTCGTAGTGTGTCATCTCGGCGATCTGCGTGGTGCGTTCTGCCCGCTCCTCTGCGCCCTCGTACGCGAGGGCTGTGCCGATGGTGCGCATGAGTGCCCCGTTTCCCCCGCTGCGGTCGCCATTCTCCTCTGCTGTCCTTTTCCCTGCCGCGTCCCAGGCTGCCTCTGCATCCATTCCTGCCGCTAGGTTCGCGAGTGCCGTTGAAATGGATCGTGCACAGGTCATTCCGATGTCTTTCGGATCGGTGTTCACCCATTCGATGAATCGTCGCCCGATTGGCTCAATCGGTGCAGAGGAGTTCTCCATGATGCCTTCGCAGACAGCGAGTGTCATGGCGGTGTCATCCGTTGTCTCCCCCGGCGTGAGGCTCAGCCATCCGCCGCCGACCATCTCTGTGACACGTCCGCCGTACTTCTGCTTAATCTGCTCGGCATTCATAAATTCAAGAGGGCCGCCGAGGGCATCTCCAATCGCGACACCGTAGAGCGCGCCGCGCACCTTATCTTCGTTTCTTGCCATGTTCATTCTCCTTCTCACGTTTCTTTACGATCTGCGCTTCCAAACGAACGACTGCCTTTTCTGCGAGCGTCGGCTCTTTTCGTACTGCCTTGATATACCGCTTGATGATCTCCCATTCCTCCGGCCATGCACGCGTGCCGTAGCGAGGGCGTTCTTTGCTTTCTTCTTTCGGGACACGAGGTCGTCCTGCGCCGGGGCGTGCGCCACCTCTACCGTCTTTTTTCTTTTTCTCCATGTACGCCACACCTCCTGTTTTGTATCTCATTATAGACACGCCTTTGGATTTTTGTCTAGCGGGAAATACATTTCTGTGCGGCGGCACTCTTTTTCAGGGCATTGTCCAGGGTGCCACAATCCCAGCCGAAGTTGGAATATGCATCGTAAAGCACACGAGCATACCACTGTGAGGGGGATCCGAGTCTCCGCTCTTCGTGCATGATGTAGACCATGCCTGTAATCTGTGCGCCGTCCTGCATCTTGACTGGAAGCTCTGTTTTGTAGTAGAAGGTCGGAAATCCTTCGTAACGGTCGAGGGCTTCCTCATCCGAAGGACTGATTTGCCAGATAAGGACGGGGACTTTGGCTCGTGTCTTTTTCTCGATAGTGGCATAGCTGCCACTACCGGAGCCTTTGAACAAAAGCTCGTAGCCCTTGACGATACCAGCCCCCACAATCTCCGCATCGGGACAGCGTCGCCGCATCTGCGCAAAGTCCATGTTACTGCCATACGCGATGTAGTAGTTCTTCTTCATGTAATTCATCCTTTCTACGGGGAGCCGTTTCCTGCGGCTCCCCATTCCTGCTCTTATGCTGCCGCGCCGTACCGCCATGCACTGTTTCCATCGAGGTGCTTGAGGAAGAAGCTGCGGCAAGTGCGGAACTCATCGCCGATCAATCCGAGACGGAGCATCCAGCAGCGGAATGCATATTTCTCGTTGGTGCTCATGACCTTCCTCGTGCTTGCCCTCTTCTGGCGAAGGGCTTGCTGTGCAAGCGCAAGGCAGAATTGGATGTAGCTTTTGACCTTGCCCGCGTGGAGCGTGCCGTTGAAGAGTCGGAACTCGACCGTCCCCTTTGTGAAGAAGGCGTGGAGATTGAGTCCGCGATAGCGGCTGTTGTCGTAATGACCGTGGGAGGCGCGGTAGGTTCTCTCGTTATACCAGATCATGCTGAGTGCTTCCTTGGAGGCTGGCTTCTTTTCGTTCAGCTCTTTCAGATACGATTCGGAGGTCTTCTTGCAGTAATCAATGTTACGATGCTCCTCATCAACCTGAAGGGCTTTGTAGATCATGTCCTCGTTGTTGGCGAAGAGGTTGGAAAGATTCCGCAGGGTCGTCGCGTTGAATTTCTCTGCGCCGATGTGGATGTGCATTCCGCAGCTGCGGTTGACCTTCGCACCTGCGTGCCGCAAGTCCCGTACAATCTGCTGCAGATTTTCGATGTCGCTGTAGTAGAGGATCGGCGTTACAAGCTCCACCTTGTAGTCTTCGCTGGCATATCCGGCCCCCTTCCGTTGAGGTAAAATGCTGCTGTCACGCATGATCGCCCACTTGCGTCCGCAGTTGTCTCTTACGGTTCGCTTGTCGTACCCTGCTCCCTCATACCATGCTGCCGTTCCAAAGAATTTAGCGACCACCTTTGCCGCCTGCTCTCGCGTGATACCCGTAAACTCAAGTTCGCACCCGAAGGTCAGGCTCTTCATCAGGCGATTGTCTGCTCTCGTTGCCATTTCGCATTCTCCTTTCAATCCAGCTTGCCTCATCAGCGTGCAGGTTGCTGTCCTGCACGGACGCCCTTGCGGGCGTTTCGGCTTAATCCTCCGCGTCGTCCCATTCCTGGATGCGGAGCTCTTCGATGCCTCCGTAGGTGTAGCCCCCATCGAAGCTGAGGACTATCGGCAGGTCTTCGTCGTACCCTTTCAGA
>ERZ772960.1582-NODE-1582-length-17883-cov-7.202995_pt1 | contig 17883 bp, 13 predicted proteins | sample MGYA00580678_ERZ772960 | MGnify/ENA primary metagenome ERZ772960 (study PRJEB29015, sample SAMEA2737930) | human oral metagenome | biome: human oral; feature: human-associated habitat; material: dental | place: China | collected 2059 ... | reverse complement strand
CAGAATTGGAAAGGATATTGTTGGACCGGAACGCTTCATAGAGCAGAAGGAGATCCTGATGATCATATTTCAGAAGCCAAGGAAATTGATTACGACTCAGGCAGTGTTGGCAGAAGCTCTAGCATGAGAACAATCGGTCTCCCCATTCGTCCCGTCATCAATCCCAGAGAAACCGGGATTGACGATATTGAATACAAGCAGACTATCCGCATGGCGTACCGTAACGGTTCAATAGAGTTGAGTTCCATAGCGAACTGCGACCATATTGATATCTTGAATGTATGCGGGCTGAAGATTCTCTCTTCCCCGGTTACAACAAAGTGCATCGAAACACCTCACTTTTCAAAGGGCATATACGTCTGCACTTTGACAAAGCAAGGCAAATTGATTTACACAAAAAAGATAATCATAAAATAGTATGGTAAGGAAATAAGTACATCTGCAGCTGTTGACTATAAAACGAAACCTATGTTAAACACAAAATTCTTTGATATGAAACACTTACGACTATTATCTTGGCTACTTTGTTGTGCTGTTTTAATGTTTTCAATAGCTTCGTGCGAAGAAAAAGAGCCGGATCTAACAAAGAAAGAAATAGATTCTCGTTTGCTGGGTACTTGGAAGCAAATAAATAGTTCAGAAAACAAACAACTCATTTTTATGTCTAATGGAGACATTATTGGTTATGATTTCGTACCGGGAGGGAAAAAGAGAGTTTTTTATACAGAAAATAATTGCCATTTATTTGTATTTGTAAAGGGTTTGGGTATAAAATTATCTAATTGGACATACGAACATTACTATAAAATAGATGGAAATAAGCTAACCTTATGGCATAGTCTGAACGGAATGAACTCAAATAGTTCTAACTGTCTTATTTATGAGAAGCAATGAAGGGCATGCACCAGAGGTATTCTTCAAGGTGGTGTGGTGCTGTGCTTGAATAGAACACCAAAAGGAATAGGCTTTGTTGCCAAGAACACTACGGGCACAAAGAAGACTGCCACTCTATCAATCAGGTAGAGCGTATCACAGGAGTGGACTTCTTTCCACCCCTGCCAGATGATATGGAGGAGATTAAATTCGAAACCGGATTTAGACCAGTGGAGATAGCAGAAATAAGAAACAAAGGAAATTCAACATATGAGAAGAGAAGTTTATCGGATAAAAGTGGTGCCGGTAAAGCATAAGAAAAGCAATAAGTGGCAGGCGGAACAGTAGGGAAAAGACCCTGCCACCATTTCGAGTTAGTGTGCAAACTCGTCGCCGTCAAGTGTGGGAACGCTGATGCAGGTAGCGAGATGTCCGGATGTTGAAGTTCATGAATAGATAAGGCCCTTCCTCAGGAGAACGAACAACGAGAGGTAATAAGATAATTAGGTAAAAAAAAGTGGAATATGGGAGAGTTTCAATCACTTTATGAACAGTATTCGCTGTTGAAAGAAAAGCTGAAGGAGAATGTGAATGATTTTTCAGCAGACTTGCGGCAATATGGCATTACGGAGGACTATTATAGAAAAGTAGATGATGCAACGGAGTTGCTGTGTAAATTCTATGATGTCAAGCTTGCCAATGCAACGATTAAGAACGCATTGGCATATAAGTTGAACGACAATCATACTGAAAACGTGAAGATTTGTCTGCTAATTGATGTGCTAAGATGTTACGAAGGATTATCGCACCCAACAACTTTTACGACTCCTGAAGGAACAGCTCTGTTGCTGCTGTTGGATAAAATTTTGGGCAACAGAGAGATTAAGTCTTTCGCTCAGCTGGGGGCGGTAAGTTCTCCAACACTATCATTGATAGACATTATTCCGTATATCAGTGAGTGCTCGGAAGGCTTAGGGGCAAAATATTCGTTGTATTTGCCGACTATCTTAGAGAATAAATCACCAGAGAACGGGTATCTCTATAGAAGACTGATTTACAATCTGTGCAAAACGATTGCAGAAGTGGATAGCGAAATTTCTGAGGCAGAAGAAGACTGGCTTAATGAGATTGCGCTACTGAACGATGACAATCCCAATAACGATATGGATATTAGCGGACTCTGACTGATGGTTTAGGTGAAATGACTCTCAGGGAAAGATTAACGGAAATCATCGAGCCACGGAATGAAAACATACTTTCACGGGCATACGACTGGCTGATGCTGGTAGCAATTATCATAGGCGTACTGCCGTTGATGTTTCGTGAGCAGTATAGGATATTCCGGTATTTCGATTTGATTTCCTGTTATTGCTTCGTGACAGACTATTTGCTACGATGGATAACGGCAGACCTCCACTCAAAGAAGAACAAGGTGGTGGCTTTCGTAGTGTACCCATTTACGCCGATGGCTATCGTTGACCTGCTTTCTATCCTACCAACGGTCAATCTATTGAACCCCACCTTCAAGGTGATGCGTATATCCAGGCTGTTAAAAGTCCTTAGAGTCATTAAGGTAATACGTTACTTTGAACCATTGGAAATAATACTCGCTGTTATACGAAGACAAAATAAGATACTATATACCGTGCTATCATTAGCATTGTTTTATATCTTCATTACAGCATTGATAATGTTCAACGCAGAGGAAGATATCAATCCTGAAACAGGACAGTATCTGTTTGACAGCTTCTTTGACGCATTTTATTGGGCCGCCTGTACCCTCACAACAGTTGGGTATGGTGACATATATCCTATTTCCGATATAGGCAGGGTGATTAGCATAATATCCTCAATGGTTGGTATCGCTATTATAGCATTACCTTCGGGAATAATTACCGCAGGGTATATGGATGAGTTGAAATCAAGGAGAACAGTTCAAAGAAACAGTACAGACAGAAGTGAATAATTTCACGAACATACAAGAAATGTCGCCACTTTGCGAAGAATAACGCAAAGTTTATTTACATCAAAATTTGAGATTCTTCGTGTTCACCTACAAAAGAATTAGGCACCTACAAAGTCTTTGTAGATGCCTAATCCTTATTTGTGGACCAGCCTGGGCTTGAACCAGGGACCTCCAGATTATGAGTCTGTTGCTCTAACCAACTGAGCTACAAGTCCGGCTTGCGGCGTTGGCTCTTTTAAGATAAAGCAGTTTGCTTTAGAACACGGCGCGCAATAATGATTGTGCAAAGGTAGTTTCTTCAGGCTGAATAGCCAAAGATTTGGGCTTAAAATTCTATGACGTGCCGTTTTTTCGGGAAATCTGCGAGGCTACCGCAGAGTAAAAGCGCTGAATCGTGAACATTGAACTGCTACGTTATGACAAGCAAAAAGCGTATATGTAAAAATGAGTCCTACGTCCAATAAAGGGAGAGGGTGGCTTCATCTAAGAGGTTTTAGGTATTTTTAGTTTAACATTTGTCTTTGTTGCCCGTCAACAAGTAAGAAAGAATTCATACTTTTGCTTCAAAAGAAATACAAATTGAACACGATGAAGAGATATAAACGAACAATTCTTGTGAGCTTTTGCAGCTTACTATTCGCTACATTGTGCTGCACGGAAGGGCACGCTCAAAACTATTATCGCGACTATACCATCACGCGCGGCGGCGTCTTTTATCGAGGGCAGCCTTTGCGTGAAGCCAATCCGCGCTACTTTCGCGAATTAGGGTATGGCTACGGGAAAGATGATCGCTACGTCTTTCTTTTTGGAAAGATCTTAGAGTACGTAGACCCGTCGAGCTTTCGCCTCGTGACGGAAGCGCCGACCATCATACTCGACCCTACGATGGGCGCTGCCGATGAGGACATTGACGAGGCCACTTACAACCAATTTTATGGCGGCGGCTATAGTCAAGGCGGCTATGTGCGGATGGAAAACGTCGTGCTCTATCGTGGCGCTAAACTCGAAGGGGCTTCGGCGCGCAGTTTTCAATATGTGGGCAAGGGTTACGCAAAAGACGACTGGAACGTCTACTTTGAAGGCAAGAAGATTAAAGGTGCTTCATCGTCCAACTTCAGCCTCGTCGGCGGTTTCTACGCGATGGATTCGTGGAATGTTTATTATCGCGGCCGCAAAGTAGAGGGGGCTTCGACTTCAAACTTCCGTTATCGGGGCGAAGGTTATGCTGAAGACACGTGGAACTCCTATTATCAAGGCCGCAAAATGTAGTTGTGTGCCGCTAAATGCCATTTCCCCCACCGCAACCATTGAGTTGCGGTGGGGAAAACGCTATTATAGAGCTTTACGCCGACTACCATCTGCCGCAAGCCAGCGCCACTATGCCGGCAGCCCTATATTATATAATGTGTGCGCAAGTGACGCCGTGCGGAATCGTGGAGACGATGAGCGATGCGCATCGCAACGCTGCTACCTACTATTCTTCGGCTGTATAAGCAATAAGAATTTTATCCGCAATACTGCTCATTTCCGCATTAGTCAATTGCAGTTTCGGCTTGTGAAAGTCCATATCGCCCTCATTCTCGAGCGGAATAAGATGCACGTGCGCGTGGTTCACCTCCAAGCCCAATACGGCCATACCCACCTTGCGGCAAGGGAAGACATCCTTAATAGCACGCGCCACTTTCTTGGCAAAGACGATCATCTCGGCCAATTCTTCGTCCTTCAGGTCAAAGAAATAATCCACTTCGCGCTTGGGAACGACCAGCGTATGTCCACGGCGCACCGGACTAATATCAAGAAAAGCATAAAAATGCTCGTTTTCGGCGCATTTGAAACTCGGAATCTCGCCGTTAATGATTTTTGAAAAGAGCGTCATAAGGCTTATTTTTTAGGGGATAATAAAAAAGCGGCGCACAAGCAATCTGTCGCGCCGCAACAAAAGCAGCTTTTTTAAAGCGAAATGCTTTGTATTTCGAGTTGAATCAGTCCTTGCGGGATCTTCACCTCTACTACGTCGCCCACCTTATGCCCAAGCAAGCCCTGAGCAATAGGCGTCTGCGACGAAATCTTTCCTTCGCGAATGTTAGCCTCGCTCTCGCTCACGATGGTATACGTCATCACCATACCCGTCTTCAGATTTTTCATCGCTACGGTTGAAAGAATCTGCACCGTCTCGTTATTGAGTTTGCTGGTATCAATGATTTTCGCCGTGGCAATTGCCTCTTTGAGTTGACTAATCTTCATTTCGAGCATACCCTGCGCCTCTTTAGCGGCATCATACTCACTGTTTTCCGACAAGTCGCCCTTATCGCGCGCTTCAGCAATGGCTGCCGAAGCTGCCGGACGCTCTACTGCCTCCATATGATGGAGACGGGCCACCATTTTGTCGTAGCCCTCTTGTGTCATGTAAGCCATAATATATCTGACCGTTTTAATTTTCAATAAGTAACAGAAAAAACCGAAAGAACTCCTGCGTATCTTCATTGCGGGAATCCTTTCTCCTCTGCTTTCGGCAGCTCATCCTCGTTCCGTTAAGGGGCTCCGTTAGCGTTTTTTGTTCCGTTGTGCGCTGCAAAGGTAGTACAAAGCGGCCGATAAGCAAAGAGAAGCAACTGAAAAATTTCTGATTTTCACCTATTTGCTATTTTTTTGAAACGATCACACGCCGAAAGTCGGATCCTTCCGACTGTTCGGCGTGCTTCTTCTACGTGACCATCCGCGGCCTATGGCCTATACGATGGGATTGATGATCTTATTCAGTTAGATAATAGTCGATAGAGGTCACTACGCGCACCTTCTTGATATAAGGCGTAGCGTCGTCGCGGTCTGAAATATCAAAGAGGCCCTGCGTAGCATCCTTGATTTTACCAAGTTTGCTATCAGAATCGCGGGCAAACTTCTCGCCGGCTGTGCGCGCGTTTTTAGTAGCTTCTTCGATCATTTGGGGCTTGATCTTGTTAAGGCTCGTAAATTCATACTGCACTTGCGAATCATAGTCTTCGGCTGAAATAGCCACGCCCATCTCCACGAGTTGCCCCAATTGAGGAATCAATTGGCGCACGAGAGCCACGTCGCGAGTCGATACGGTCGTCGTACACGAAGCTTTATAGCGCAATCCTTTATAATCGCCGTCATATTGCGTCGCACGGTCGAGGATCTGCGGCGCGCCCATCGAGATATCAGCCGGCTTTAGGCCATGCTTAATAAGCCATTGGCGAATCTTGTTATTCCCACGATTGATGTCCGACATCGCCTCTTGCAAATTGTCCGACGTTGTTTCGTAGACCAACGGCCAAATAACGTGATCGGCCTGCACTTCGCGCTCTGCAAGACCGCGCACCGACACGATTCTGTCTTTAATCATCACGTTGCCCAATCCGAAATATAGGAAGAGGCCGAGGAGCACTAAGCCTACGGCAAGAATGCCCGATTCTAATTTTAAGTTTTTCATTGAAAAGGATTTATTAATACCACAAACGTACATATAAGTTTTTATTCTGACAAGAGAATGACAAAATAATCACGACAGATTGAGCATATTTATATTTTTTAGTATTCTTCTTGAAGAAAGCCACTTTTTATTTATGTATGATGATGTCGAAAATAGCAATGCGAAAAATGTAGAAAGAGCGAGAAGAAACAACGAGAATCTGCGATGAAACCGCCAAAAATTGCACGTTCCGTCGAATCTGTAAAGACAAAATCAAGGGTCACTTTCGTTTGACCAAGGCAAACCATAGTTTGCCGGCAGCAAACATGCGTTTGGCAAGAGCAAACGATAGTTTGGCGACAGCAAACGATAGAAACGATCAGACGAAGTCGACCCTCGTGAGAGGTTAGGCATAGGAAAAGCCTATTACGACTAAACGGCAGAAGCGCAGCGGCAGTCATTTGTTGATACTTCTGTGCGTATTACGACTCCTACGCCTTACTATTGACGCATTTAGAAAAGGCAACTACGGCGTAGCTGACGAGGGGAGGGTGATCATGCGCCACACTTGCATATCATTCAGCGACAAAAGCAATAAAAGAGCGTGTAATCTGCGATGAAATGGGCGGAAATTGGTATTTCCTGAGTAGGAGGCGCATGCGTTCGGGGACAGCGTCAATCTGCCACGACTGTGCGCGCAACGGAGGCGTTAAGCCATAGGACGCATCCGAATAAACGCCAAAGCTAAAGTGAGAGGGGTGGATAAAAAGAGTGTGTGTCGGGAACACCGACACACACGAGAGAGTTGGAAAAGTGCTCTTAAACGCCGTGAAGCGTACTGTTATGCCGTCTGGGTCAAATATGTCTATAGAAAAACTGTCCAATCTAAAACATAACAAACACGACGCCTCGTCTTTATAACTTCACATTTATCATGACCCTCACGGGCAACGGATAATGTTGATGAGCCAAAAGGAATGGCCGAATCATCTCAAGCGCCTTGGCGCAAGCATTCGGCAGAAAGGGCTTCTTGTGCCTGTCTTTCTCACGTAGCGGACCTATATGGGAACGCTATCAGGGAAGATCTTGAAGTAGCGCGGGACTCACACCACAAGGCTTACCACTTTCTTGGCCAACAAAGGAAAGGTTCTGAACAGCCGGTACGAACAAGCCACTCGAAAGCACTTCCTTGCTACCGGTGCAAAAGTAGTAACGAAATACCTGTAGCAACAAATTTTTGCAGCGCCTGCTTGTGACTTCAACAAGCGAAGTCACAATTCACAAAGTCAAAACAATAATCAGGAATACCTCAAATATAGGTTTGAATATTTGAGAAAAAGCGATTTAAGACTACTTTTCGGTGAGGCGGCGTTGATAGACGGATGGAGAGACTCCGGTCACACGTTTAAAGGCTCTGGAGAAGCTTTCGCGCGCTTTGAAACCTACACTGCGGCCTATAGCCTCTAACGTAAGCCGCCCAAAGTTTTCCTCATCGTCAAGCCGACGGCAGGCCTCTTTAATGCGATATTCACTTAAAAGAAGTACGAACGAGCAGCCCATTCTTTCGTTGATCACCTGCGAAACGTCCTTTGGCGTGGCTTCGCAAAGCTTAGCTAAGCGATCAATAGAAAAGTCTTCTTGGCAGATTTCCTGCTCATCGGCAAGCACTTTCTTAATCTTTGCTTGCAAAAGGTCCTTCTCGTTTTCTTCCAACGAGCTTTTTATGGGCGCCGGTTCCGGTTTAGACGTTAGCGAGGCTGACTGCTCGGACTTAAGACGCAGATGGGCATTTTTATGATACAAATAGCGGCTCATGAGATAGCCACCCAGCACGAGCAAGGCTAATCCGCCGAGTATCATCAACAGGATTTGCTGATTGGTAAAGCGCGCTTCAGCTTGCTTTGGCGGGCTTGCGAGGCGCAAATCATCGGCCTTTGGGACGAGAAATTCCTCGCGATCAGTCTCTAAATCCAAACCGTCGAAGAAGGATTTGCGAAACTCCAAGAAAGTTTGGTAACAAGCGTCAGCTTTTTCCTTGTTGCCGGTACTCAAATAATAATAATGCAGCAAAATGGCCGCATCAAAACGGAGGTCTTGCAAGTCTTTTTTGCGCCCATAATACTCCAGTACGCTGGCATATTTGTAGACGGAGTCGGGCATTTGGGCCAATTTGTAAATACAAGCCAAGCTCCAAGCCGTAGAACAAGCAATGCGCACATCCATCGTTGAACTTGGATTGCGCATCATCTTACTTTGTAGCTCTGCAGCGGCGGCTGTATACTTCTTGACCTTGACTAAATCAATCGCACGCAAAACGGCGGACGCATAATCATAATATGGCTCGAGAGCCGGCACTTTTATTTGGCGAAAAAGTGCCGTTTCGTGCGAAAAAGCCTTGATATTAGCGTCATCAAAGCCTAAGTTCCAAAAATTTACAAAGGCCGAAATCATATTGGTATAGTTCCCCATCTGCGCAGATTCGATAAAGGCCTTCTTGTAGAAATGTCTCACCGTCTGAACGTTGGTTGGCGTCGGATAACATTGGGTATAAAGACTATAAATGTGCCCAATATTGAGATCTATAAACGGGCGCACGTCGGGATCATTGCAGATGGTATCGGCCTCGTGCAAGGATTCGATAGCGTGTTTATAATCAAAAAAGGAGAAACTATAGAGATAAGCCATCCGGTTCAGGCTTAACGCGAGCATACGTCGGTGCAAAAAAGTCATAGGGTTGCGCTTCTCCAACCTGCTTGTGAGTAAGCGGTCGACAAGCAAAGCGCTGTCGGGCATATCCTTCACCAGCAGGAAGTCTAAGCTCAACTCCTCGAGTCGTTCATCTGACAATGAATTCCAACTGCCTTGATCGCTTAGGCTGAAAGCGCCAAGCGACAACTGCGCAGTTGCCTGCAGACAAATAAACGCTAAAAGGAGGGATGCCAACTTCTTCACCTTGCAAAATTAGGGCTTTTTTGGCATTCTGACAACCTATTGTATAGGAAACAACGGCGGAACATTTGTATATCTTTTCAAAAGAATGACAAAAAGTAATCAAACAAATTTACCGTGCAATACGCCTTTGGAGGAATCAAACTTTGTTTCGCGCTATTTTTTTGCAGTTTTTCGCGCAATTTGTTGCGCAAGAAAAAATGTTAAGAGCCATCTTTTTCTTACATAAGTAGTATTTGATCTTCAGATTTTGCTGATTTTTACGCGAAAAATTGGCGGGGCGCTGCGTAAATTTGGGAAACGATTGCCGTCAGTAAGGGTTTGGCACGATGAAAACGTACTTTTAAGACGAAAAGTGGGGACTTTTACGGCTACAAAAGGCGGATTATTGGCAGGGAAAATCCACTTTTGAAGGGCAAAATTACATACGCCACGGTTCAAATCACACCAAGGATGCAACAAGCCTTTGGCTTTTTTGGAGCTTATTAAAATTCGCGCGGCGGCTTTCTGCGTATCTTTGCAACCATCTGCGATTATGCAAGAACAAAACAAGACAGATATATGATTATGAAACGTTCACTGAAAACTTTATGCGGCCTTTTCGCCGTCTTGGCCCTACTGGTGAGTTGCAACGCCACAACGCCGCTGGCGTATGATGGGCCTCTGCCTCACAAAGAGTTGCACAATTATTTCTATGCTAATAATGCCGGCAAAACACCGCCGACAAAGATCACTTCAGAAGACACTTTTGAGCGCTATTTCGGCGAATCTGCTTACATGGGGAAGAACGGAGAGCCAACAAGAGTCGACTTTGGCGCTCAGTTTGTCATAGCTTTGGTGCTTCCGGAGACGAAATACGATACGCAAATCCTACCTCAGCGTCTCATTAAGCGCGGAGATCGGATAACGCTTTACTATAAGGTGCGACAAGGTAAGGCTCGCTCTTTCACGATTCGCCCCATTTATCTCGTAAAGGTCGACAGCCAATACGAAGCTGAGGAAGTCGTGACGGTCAGAGAGAAGTAGGCGTCGCGCTGAATTGACTTGGAGAGAAACTTTGCGGAGTCTGCAAACGGCTGTGCAAAGTTTTTCGTCATTTAGGCCTTATAAGATTCTCGAACACTAAGCGCAGGCGGGCGAAGCCTTGGATTTTGACATCGTCGAATATAGAATTTATGCGATGAAATGGGCAAAAATCGCACTTTTTACCTATCTTTCAACCCGCTTACCTCGCGAAAGGTAACCGAGAACACAATTTGGCAAGCGGACAACCCGCCAACACGCGACACACGTCTAAGCGAGCGACCGCAAAGTTTGATTTGCAACTTATATATACAACAAACACAAAACGAAAGAAGAGATGTCAACCGTAAAAGAACTCTTGGAATTTCGACGGGCCGTCAGAAATTTCGACACCACCAAAAGTTTGGAGCCTGAAAAAGTAAAAGCCTGCCTCGAAGCAGCAAGTTTAGCACCGACAAGCTCGAATCTCCAATTATGGGAAGTCGTTCACGTGACCGACAAGGACAAGATTCGCCAATTAGGCCCTGCCTGCTTTGACCAAACAACGATTACGTCGGCCGATGAATTGGTCGTTTTTCTCATCCGCCCCGATTTAGTCAAGGCCCACGCCAAGGCCGTGCTCGACTTTGAACGAGACAACGTAGCGCGCCATTATCCGGCCGAAAAGCAGGCCAAATATATAAATCAGCTCACGCAGTATTATACGCGCCTTGTCCCTTTCCTCTACGGCCGCTGTTTGGGTTTATTTGGCCTCTTCCGCAATGCTTTTTTCTCCGCTGCGGGTCTGTTTCGCCCCGTTCTCCGTTCGATGGGTGAAAACGACATGATTGGCGGCATGCATAAAAGTTGCGGACTCGTAGCTCAAAGTTTTATGCTTGCCATGGCCGAACAAGGCTACGATACTTGTCCCGTTGAAGGTTTCGATGCCCACCGCGTGAAACGTTTGCTCAAGCTTCCGCGCCAATCCCGCGTGAGTCTCATCGTCCCTTGCGGCATACGCTTACCGAAAGGTGTACGCGGCGACCGCTTCCGCTTAGATTTCGACACACAATATCGGCGCGTCTAATTCGCAGGTCTACTTACACCTTGCACGGGCCTTGGATTTGCCAACAGAGGCCCTGACGCCGCAAGGTCCACACGGCATTTCGGCATAAGAATATCGTCTAAACAGCCACGTAAAGGCAATTTGAATTTGCGTAGCAGACTTTTTCGACGCCATTGTCCCCCATTTCCCTACTGCTGCATGCAAGCGGAAAAACAGTAAGGCCCATGCGCTCACCGGAGCAGCCTTATTTTCTACTGCACCACTTAACTTTCAACGTCCTCATTCGTCACTTTCAGCGAAGGAGGACGCTTTTTTTGCACCTTAGACCTGACTCGAGCGATTTATCATCGTGAGCGTACACCTTTTTCATCACGATAGCACAGTCGTCCACTCGTGAAGGTACGTTCGTTTCACCACGGTGAAACAAAGAGTAGGCAAGACTTGCGACTTCGTCATCCAGCCCTAAAAGTGCATTTTCCAACGCTACGCATCGGCAAACTAATGCTTTTCGTTTCCAATCAAGCACTTGCGGCCGCAGCGAACAACAAGCGAACGACGGAATCAAAGGGTCGCCTCTGCAGGCCTATTGGTACCTGAAAACTAACGAATGGTGGGGGAGAAAGGATAAAAGAAAAGCCAAGGCAAAAGCTTTGGCTGCAAGAAAAGACGGTAAGAGCAATTGCCACAAATAAGTCTCAGCACGTCTCAACGGCGACGAACGTAACGGGCAACGACCCTTCGGCGGCAAAGCGCGCGTCAAAGCGGACAATGACTTAGCGGCGGAAAGCGAAAAGGGGGATACAACCATTAGCCATCAAGCCTCACTCAACGCCAACGGCAAGCGCCGGACGACAGCTACGTATTGAGGACGTGCAGGGCCGTCGGGATTTCGCATCCGGGCGGCCCTATAATGGTATTATTGTAAGTTTGAAGTGCTTCAGCCGGTATTCACACACGAGCTTTCAGCCATTGGAGATGATAAATACCTATAATAAATGAGTGTAATTGAATACCTCTTATTATTTGTATTCAGCGACAAAGTTAAACTTTAGATTTCATATCTCAAAATTTTGAGTGAAAATTTATAGCATTTTGCCGCAGAATTTGCCAACCTTATGCATCAATGTTCGCATATGTGGCATTCTTCTCGATAAACTCACGGCGCGGCCCTACATCCTCACCCATAAGCATCGAGAATGTGTAGTCGGCATTGGTAGCGCTTTCTAAGGCAACTTGCTTTAAGAGGCGCGTCTCCGGATTCATCGTGGTTTCCCACAATTGTTCGGGATTCATTTCACCCAAACCTTTATAGCGTTGCGTCGTGATGTTATCTTCTGATCCGTCGCCGTATTGTTCGATGAAGCGCAAACGTGCTGTTTCGTTGTAGCAGTACTCTTCAGCGTGTCCTTTCTTAGCGCGGCAGCGGTAGAGGGGCGGCATAGCGATGTAGAGATAGCCATCCTCGATAATTTGCGGCATATAGCGATAGAAAAGCGTCATAATGAGCGTCGCAATATGCTGTCCGTCGACGTCGGCATCGGCCATAATGATAATCTTATGGTAGCGCAATTTTTCGATATTGGCTTCTTTGGAGTCTTCATCCAAACCAAAACGAACGCCAAGTGCTTGAATGATGTTGTTAACTTCGTCGCTCTCGAAAGCTTTGTGCCACATTGCCTTCTCGACATTCAGAATTTTACCGCGCAAAGGCAGGATGGCCTGCGTCGTACGACTGCGCGCCTGCTTGGCAGATCCGCCTGCGGAGTCACCCTCCACGAGGAAGAGTTCGCAGACTGCGGCATCCTTGCTCGAACAATCGGCCAACTTACCGGGAAGTCCGCCGCCGGACATCGGGTTCTTACGCTGCACACTCTCACGCGCCTTGCGAGCTGCAATACGCGCCGTTGCTGCGAGAATAACCTTGTCGACAATGAGTTTAGCCTCTTTCGGATGCTCCTCAAGATAGTTGGTGAGCGCCTCGCCCACAGCTTGGTTCACCGCACCGGTTACTTCCGTATTACCCAAACGCGTCTTGGTCTGGCCTTCAAACTGGGGTTCGGCCACTTTAACAGAGATTACGGCGGTCAATCCTTCGCGGAAGTCTTCGCCGGAGATTTCTATTTTCGCCTTTTCGATTTGTTTGGCAGCCGTTTGTTCGGCATATTTCTTCAAGACACGAGTGATGGCTTGGCGGAAACCGATTAAGTGGGTACCGCCCTCGATCGTGTTGATATTATTGACGTAGGAGTGGACGTTTTCCGAGTACGAAGTGTTGTACATAATAGCCACTTCGATTGGAATATCAGCCTTATTCGTGCTGATATAGATCACGTCGTTAAAAAGATGCGTGCGGCTGGAGTCGACATAGCGAACAAACTCGCGCAAACCTTGCTCGGAGTAGAACTCTTCCTGCTTCGTGTTGCCTTCTTCATCGGGGCGAAGATCTGTAAGCGTGATCTTCAGACCGGCATTCAGGAAGGCGAGTTCGCGCATACGGGTAGCCAGCGTGTCATAATTATATATGGTCGCCGTAAATACGGTATCGTCGGGCCAAAACTGCTGTTTCGTACCGCGCAATTGGGTTTCGCCAACTACTTTTACGGGATAAAGCGGCTTGCCTTGCTCATATTCTTGCTGGTAAATCTTTCCGTCACGAAAAACTTGCGACGTCATATGCTTAGAAAGGGCATTTACGCAAGAAACACCGACACCGTGCAGACCGCCGGAGACCTTGTAAGAGCCTTTATCAAACTTACCGCCGGCGTGAAGTACGGTCATAACCACTTCCAACGCGCTTCGGTGCTCTTTCGGGTGCATATCTACGGGAATACCGCGACCATTGTCTTGCACAATGATAGAATTGTCCGTACAAATCGTGACTTCAATGTGCGTACAATAGCCTGCCAACGCCTCATCTATGGAGTTATCGACCGTCTCATAGACTAAGTGGTGCAGACCCTTGTCACTAATGTCGCCAATGTACATGGCCGGGCGTTTCCTAACTGCTTCTAAGCCTTCGAGTACCTGAATATTACTAGCGGAATAATTGCTGCTCTTGTTTTGGTTTCCTTCCATCGGATATTTCTTTCGTTATAAAAACATACAAAAATACGAAATACCGCCGACTTGGAGAAAGCAAGAAGCGAAAAAATAGCGTTTTCTTTACTCGTGGGCGGATTTGCGGGGCGACATAGAGGGCGATACGCACCACGACGCCAAAGGCCGAAAAGCGCAGAAATAGCCGCAAAGCGACCGAAACAAGGCCAACGAGCAATTATATTATGCGCATCACGCGCAAGTCTTTAATCCCTACGGTGCAAGCCGATGCTTAGCGTGAAGATGACTGATTGAATGCGCCCCATACCTACAATAAAAACCTTCCACGCCCTACTTTGTGAGGGGCGGAAGGCTTTTATTGCACGAAATAGTGGTCGACAAGCAACCACGCAACACATTTATTTCTTTACAACTTTCTTGCCGTTGATGACATAAATACCCTTCGGCAGATTATTCACCTCGCTGTTGAGCTTCACACCGCTGAGAGAATACACACCTTGCTTCGCTGCGGGATTGAGGGTAGGCATTGCGATGCCCGATGCATCTTTCGTAATGACAACTTTGCTCTTTACAGGACTGCCATCAATCGCTACTGCGTGCACATCCTTATCGAAAGCTGCACCGGCCGGCTGCGTAATGGCGCAACCGATAAGGTTAAGTTCGGCAAAGTCAACGATCGTACCATATTTCTTACCCTCTACCGTTATCGAAGCATTTTTAATCGTGAACGTCTCATTCGTACCATTGTTTCCGGCAATGCCAAATTCTTTACCTTCGGCATTGATCGTGCAATCTTCGATAGTGAGGTTGGTTCCTCTGGCATAGAGCGTGCAGTTGTCCGTACTCAACATATTCAATATGCCACCACCCATAATCGTCAAAGGTGCTGTAAACCAAAATACAGCCTTGTCAGTCTCCAAACTATTTGTGCCAACAACCTGCATCGTCAGGCCATCTATATTTGACTTAAACAAGAGTTTTCCTTCGGTCTTGATGTTGGCATCTTGCAGCATAAGCACCTTGGTATCGGGGTTATAGCTAACCTTTCCGCTTACGCCTTCAACCGCAGAAGAGAGGTTACTGCAATTGGCTGACGTCACCTGCGTGCCGCAAACCCAAAGCTCATACTCCGTCTGCGCCTGCGCCGTAGTAGGCATTGCGCACGTAGCTACGAACAGCACGACGATCGCCGCACAAACTTTTTGAAGTAAATTATTTCTCATAATAATAGTGCCTCCCTGTTGAATCCCCTTTCGGAGTAAGGCCGTATCGAAGGCTTGGGTCTTAAGGTTAAGTGTTTTGTTAATTAATATACCGGCTACCAGTCTGTATTCACATCGTTTTCTTGAAAGGTGCTTATCTCTTTTTCGGCAATGTATTCTCCACTTTGGCCCGAAAGGAGACTTACGCTTTTTGTCTTATGATTCAATCACAATTTATTGTATGTTGACGCTTTATCTGCATTGAAAGAAATGCCTCGCGGTCAAGATTTCATCCTTTATCATTAGCAAAGTTCCTGCAAACCGCTCTAAGAGACGTTCACCAATGTGTCATTTTCATTTTTTCGACGCAAATTCGTTGAGCATCGACATATTTTCCGGCTTTGGAAGATGACAAAAATACATAAAAAAAATATCTACACATTCCCGCCTGCACATAAAAAATATTGCTTTGCCTTTGTTTTGTATTCTGCGTACTTAGTTTGAGCCTTCCTTTCTGGTATTTTCAAAGTAAAGAAACCAATGAGATCGCCGGTCGAGAACCAACTTTTTTGAGCCTTCATATAAAATTTGTCCACCAATAACCACATCGTAACCAATGGCACGTATATGTGTAGAGATTTCCCACTTATATTCACATAATCCCTACGCGGCCTCGTCCACAAAACCCCGACAAAGAGACAAACCCTTAGGCTTAGTCTTTCAAAAATATACTGATTTGTGGATACGGAAAATGAGAAAAAAGTTCAAAAAGGCCGATTTCATCGAGTATTTAGCAGAAAAAAGACCGCGCCACGGGCTCTGTTTCCTCCCCCTATTATACACAGTCGCAAGACAACAAAAAATAGGAGATTACCTTATAAATAAGACGATCTCCCAACTATGTTAGCAACAAAGAATATTACAGTTTTAAGTGGTAAATGTATTCTGATCTTGATGGCTTATCTTTGATGTCAAAAGCATGCATAACATGCGTTGTATCTAAAGATAGAACATTGTCAACAATTCTCTTTGTATTAATTTTCAGATCGTCCAATTGAGACGGCGATTTCATTCGTTTTCTGTAGGTAACACTTATGTAGACCCAATTAGATGCTCTTTGTTTAACCGATAAAGTAATCTGAGAAAGCTTTCCCATTCTTCCTTTTTCTATTTCAAATGCACCGTCCTTTTGAATTATCAAATCGTTTCCCATAAAAACATATAAAGGGGTTTGATCTTCTGTGTATGCAACAAACGACACCCAAGGATAGACCCTTTCAAAGTTTCCGTCAAAAGTGATTGTTATTTTTTGCTAACAAATTTCGTCTTAGGAATTTCTTCCTTGTTGCATCCTTGTAGAAGGAAAGAACAACAAATAGAGAGTAAAATAATAGGTATGTACTTCATTTTTTAATGATTATGATTTCTTTATATCAAAGGTAAGTATTCCTTTTCTTACATCTATAGATATTGATTTTTTTAACACACAGAAGAGGCTTTGTTCTACTGTGAAATTTCGTAAGGAAATAAGGTCGAAATGAGGATTAAGTACTTGGGGCAAACTGTTGATACTTAGTATTTATAAGAGAGGCGTACTCTGCATCTCCGCCAAACTCGCTCCTAACACAATTTTTCCTCGCCTGTATAAGAGTTTGGCGCAGATGTGCAGCAAATGAGGGTCCCTTGCGCACCCCCTTCCGCCCGGATACGCAGACAGCCGCAATTTCAACTGACAAAATGCGGCTGTCGCCAAGTTTGAATTACTATGTTGTCAACTTATTACATTGCCTTCACCCTGTTTACTTCGCAAATAACCCCATCGGGGTTAGTCTTTTGGCAGGGCAGGGTTGACGCATCGCATCAACCCTGCATCAGCAAGTAGTAGGGATGACAACCCCTTAGGGTTGGTCTTTAAAATACACGCGAAAATGTATCGACACAAAAAAACGAAAAAAGTGCAAAAAAAACCGCGATTTCATCGCAGATTCGGCTATAAAAATGCCGAATAAACCGCCCCACCGCAACTCCCTGCGCACCCTCGCCAAACTATCACCTATGATCGTTGAAACTCTCCTATAAGACAATTTTAATTTTCCTATAAGACCGTTTTAACTTTCCTATAAGACAATTTTTCCGATCATAGGTGAAAGTTTGAACAATCCTTATCCCCGCACACCTGATCAACGGTCCATTTTCGATAAGGTACGAAAAAGCCGCGCTTTCATCGGTTGAAAACGCGGCCTTTGCTAAACGTAATTTTTTGCCGGCACTACACTGTGCCTTAATCCTCAACTACTTCGCATTCCGAATATCGTCCTGCGCACCGAAGATTAAGTTG
>ERZ772960.1581-NODE-1581-length-17886-cov-6.498570_pt1 | contig 17886 bp, 15 predicted proteins | sample MGYA00580678_ERZ772960 | MGnify/ENA primary metagenome ERZ772960 (study PRJEB29015, sample SAMEA2737930) | human oral metagenome | biome: human oral; feature: human-associated habitat; material: dental | place: China | collected 2059 ... | reverse complement strand
ACAAAGTTACATCTTTTCCTCTTTTCGTGCAAGTGTATTTCGTCTTAAAATTTTACTCTTTTACTTCCCAAATATCGTTGGTTTCGAGCATCTCCATAAAGGTGTGGTAATGCTTCTGCGCCTTCACCTCTTCTATCTGCTGATTGACAGCAGCGTCATAGGTAGGTGCTTCAACGTCACGGATAACTCCGAGAGCTACAGGGAAACCGTCCTCATTGCTCATCATTGCGAGCTTTAGCTGTAAGGTATTGTCTTGACAGTGGGCATCATGTACGAGGATATCATCGCGAGTAATACCGTTCTCACCGATTTTAACCACCTTCAAGCCGAAGCCTTCTTGTACAAGTCCAAACTCTTGGTTGGGACCGAAGATCAATGGTTCGCCATGCTTGACATAGATAGCATTCTCCTTACGACCTTGTGAGGTATAAACAGAGTTGTGACAACCATCGTTGAAGATAACACAGTTTTGTAAAATCTCACACACGGCAGCACCCTTATGTAGATAAGCAGCCTTGAGGATTTCAATTGTCTCGGTATTGTCGCTGGCAACACTACGTGCAAAGAAGTTACCACGCGCACCGAAACAGAGTTCTGCTGGGTGGAATGGATCCTCCGTAGTACCATAAGGACTTGACTTAGAAACGAAGCCACGTGGACTGGTTGGTGAATACTGTCCCTTCGTAAGACCGTAGATACGGTTGTTCAAAAGAATCATATTCAGGTCCACATTACGACGCATCGCATGGATAAAGTGGTTACCACCGATGGCAAGTGCGTCACCATCGCCCGAAACCTGCCAGATGGTAAGGTTTGGGTTGGTCACCTTTGCACCAGTAGAAATCGCTGCTGCACGACCATGAATGGTCTGCATAGCGTATGTATTAGCATAATAAGGTAATCGGCTTGAGCATCCGATACCACTGATAACGGCTGTTTCGTAAGGTGGAACACCTAACTCTGCCATTGCTTTCTGCAAGCTGGCAAGGAAGAAATGGTCGCCACAGCCAGGACACCAACGTGGTTGTCCCTTCTTAAAATCTTGTGCTGTATATTGATTCATGACTTTTATTTTAATTCAGAATTCACTGTTTGTAATTCACAATTCAGAATTCATAATTCACAATTATGATTACTTCTATTCACTTGGGGCTATTAACAAGCATCTTGTCAACTCGTTAACTCGTTCACTAAACTTATCAACTCGTCCACATGTCCACTCGTCAACTATTCTACTCAAGTATCTTCGTATAGAAAGTACCAGTTTCTTCCTTTGGTAGTGGAGCCTTGAGGAGTTTCTCGAAAGTAGTAACCAACTCCGTAACAACGAATGGCTGTCCCTTAACTTGGTTATACTGATAAGGAGCGAAATGGTTGATACGAATACGCAAGAGGGCTGCAAGCTGACCAAGATTTTGTTCTGCAACAACAACTTTCTTGTAACGACTGAGCACTTCTGCTGTGTTCTTTGGCAATGGGTTCACATACTTGAACTGTGCCAAAGCAACCTTATTTCCCTTTCTACGCAATTCTTTCATTGCAGAATAGAGATGACCGTAAGTACTACCAAAGCCAACAATAAGCAAGTCGGCATCTTCCTCGTCGCCTTGAACAACTAAATCAGGTACAGGAATACGTGCCACCTTGTTCCAACGAAGGTGATCCATCTTGTCATGGTTCTCTGGATCGGTTGAAATAGCACCAGTCTCACCATCCTTCTCCAGTCCACCAAGGATATGCGTATAGCCTTCCGTGCCAGGGATAGCCCAGTAACGTGCTAATGTCTTAGGGTCACGCTTGTATGGAGTATACTTATACTTCTGGTCTTCTGTAACATAGTGTGGATGGATTTCAGGCAAATCTTCGATGTTTGGAAGTTTCCAAGCAGAAGAACCATTAGCAATGAATGCATCGGTAAGGAGCACAACTGGCGTCATATGTTCCAATGCAATCTTACAAGCGTTATAGGCTGCATCAAAGCAATCAGTAGGACTTGTAGCTGCAATGACAGGCATTGGACTCTCACCATTACGACCATAAAGCACCTGCAAGAGATCAGTCTGCTCACTCTTCGTAGGCATACCCGTTGACGGACCACCACGCTGTACGTCGATAATAACCAATGGAAGTTCATCAATAAGTGCAAGGTTCATTGCCTCACTCTTCAAACAGATACCCGGACCAGAGGTTGAAGTAGCAGCCAAAGCACCAGCGAAAGCAGCACCGATAGCCGATGCACAACCAGCAATCTCATCCTCACACTGTACGGTTGTCACACCCATTGACTTATGTTTTGACAACTCATGTAAGATATCTGTTGCTGGAGTGATAGGATAAGAACCTAAGAAAAGACGCAAGCCAGCCCGCTCAGCCGCAGCCATCAGACCATAAGCAGTAGCCTTGTTACCCGTAATATCCATATAACGGCCAGGCTGTTTCACTGTTGACTCAATACGATAGGTATTAGGAACAGAAGCATGTACGTTATGACCATAGTCATATCCTGCACGTACTACCTTTATATTCGCCTCTGCAATGGCTGGTTTCTTCTTAAACTTTGCCTCAAGATAGTTGTTTACCAACTCTAAGTCACGATTGAAAAGCCAGCAGACAAGACCCAAGGCAAACATATTACGGCACTTTAGCATAGACTTATTATCCATGCCAGTATCAGCCAAACAATCCTTCACCATCTTTGTTATCGGACAAGCCACTACTCGATCAGGGTCGATACCCATCTCGCCCAAATAGTCATCACTGCGGAATTCAGCCTTCTGAAGGTCACGCTGTCCGAATGAATCAGTATCAATAATGATTGTACTGTTAGGCTTACAATGCTTATACTGCATCTTCAACGCAGCAGCATTCATTGCTACAAGAACGTCACAGAGGTCACCAGGCGTATAAACCTTGCCCGAACCGATATGAACCTGGAATCCACTCACACCTGTCAAGGAGCCTTGCGGGGCACGGATATCAGCTGGATAGTCTGGGAAAGTAGACACACCATTGCCGACTGTAGCCGAGACAGTGGTGAAAATGTTACCCGCAAGCTGCATACCATCACCTGAGTCACCAGAAAAGTGCACTACAACACTGTCGAGTTCTTTCACTTCGATTTGTTCTTCCATAGATTATTTCTTGTTTATGTTAGTAAATCGTTTCTGTATTTTATTAATTGACCACCTAAGTAGTCATGTTTATTTGACAAACTTGTTACCATTAAGAACATAGATTCCCTTTGGCAATTCGCTCTCATGAGTCCCCATCTTAGCACCCTGCAACGAATAAATATCATCGCTTTCAGTACTTTCCTGTATCTTTGTCATTGGAACACTGATACTCGTAGGGATATGCTTCTCCTTTTGATAGACACGTATCCAATCGACACGCATCTCGTAGGTATGATTGATATCTGCCTTTTTCGCCCATGAACCATTGCCCACTGACTGATTGAGAATCAGGTAGAAATTAGACTTATCAAACGGCCATTGCTCCTGACTATCATTCTGTTTCTTATATTGGAACACGCGCTTACCATCAGCAAAGAAGGTCAGCACGTCCTCTTCCCACTCTACGGCATAGGTATGATAACGATTCATCGACATCCAAAGATTGCCAGAATGTGGCTCATTTCCATGACTTTGAGTCCATGCAGAGTGTACGGTTGCATAACAACGCTGCTCATTATCAATCTGCTCAAAGATATCAATCTCACCGCCTTTCGGCCATCCAAACTTTGACTTTGGCATCATCCAGATAGCAGGGAAATTACCTATAAAAGGATTAACCATTGCCCGACACTCTACACGACCAAAGCGAAAGGTGAAACTCTGACTGGTTTCGATACCGCCTGAAAGCATTTCCACATTATCATTAGACTTGTCAGGATTAGGAATGGCACGCAGAACAAGATTACCATCCTTCATAAAAGCGACCTCAGGAGAGTTGCTCAAGAAGCGTGCCCATGTCACTTGGGGACGGCGCGTACAGTATCTCCACACCTTTGTATTAGGCAAGGTGCCATCCGGCTCATTAAATTCATCATGGAAGACAAGTGTATATTCTGAGCCCGGTGTTTCTGCATCCGCAGGCAATGGCTCAACACCATCAGCCAACTTGACTCCCTGTGTAAAGGATATTATGGAAAACAATGCCATTGTAAGCACTGCAAGCAATCTCTTGTTGTTCTTCTTTTGTGACATGATTTTATTAAGATTCTATCTGAAGCGGTACGATCAGAAAAGCATAGAATCATCCTATAGCACAGATGAAAACATAAGGAATTTGACATAACATAGGTCTACATTTCCCCACGTTGCTTTCTCGACTTTCCGTTTTTTAGATTATCTTTTGTTTACGTTAGTGTATTCTGAGGACAAAAGTGCGAAATATTATTGAGAAAACAAAATCTTTTGAGGAGAAAAAATATATTTTTATATCTTAGAAGCAAAAAGCATCTAAAAATCAACTCTCCATTCACTTAAAAACAATAAAAAGCATATAAAATACCAACTCATATTGTAGATTATCTTTATCAACCACCTTATCATTTCATCAACACCCATCATCCAACATCCAACACCCACCATTCAACACTTCAAAGATTCAAGATAACGTTTTGAAAAATCATTACATATTTTCAAATAAGACATCCGTATATAATGACAAATACACACATAGAAAGCAAGTTTGTAACAAACATGAAATCAATTAGTTATAAAGTAGTATAATAAAAGGTGCTTAATTAGACTTCAAAAGGGCGTTAATAGGACCTCAAAAGGGCACCTTTTGCAAGCCTATTAGGCGTCTTTAAGAAGCCAAAAGAGCATGTATTAGTTTTGAACCAAACGAAAATAATTTACAAAACTCAACTAATAAGGGAGTAAGTTGTTTGTAGAAGACAGAAAGACATAGTATCTATTTACAATCTATACATCAACAGAAGAACCATATTAATCCTCTCCTACCCTATTATTGAAGGTTAATAAGCCCCAAATCAACACCTTATTATACAAGTAATATCAGAGTTTTATTGTAACTTTGCAATACTTTATACAAATGAAAGCCTTACACAATAAAACAAGACAATATCTGAGGGACTTGTTAAGGCAATCCACAAAAAGAAGAATGCCTTATTGAACAGCTTTCTTTTGATAAGGGAAATTGGACAAATAAAGAAACAGAAGAGAAATGATATTACTAAGCTTCGATACGGAAGAGTTTGATGTACCACGTGAACATGGGGTAGACTTCTCCCTTGAAGAGGGGATGAAGGTATCCATTGAGGGTACTATTCGCATCCTCGACATACTGAAAGCAAACAACGTCTGTGCCACCTTCTTCTGCACAGGCAACTTTGCTGAACTGGCACCAGAGGTCATGGAACGCATAAAGAACGAAGGCCACGAGGTGGCTTGTCATGGTGTTGACCACTGGCAACCCAAGCCAGAGGACGTTTTTCGTTCTAAGGAAATCATCGAACGCGTAACAGGTGTGAAGGTTGCGGGCTATCGTCAGCCACGTATGTTCCCTGTATCTGATGAGGATATAGAGAAGGCTGGCTACCTTTATAACTCTTCTTTGAACCCTGCTTTCATACCGGGTAGATACATGCACCTCACCACTCCACGTACATGGTTTATGCAAGGGAAGGTCATGCAGATACCTGCCAGCGTTAGTCCTCACCTGCGCATCCCACTCTTTTGGCTGTCTATGCACAACTTCCCAGAGTGGTTCTATCTTCGTTTAGTTCGACAGGTATTGCACCACGATGGCTATTTCGTGACCTATTTTCACCCATGGGAGTTCTATGATCTCAAGTCACATCCAGAGTTTAAGATGCCATTTATCATTAAGAAGAACAGTGGACACGATTTAGAACACCGTCTCGACCGCTTTATCAAGGCAATGAAGGCAGACAAGCAGGAGTTTATTACCTACGTTGACTTTGTCAACCGCCAGAAGAAATAAGTTCGATTTACGCCCTGAACAGCAGACAGCAAGCTAAGAAACGCTCCCTATAAACACCCCAACAAGCAGAATATAAGATATGATAAAACTTGCAACAGTCTCTCCTTGTTACAACGAGGAAGAGGTTTTAGAACAGTCGGCAGCACAGCTCATGGAGCTATTCGACGAACTCATCAGTCAGGGAAAGATTTCCGATGACTCGATGATTGTGTTTGTCAATGACGGAAGCCATGACCGAACATGGGAGATTATCCAACAGCTCCACAAGCAACATCCACGTATAAAGGGTATCAATCTTGCTCATAACGTGGGACATCAGAATGCTATTATGGCTGGTATGATGACTGCAAAGGACTGGGCTGATGCTGTTATCACTCTCGATGCCGACTTGCAAGACGACTATAAGAAATGTATTCCACAGATGGTTGAAGCCTTTGAGGAAGGCAATGAGATTGTCTATGGGGTGAAGGTTTCGCGCAAGGCAGACCCAATCTTGAAGCGTATGTCTGCACAAGCGTTCTATCATCTACAAGAAACGATGGGCGTGAACAGTATTTTCAATCATGCAGACTTCCGATTGATGAGCTGCAAAGCATTGAATATGCTCTCTGGATATAAGGAACGTAACCTCTATCTGCGTGGCCTCATCCCTTCTATTGGACTCAAATCTACAACTGTTGACGACCGCATCAGCGAGCGTAAAGCAGGTACTTCTAAATACACTTTGCGCAAGATGCTCAGCTTGGCATTGGATGGTATCACATCATTCTCCGTGAAACCCATTTACTATGTCATCTACCTTGGTATCGCCTTCTTGTTCGTCACGCTCTGCATTGGTATCTATGTCGTCCATGCTTTCCTCAATCATACAGAGGTAGCGGGCTGGGCTTCACTCATTCTTAGTATTTGGCTTGTGGGTGCTATGCTGATGATTTCTATCGGTGCGGTGGGAGTTTACATTGCTAAGATATATGAAGAGGTAAAGCAGCGTCCACTTTATAACATCAGTCAAATACTCGATTAATCCCTTCTCACATGGCGATACGCATTAAAGAGCTTTGGCAACGCTGGCGAAAAGACTTCTGGAGACTCTTCCGTTTTGGTATAACGGGTACTATATGTTCGCTTATCCATTATGGAATCTATTGTCTCTTTCTACTCTTTACGAATACTACCATAGCTTATACAGCTGGTTACGGAGTGGGACTTCTTTGTAACTACGGACTTACAACCTACTTTACTTTTAAGGGAAAACCGTCAAAAAATAATGTTGCTGGCTTCGTTGGTAGCCACATACTCAACTATCTTTTAGAGATCGGACTGCTCCATTTCTTCCTTTGGATGGGTGCAAGCAAATGGCTGTCGCCTATCCTTGTGATGGTGATAGTTGTTCCTATCAACTTCGTTTTACTACGACTTGTATTCGTGAAAGGGACAAAGGGTGATGGGTGATGGGTGTTGAATGGTAGGTGTTAATGGTTTGCGAGATTCGTATTAGGCATCCACACCATTGGTGTTAAGCATCCGCACGAGTGGTGCGGAGCGTTCGCACGAGTGGTGCTAAGCAGTAACACAGCAATAGAAAAGGGAAGAAAAAACTCATCCCCAAGCTCTTTATGATAAGAAAAGGGCTTGGGGATGATGCTTTATATCTTATTATACACTTCAAGAATCTGAGAGGCTACATCTTGATTTTCGAATCGTTTTACGTAGCGTTGGCTCTTGCTGACTATTTCTTTACGGTTTTCTATCGCTGATAGGATTGCGGCAGCATTGCCGTCGACATCGTCTGGACCTACATAAAGGCAATCAGGACCACCCGCTTCTTCCAAACAACTACCCGTAGCAGCTACTACTGGCAATCCACTTTGTATGGCTTCGATGATAGGAATACCAAAGCCTTCATAACGTGAAGGATAGATGAAAGCCTCAGCCTGATTGTAAATAGCTGCGAGAAGGTCGTTAGGTACACCTTGAAGAAAATGGATTCGATCGCCAATTCCTAAACGTTTGATTTCTGCATCGAGCTTTTTCTGATACTTGGTCTGCCGTCCTACGATGACAAGATGTAAGTCGGAAGGTAGCTTTGCCATTGTACGAATACCCAAAAGGATATTCTTTCGCACTTCTACTGTTCCTACATTTAATATATAACGTTGTGGGAGTTGATACTTACGGCGGGCTTCTTCAATCAGTGAAGGACTTACCGACTGATTGAAGTGGGTGCTACAGCTCTGATAAACAAGGTCTATCTTATCCTCTGGGAATTCACCATAATATAAGATGTCACGCTTCGTACATTCACTGATAGCAATGATACGCGTAGCTTCCTGCAATGTCTTAAAGAACTTCCGCTTATAGAAGAAAACGTCAATAGGGGGATAGAACTCCGGATGACGTAGGAAGATAAGGTCGTGAATAGTAACAACTCCAGGGATGCCTGCTGCTGCCAAGCCTGAAGGAAGTTCACCCGAAAGACCGTGATAAAGCTCTACCCCATCCGCTTTCAAATCCTTTACCACTCCTTTCACTCGCCACCAATCACGCTGCAGACGAAAACGAAGGTGGTCGGGATAGCAGAATTGCACGTTATCTCGCAATTCAACCTGATTACGAAGGTCGTCACGTCCAGCATCAGGAGCATAGAGTCGTAAGTTTGTGTCAGGCATCAACGGAGCAAGGTCGTTGATAAGCGTACGCCCATAGCTACCTAATCCGGTACCATTTCTTACGATACGCTTAGCATCATAACCTATTATCTTCTTATTCATGAGCGTCAACCTTTTCTATTGGGGTATAGTTCTTCGTGCATAACTCATAACAAAGCCACAGCCAAAGAATACTGATTGGTAACGCACGGAGAGCATATTGCTTGATATATGCTTCTCGAATAAACTTCGGGAAGAGGTCGCTGCTACCCATACCAGAGAGCAGGAAGACAAAGATCAGCAGTGCTATCGCCCACTCTCCACGCTTCCAAGGAGCAGCGGTGTACCATATACAAACGCCTAACAAGGCTATCACGTATCCGCTGGCTTCGCTACCTGTACTGAAAAGTATGACAAACAAGAGTACAGAAGCAAGTATTGTCTCCCGAAAGGCAAGGTTCTTATACTGTGAGAAACGCAGGTAAGGAAGAGCAAAGAGTGCCATTCCGGGCAGAATCAGCCATAGGTCTGAATAGTTCATACAACCTGTTGTACGACGAACAAGGCCTAACAAGGATATATTCTGCTGTATAGAAGCAAGGTTCTCTGCGTTCTTTTCCACTAAACAAGTAAACCATTCGTGGTATTGTCCTATGACATACGCAGGCGAACTGATAAGCATTGGTGCACAGAAGAGTACGACTGACCATATTGCAAGCCACATCAAGAAACGCAACTTATGCCGAGAGAAGAGGAAGAAAGCCAATCCTACAATGCCATATAACTTCACCAACGTACCTAAAACGATGAAAAAAGCCGCCCAACCGTCCTTCTCTTTCTCAATAAAGAAGAAAGAAGAGAGAATCATTGCTGCCACAGCAATATTGAACTGCTGCATAAAGAGGGCCGTAGGGAGCGTTATTCCGCAGAACCAAAGTATGAATATCTTTTGTTGTTCACGCAGTCCTGAACGGATAATAGCTAAATATAGCCACGCTGTTAGGAACAATAACCACAGCAACATACCCGCCCAAAGAGGCAAAAGAGCAAAGGGCGCGATGACAAGTGAGAACACTGGACCATAATGGTTTACATCACTATACTCAGCAGGGTAAGCCGTATAGAGAGAAGTTCCATTCACCGTGTGCCAATAAACACCACGGAAGATTAGGAAGTTATTAAAACTTCGTTTATACTTCAGCATTCCCGCGAGGGCTATAGCAAACCATAAACCCATCAAGAACCATCGGTTAGAAAACAGGGGATAGTTTATGAATTGTTTTATTTTATCCTTCATTACTTTTACTTCTTAGGAAACAGACAAGGGATATTCCTTTTCAACCATCGGTTTAACTTCTCCACTGGGGTTCGTTTCCAGCTATGAGCACAATAATGTATGGCGTATGAAGCTGGTGTTGCCTCATACTTATTGCCTGCAAAGATTTCCGAACGGAACACCATCATATTATCTTCAAGCGGTTGGTCCTTATCCAAGTACTTGAAACCGTACTTTTCCATTACTCTTGCATAGACAAATGGAGAGATTACCCCCTTACAAACTAATCTTGGACCTTCTGGATAAATAAACTCACGCTTTTCATAGTCATCCAAGACATCTTTCACAAATTGACAGCCAGCCTCAGAACCCATCACTGCAGCCTGAATCTGTATTCCAGAGACGAAACCATCTTTAATACGATTGCCTTCGTCATCAATCATATCCATTGCACCAGTCATCTCTATCTGCTTTGGATGATACTCCAACGAAGTGAAGAACTTATAGTTGAGGAATTCATCAAACGACTTCAAGACCTTCACATCAGAGTCAAGATAGATGCCACCCTCAGTGTAAAGCGCATACATACGGATATAATCAGCAGCAAAAGCCCACTTACGTTGCTCGAAAGCTTCACGTACATAAGTTGGAGCTTTTGACATATCAAAGTTCTCGGTGTTCCATAACTTTATCTCATAGTCGGGCAACACCTTCTTCCAAGTGTCCATACACTTCTGTATCTTGTCAGGATATGGGTCGTTACTGAGCCAGCAGTAATGAATAACTTTGGGTATCATAACTATAATGCTTATTTTTTGATTACTTGTTTTTTTTCAATTGGTATAATGCAAATGTACAGAAAAAAATTGTATCTTTGCCCATAAGATGGAAAAAAAAGAGATATCAGTTGTTATCAATACCTACAATGCAGAGAAATTCCTGCAACGTGTACTTGATTCTGTTAAGGGCTTTGATGAGATAGTTATTTGCGATATGGAGAGTACTGACCATACCGTGGAGATTGCTCAACGTGCCGGATGTAAGGTTGTCACCTTCCCAAAAGGTAATCATACCTGCGTCGAACCAGCTCGAAACTTTGCCTTACAGAGTGCTAAAGGTCCGTGGCTACTCGTCGTTGATGCCGACGAATTGGTGACACCAGAACTGAGAATCTATCTATATCAACATATCAATAAACCTAATTGCGCGAAAGGTCTTTATATTCCAAGGCAGAACCGATTTATGAACACTCCTAAAAAAGGTTTTTCAAAGGATTATCAGTTACGCTTCTTTATTCGTGAAGGAACCTTTTGGCCTCCACTTATACATACCATTCCACAAGTACAGGGAAAAGTAGAGTACATTGACAACCATCTTTACAATGTAAAACTGCTCCACCTTGCAGAAAACTATTTGGCTGATATGTTAGAGAAATGCAATCGATACACCACTAACGAAGTCCTTAAGAAGAAAGGGAAGAACTATGGAGTTGGTGCATTACTTTTCCGTCCTTTCTGGCGTTTCTTCAAGTCCTACTTTATGAATGGAGAGATAAGAAATGGTGTTACTGGCTTCATTGATAGTGTGATGACAGGCTTTTATCAGTTTATGATTGTTGCGAAAATAATAGAATCAAAGATAAAGAAACAGACAGAAGATGAATAGAAATAAACAAAAAACTTATACAAGTAGAGGGTGTAAGCATAAAAAGCATACACCCTTTATTTGTAACTAAACCTTATTTCTCCTGTACTAAAGAAAAAAAATAATTATAACTCTTATTTCATACAGTTGTAAAGTTCATAGAAGAAAATTAAGGCAACAAGTGAAATCTGAATAATATTGACAGACAAATCGATTATGAGAATAATTCGACTTTCTTTCTACTACGATTAAAGGAGAATACAGCTGTCCCTCCTACTATGTGCTTGAACAGTTTTAAGCTCTTACAAAGCAATGTATAACGCACATAGTACTTAAAACCTAACATTTTATATGGAGAAGGAAGTTCTATGGTTCGAATTTCGTCTGATACCTTCTTCAATAATTTTTGTTTAAAGTCATTATCATAGGGAGAGCGCACAATATCTTTTAGTCCCTTCACTAACGAGTAAATATAAGCAGCATTAAATTGAGAGATATTATCTTGCAGAAAAGAGGATTCTTTAACCAACTCATAACGAGTTATAGTAGCTTCTATATAGTCTGTTATGTTCTGTTTCATATTACTATGAAGACAACTATAGGCATATTGCCTATAATGATAGAGTGGTGTATGTAACAGAACAACTCTATTTGCCTGGAACATCCAGGCAAACAAAGTAGCATAATCTTCAAATGCGCGATAAGGAGCAAACCGTTCTTGAGCAATATCTCTTCGAATAAGCATTGACCACAGATAACTTGTTATCTTGTCCTGAAAAGTCAAAAATAAAGCATCTTTTCTATTTAAGACAATTACATCATCATCATCCTTACTTCGCATAATGGTCTTTTGAGGATATTCTTCATAGTAATCGGACACAACAATATCTGCCTCCTGCTCCTTTGCTGTCTTGTATAATCGTTCTAACCAGCATGGCTCCACCCAGTCATCACTATCAGCAAATGCTAAATACTCACCAGTAGCCATATCCATAGCTTGGTTACGAGCAGAAGCAACACCCCCATTGGCTTTATGAAAGACACGTATTCTATTATCTTTATGAGCATAACGATCGCAGATTTCTGCTGAACCATCGGTGCTACCATCGTCTATCAACAGCAATTCCCAGTCACAGTATGTCTGATTAAGAATAGAGTTTATAAGTTTTTCTAAGTATCTCTCACTTTGAAAAACAGGTGTTATTATACTTATCATCGTTTTTTATTATTTTAAGATGAATGAAAATAATCAAATTAAAGAATATATCAACGAAACAGTTTTGCAAAGTAAACCAGTCTAAGAAAGTTGCGGGCTGCCGTAAGTTGCTCAGCCTTCTTTTGATAGGTTGGTATAGCCTCTATCTGGTCAACGTTTGCACTATAATAAGTACTGTCCGAAACAGACGAATCTAAGAGGTTCTTACCCATCTTGAAATACTTTGTATTACGGAAAGCAAAGGGGGCGAGCGTTGCTAAGATATCATCATGACTTCCCCATCGATTAGTTAGCTTGTTATAAGCCTCCTTGCGTAGGTAAGGTGGGAGGTAGACATAGAGCGGAACGGAATGTTCATACCGCTTATCGATTACATCATGATTAAGAATAACGCGCACGTTATGGTCACCTGTGATAACAAGTATCGTATTCTTTGCTGCTGCAGAGGCTTTGAAGCGATTGAGGAAGTCGTTCAGTGCTTTGTTATAATAGCGGAATCCAGTGAGATACTTATCCAAGACCTTACGATTATGCTCTGCAAAACACTTCTTACCGTAGAAAGAATCTGGCAAAGGAGGAAGTTTCAAGTCCTTTGGGAACTCAAAAGGTGGATGATTTGTCGTCGTCATCACAGTTATCATCTGCCGTTTCTTTGATGGTTTCTTTAACTTATCTAACAACGCTTGGAAGAGGTATTCATCGTAAACACCAATACTATTATAAGTCGCATGAGGATAGTCTTTCAAGAGAAAGAACTTATCATAGACTGCATCAAACTGCTGGTGAGGCAATGCTTCAGCACAGTTCTCCCACGCAGCATCCATTCCCGACATGAATGTTGTTGTGTAATTGCTGGCTTTGAAAGGTAAGGCAATTGATGTAGGAAGTGTCTTGAATCGATAAGCCGAGGCAAAGAAGCGTGGGAAAGGGGTAGAAACATAGAGGTTTTCAAGCGAAGCTACTGTACCATTCTGCACTGATTGGAAGTTACGGAAGAGTAGGTCGTCCTTGAAATGACGCTCTAAACCGAAATACATCTCCGCATTCTTTTGTTGGAGATTGAACAGATAATTGCTCCAACTCTCACTATAAATGATTACAATATTCGGTTGAGGCTGTTTCAAGCTGTCACCTACTTCCTCAAAGAGAGCATGCTGCAGTGCTCTTAGTGTGTCGTTATTCGCCATCTTCACCTTTCCGTCTGTATATAAATCCAAGGCTTCCTGCAAACTCTTGAACTTATATTCATGCAGTAAGTCGTCTGTCTTTACTATCTTGAAAGCGTTGTTCTTCTCTTTATAAGCCTTTTTCAACATATAAATAGCATTTGGAACAAGGTCGTTCAGCAGTTTCTGGTTTGACACAAACGTGTCTTCTATCTGTAAAGGGAAGCGCCAGACTGACCCACGCAGACCGATGACTAAAAAGGTTAAATATAATAGGATGGTAACTGATAGTTTAGTAATCTCGAAACGTGAAAGTCGCTGTCTGCTTGTCGAATGGAGAGGGTGACGAGAGGAAGACTTGCTCAACTCAATTCTACGGATAAGTAGAAGGACTGGTGAAAGAATAAGAAGAAAAGCTATAGCCTCATAGACACAGTGATATTCTTCCCATATAGTTTGAATCAAACCCATTGGTCCTTCGTTGAAGAAATCAAAGAAGGTGATATTGATATGGCTATTGAAATTGTCATAAAAGCCCATATCAATGCCGCTAATCGCCAGTAAGAGAGTGCTGATAATAGAGAAATAAAGCCTACGGAAACGACTTAACACGCATTCTGTCCATGATTTTCTAATGGCTGCAAAGACGAAAGTTAGAACCGTAGGAAGTAATAACACGTAGCATACTACTTGCAAATCAAAGCGAAAGACATTGAAGAGTAAGTGAGGAAAAACAGCCAAATTATTGCTGATAATACTCATCGGGACGAACGCAATAGCAAAGCAAATGCGTACGAAGAATAGGATAACAAGGATTACAGCGGAATGCTTGATTAAGTACTTTAAATTCTTATACATTACTTGATTTAACTTATTTCTCTTTTAAGATAATATGATTCCAGCAACAACAAAGCATCAATAGTCATTGTTTTTACCGTTATTTCTACTCATAAAGGACATTATGAGTAGGTCTCTCTACAGCACATAGACATTTATTTTCACGAATAGAAATATTTTTCTTCACGTAAATAAATATTTTTCTTCATGATAAAAAATATTTCTTTTCATGAAAAAAAATCTATCATACTGTCTTTTTTACTATAGGCATTTCTTGTATCACTTTCCCATCAATGAGTTTGCCATTCTTATGCTTGCTTCTTTTAACCCCATCACTTCCCCAAGTTCCCCATTGCTTAAAGAAGAAAGCACAACCTTGCGCATCTACCTGTTTCATGATATGGGTTACCCAATCCAACTTCATAGGACGTGCTTTTGGTCCACTCTCACCTCCTACAATAACCCAATCTATACCTTCCAAGTTCATTTCCCCCAAATCTTCAAGTAGAGGTTCACAGGATAAAAATTTAACGCAGGCATCTAAACCTCTAAGATAATCTATTCTAAACTTAGTGGAACTACACTCAACCGTAACACCCAACCATACATTGTCAGGAATATCATGTGATGTAAAGTATTCTTTCATCCTTTCTGCACGTTTTGTGAGAATCTGATAGCGATGCTGAGGTGTTTGTTGGATAGTATCCATAATCTTATCTACGAATCCAAATGGGACTTCTTCATGGAAAATATCACTCATGGAACAAACAAAAATATTATGTTCCTTTTTCCAGTGCATAGGTTCCTCTAACGCATTTTCATGCAAGGTCAATTTGAAACCATTCTTGTATTTATCAAGTCCCATATTCTTGATTCGAACAGCCATGGCTTCCGCATAACAGTGTGCACATCCTGCTGACTTCTTGGTACAACCTGTTATAGGATTCCACGTTTTATCAGTCCATTCTATTTTCGTCGTTTTCATTTCGATTTCTTTGAAATAATTTGTTGTGCTATTCTCATCGCATTCTTATTATTCGATGCAAACACAAAATGAAAGATAGGTACACCTCTTGTATTTGTCATAATGAGTGGTTCTTTAGTCACATAGTGAAATAGTGTGTTAAGCCTTTCTACATATAATGCTGCTATTTTATTTATAGGCTCCTTTACCTTCTCTTTCTTCTCTATTTCACCAAATAATGTTTGATCTTTTTTCTTTATATAGAATCTGTCTTCAATTTCTTCTTTTGTTAAACCAAAGTATTGCTTTAACTTTTCGATATGTTTCAGTGAACCATCACGTTCCAAAAGACGATTAATAATGACTCCAGAAGGAACAAGTATCCAAAGATCTATAGGGGAACCTTTAAGTGATGATATGGTATCCCAATTCAAATTCATCCCGAAAGGATCTAAAAGAACAAGTCCTTTGAGTGCTGTCTTATGTTCAATAAGGTATTTTCCCATTTCTTTAACTATACTATTGGCATCCTCATTTCTGAATATAAGATTTTTCCCTTGTCTTACATATGAACGTAACTTTTCTTTCAACTTATCAGTAGCAGACTTATCCAAATCTACAAAATAATAGTAATCAAATCCTTTCTGCTTAATATTTAACACTCGTTCAGCGGCACCTTGATAGACAGTAATCTGCTCTATAGAAATATCTTGATCTCTAAACAACTCCATCATAAGGTCGGAACTCGTTTCTCGATTGGTTTCTCTCGTTCCGCTACCAGCAAATCCATCAAAGTAAAGCAATTTCCAATTGAACTTACTTCGATACTTATTCATAATCGTAAGATAAGCATTGACATACTTCTCAAATGCCGCTAACTTCTCTTCTGTCCATGGTCCACCCCAATTTTGAATTGGCTCTGAAACAATATAGGAACTGTTATCTTCGTTTAAAGGTATATAGCTGTTAGTCATATACTTCTTAGGTTTTATAGAATTAAAACAATACTTTTCAAACTCATTCATAGAAGAAACTATTCAAAAACAATATCAATTCTACTCTACTGGCTATCAGCCATTTTGAAATTATCTTCTGATTTATGGTAAGAGTATAATTTCCATGTCCGTTTCAACAACGAATGAAATCACCTTACAAGGTACTTATAGCTTAATATATCATCTCCTTGCCCTCACGCAGGCGTACTTTACCATCAATCACCTCAAAGTATTCGTCAAAGCGGGCACGTGTACGTTTCCAACGATTGTGACTCCATAGATAGATTTCAGGCTGATGACGGATAGACTTCTCAAGCTCTTGAAAGTAGAGGTCGGTTATCTCATAATCTGGTAGTCCCTTGGTCTCTTCACGAATGATGCGGAACTCACAGTTGTAGTGCCCACGGCTGGTACGTGTCATATCTCCATAAACAAAGACTTGATGCGTATGTTTCACAATACGCTCAGCCCCAGTGAGAACAGGGGTCTCTTGATTCATAAACTGAACCCAATGATGAATGCTCCACCAAAATGGTGCTTGGTCCGATATATAGCCCACAACAAGTGGTTTACCGTTGCGCCCAAATTGTATAATTTTACGTAATGACTCTTGCATCGGAATACAAAGTGCCCCCTGACGCTCACGTACGAACTTGAAAAGACGGTCAAAGTATTCATTTTCCAATGAATGATAAAGCTGACAGCATAAAGTGTTATTTACCCAGTAGGGGAGTGAAGTAATCCATTCCCAATTACCTAAATGTCCTAAGTAAACAGCAGCTGATTTGCCTTCAGAAAGCACTCTGTTCAGTTCTTCTGTACCTGTAAAGGTCATACGCTTCATCAGTTGCATCTTACTCATAGTCATCAACTTTAGTGTTTCAACAATGTAATCACAGAACCAGCGATAGAAACCTTGCTCAATTTGACGAAGTTCGTCATCTGGTTTCTCTGGGAAGCTGTTCTTGAGGTTTGTCCATATCACCTTGTGGCGATACTTCACTACTCGTGACATTAGCAGATAAAGGCCATCGGAGAGTAGATACAGCACTGGAAAAGGAAGTAGAGCTACCAGGTACCAGAAGCCGTAAGCGATGATGTAAAGGGTCTTATTGAGGGCTCTTTTCATTGATCTTCAGGGTTATTAATCGTTGGGTGCATCTTATC